>Ga0302271_10004860_pt1 | contig 10522 bp, 15 predicted proteins | sample III_Bog_N1_1_FD_198767 | JGI IMG/M metagenome (GOLD analysis project Ga0302271, IMG submission 198767) | Peat permafrost microbial communities from Stordalen Mire near Abisko, Sweden - III_Bog_N1_1 | ecosystem: Environmental > Terrestrial > Soil > Wetlands > Peat | place: Sweden: Abisko... | reverse complement strand
CACACTTACCAGATTTTCGTACTGTGGAACGGTTTCGATATCAATAAATAAAACATTTTCCGGCAACAGTTTTTCAAGCATAGCTGATCGGTTTTAAGGATTATCGTGCAAATGTTTCTCAATATATTGTGTGATAATATCGATTGCAACTTTATTATTTCCCCCTTCCGGTACAATAATATCGGCGTACCTCTTCGTTGGTTCGATAAATTGCAAGTGACTTGGACGAACGGTATCTTCGTATCGTTGAAGCACTTTGATCACATCTCTCCCACGTTCGATGATATCGCGCATAATCACCCTCGATAATCTGACATCGGCTTCACAGTCAACGAATATTTTGATATCCATTAGCTTACGCAATTCTTCGGGTTGAAGGCAAAGGATACCTTCAACAATGATCACCTTATGAGGTTTTACTTCAACCGTTTCACTGAACCGTGTGCAGGTAAGGTAAGAATAGATGGGTTGCTGAATACTTTCTCCCTTTCTTAATTTTTTGACACTTTCAATAAGCAGTTCAAATTCAATACTATCTGGATGATCAAAATTAATCAACTGGCGCTGTTCAAGCGGCAACCGACTGTTATCGCGATAGTAAGCATCCTGCGAAAGGACAGCCACATCACCTTTCTTTAAGCGGCTGATAATTTCGTTCACGACAGTTGTCTTACCCGAACCTGTTCCACCTGCTATTCCTATAATAAGCATATAATCAAAGGATTGATTTATTGATAATGAAAAGCAAAATTAAGGAAATATTTTGTTATTTGCGCATTTACATCAACTTAGCCAACTCTTTTTAAACTAAGTTCAATGATAAAATGTTAGTTTTGTAATCAGATTAATAGAAGGGAAACAACCTTAATGTTGGCTGATTACATTTGTTTATAATTTTGAGTCATGGAAACACTAATAATACATTTGGATGCAACTGTCGATAAAACCAAGGTGAAAGAAGCCTTGAAAATGGTTAAGGGAGTTGCGAGCGTTTCAGATAAAATAACGCGTTCAGATATCGAAGATCTTGCTGATGACTTGCTTTTAAAGGAAATGAAAAAAGCAGATAAAGAATTATTGCTTTCATACGATGAGGGAAAAAAGGAATTTGAGAGTATAAAAAAGAGATTGCGTAAATGATCGTAAAATACCGCAAATCATTTTTCAATGATATTCAGAAAATCAAGAATATCAAACAGATAGAAGAAATTGAATTTATCACCGAATTTGCGAATAACTGTATTGCTGAAGATGAGATACCTGGTTTTAAATGGCTCCGTCAATATCCAGATAAAGCAAGAATTGAAATCGCTCCTTTTCGTATGGGTGTAGAGGTAATTGGCAATACGATCATCTTTAAACGTGTAATTCGTCGGTCTTTTTTCTACCTTCAATTTCCTTAACAAAGTGACAAGTTAATGAGAAAAGTATAATTGGAATTCTACAGTATCTAAAAATAAAATTATTGTAATTAACTAATAAATTGATATTTAATGATACAACATATCGTTCTTTTCAAACTCAATGAATTTGAGAATGAAGATCACAAAGCGGTGATAAGGAATAAAATAAAACAGGCATTGCTTGCGCTGAAGGAAAAAATTGAGGTACTCATGTTTATCCAGGTTGGTCAGAATTATGAGTTGATATCACCTTCGTATGATATTGCCCTGATCACTCATTTCGAAACCATGGGTGATCTTGAAATTTATCGTGTTCATCCCGAACATTTGAAAGTGGTTGAGTTAATTAAAGCCAATACAAGCGCCAGAGCCGTTATCGATTTCGAATTTTAAATCTAAATCTATATTAATGAACAATCTATATCCATTAAAATTCACCCCGATCTGTAAAGACAAAATCTGGGGTGGCAATAAACTGAATGAACTTTTAAACAAGCAATACCCCGATTTACCCAATTGCGGCGAATCGTGGGAGATTTCCGGCGTTCAGGATGAAGTTTCAGTCGTTTCGAACGGTTTTTTAAAAGGGAATAGCCTCGAAGAATTGATTGAGGTTTATATGGGCGATTTGGTAGGCGAAAAAATCTACGAAAAATTTGGAATTGAATTCCCGTTGCTGGTTAAATTTATTGATGCCAACGACAACCTTTCGATCCAGGTGCATCCCAATGACGAATTATCGATGGAAAGGCATGATGCTTTTGGGAAGACAGAGATGTGGTATGTCGTTCAGGCCGATCCCGGAGCAAAACTGATCACAGGATTTAACCGCAAAATAGATAAAGAGGGTTATCTTAAATATTTTAAAAACGGACAGTTAGAGGAGATTCTCAACTACGAAGAGGTCAAAGCTGGTGATGTTTTCTTTATACCTGCAGGCAGGGTTCACGCAATTGGTAAAGGGATTGTCGTTGCTGAAATTCAACAAACATCGGATGTTACCTACCGGATTTATGATTTTAACAGGGTTGACGATCAGGGTAATCCACGTGAATTACATACCGATCTGGCTGTTGATGCCATTGCCTACGAATATGAAAAAGATTACCGCACAGATTATAAATCGATAAACGATCAATCTGTTAATCTTGTTGCGTGTGAGTATTTCACAACCAATATCTTGCCATTAACCGCTTCGGTCGAACGTGACTTTACCGATCTGGACACTTTTGTAATATATACTTGTCTGGAAGGTCGGTATAACCTTGCATGGGAAGATGAAAGTATGGTCGTCGAAAAGGGGGAATCAATTCTTGTTCCTGCCATGATTACTAATTTCGTTCTCTCAGTCATCGATGGTGGTTCAGCAAAATTGCTCGAGGTTTTTATCAAATAGTTAATTCTATTATAAATGTTTTAATAACAATGAATTAGTTGAAAGTTCAGCCCATTCATATCAAATAAAAAGGATGATCATCAAGAAAGCCGAATTTGTAATTAGCAATACCGATCCCGAAAAATGTCCCTTATCCGAAAAACCGGAATTTGCGTTTGTAGGACGGTCGAATGTTGGTAAATCATCATTGATCAACATGCTAACCGGATTTGGTGATTTGGCAAAAGTTTCAACAGCACCAGGAAAGACACGCCTTATCAATCATTTCAATATTAATGATGAATGGTTTTTAGTCGATTTGCCGGGCTATGGTTATGCAAAAGTTGGCCGCACTTCCCGGGCACAATGGTTGGCGTTTATTCGGAAATACCTGTCAACACGTGAGAATTTATATTGCGTTTTTGCGTTAATTGATTCCCGCCACGAACCTCAGGCTAACGATCTCGAATTTATGAACTTTATGGGAGAAAACGGGATTCCGTTTGCAATGATCTTTACGAAGGCAGACAAGCTTTCGCGCAAACAATTGGATAAGAATCTCGCCCATTATAAAGATGAAATGCTCAAAACATGGGAGCAGTTACCACCTCTTTTTGTAACATCTTCAGGTACGAAATTGGGCAGGGATGAAGTTCTTGGATTTATTGAAAATATTGTAAAGAAGAGCAAATAAAAATTTGCCATCCAAGCCACAAATCAATAAATCAATACTTTATCTAACCTTTACGCTGTATGGTTTGCTTTTTTTCAAAAAAGGTTTGCTTTCAGTTTAGATGTTGGTTCAATATTTCTACTTTTGCGCTTAGATAGTAGCGAGTTTAATTCAAACAGAAAATATCTAAATATGCCCACAGGTAACATCAAAATTTTTACCGGTTCAGAATCGAAATATCTGGCTGAGAAAATAGCTAAAAACGCCGGAATTGCACTTGGAAGATCATCGTGCCCGCGTTTCTCCGATGGAGAATTTGAACCTTGTTACGAGGAGACAATCAGAGGATCTTACACTTTTATTGTTCAATCGACCTTCCCACCTGCCGATAATCTGCTGGAATTACTATTAATGATCGATGCAGCAAAAAGGGCATCTGCTTACAAAATTATTGCAGTGATGCCTTATTTTGGTTTTGCACGTCAGGATCGGAAAGACAGACCAAGGGTATCTATTGGAGCCAAGCTTGTTGCTGATATGTTATCAACTGCAGGAATTAACCGCCTGATAACAATGGATCTTCATGCTGATCAGATTCAGGGATTTTTCGATGTTCCGGTTGATCACCTAAGTGCTGTTGCGCTGTTTGTCCCTTATATTCAGCAAATGGGCCTTCGTGATATCGTTATCGCCTCGCCCGATGTTGGTGGAACCAAAAGGGCAAATGTATTTGCGAAACACCTTAAAACTGATCTTGTAATCTGTCATAAATCACGCAGTAAGGCCAATCAGATTGATTCAATGACCCTTATTGGCGATGTTGATGGAAAAGATGTTATTATTATTGATGACATTATTGATACAGCAGGAACTATTACCAAGGCAGCCGATCTGATGAAATTAAAAGGAGCGAAATCAGTACGCGCTTTTGTAACCCATGCAGTACTTTCAGGACCTGCTTTTGAACGAATTGAAGCATCATGTATCGACGAAGTTCTCGTGACTGATTCAATTCCACTCACTCATAAATCAGATAAGATCACAGTTTTGTCGTGTGCGCCTCTATTTGCGGATGTTATTCAGAAGGTTTTCGAAAATAAATCTATAAGCACGGCATTTATCTAATAATTGTTACCTTTGCGCCCGGTTTTGCAGCATACCTTTGATGGTGTGATGCGGATACCTTCCTTTCAGAAGGAGATCTGAGTAAACACTTAGTTACAAAACAGTTAATTTTTAGAACAACAAATGAAAACATTTCAAATTAAAGGTACTGCCCGTTTGGCAGTAGGTAAAAAAAGCAACAAGGCTTTAAGAGTTCAGGATTTAGTGCCTTGCGTTATTTATGGTGGCGACAAAGTTGTCCATTTTCAGGCTCACGAAAATGAATTTCGCAAATTAATCTACACACCAAAAGTCTATCAGACTTCAATTGATGTTGATGGTACTGTTTATAATGCATTTATGCAGGCATTACAGTTTCATCCGGTTACTGACAAACTTCTTCACATCGATTTCCTCGAAATTCGTGAAAATGTTCCGGTTAAACTTCAGATCCCCGTTCGTTTGGATGGTTATGCCAAAGGAATTCAGCAAGGTGGACGTTTGAAAGCTAACCTTCGTACATTGAAAGCAAAAGGATTCTCGAAAGATTTCCCTGATGAAATTGTAATTGATGTAACTTCACTTAATCTGAGCGAAAGTATCAGGGTAGGCGATGTTCATGTTCCTGGAATTGAAATTTTGAATGCAAAATCAGTTCCTGTTGCTACCGTTGTTGTAACACGTGCTGCACGTGCTGCGATGGCAGACAACAGCGCTGCTGCTGCCGGTACAAAAGCTAAAAAATAAAATGTGAAATACCTGATTGTTGGTCTTGGTAATATCGGGGAAGAATACGAAAATACCCGTCACAACATAGGATTTTGGATATTGGATGCCCTTGCAAGGGCGTCCAATATTTCTTTTAGCGATAAGCGATATGGTGCTATTGCCGAAATGAAGTATGCCGGTAAGACTTTCATATTACTGAAGCCCAATACGTTTATGAATCTTAGCGGTCGTGCAGTTCAGTATTGGATGCAGAAAGAAAACATCGAACTCGATAAAGTTTTAATAGTAGTCGACGATCTGTCCCTTCCCCTCGGAAAGGTCCGTATGCGCCTGAAAGGAAGCGATGCCGGTCATAATGGATTGAAGAGCATCCAACAAATTCTTGGCACTCCGGATTACGTAAGACTTCGGTTTGGTATTGGCAGCGATTTCCAAAGAGGATACCAGGTTGATCATGTTCTGGGCAAATGGTCCAGAGATGAAGAGGAGATTGTCAACTCCAAAATGGAACTTTGTGGTGAAATCATAAAAGCTTTTGCGACAATGGGGGTTGGAAGGGTGATGACACAATATAATAAGGAATCACCAGCAGTCAAAAAGGAGAAGCCAACAGGAAAAAAGGAGAAGACGGAAGAATAACCTGAACCTGAACTTGAATTGGAAGTTAGCATATTGGCCAATATCTACATTGCCGTATTTTGATTCAGCTCGAAATACGGTTTTTATTTTTCCGACTTGACTTCATTTGCAAATTTGCTATTTCTTTTCCTATTTTTACATCATGGATGAACCTGTACGAATCGATAAATGGCTTTGGGCCGTACGCCTTTTTAAAACCCGAACACTTGCGACCGAAGAATGCAAGAAGGGGCGTGTTACAATTGATGGGGTATCTGTAAAACCTTCGCGGGTTCCCAAGCCTGGCGATATCATCAAAGTGCGTAAGAACCCTGTGACCTACTCCTACAAAGTAATTGGAATTACCGGGAAACGTGTTGGAGCCAAACTGGTTTCTGAATTTGCGCTGGATATTACACCTCCCGAAGAATTGAAGATTCTTGAAATGAGACAACTAATGGGCTCTTCCGAACGCGACCGTGGAACTGGACGACCAACCAAAAAGGACCGGCGCGATATTGACAGAATGCAAGACTGGGATTAGTCTGCTTATTTCGACTTCTGAAAATCCTCCATCACCCCATCACACATCCACCTCGCAAGCGCTTGCCGGTTATTCTCAAAAATTAGCCGTTGCTGATCGCGTGCATGGTTGATATTGCCCAGCTCAATAAATACAGCCGTTGGAATCGTCTTTTCGAGCATATACAGATGCCGTGTTGAAACATCACCGCTGTAACCCCTCCCCGGTTGTTTGAGCTGGTATTTTCGCTCAATCGAATTCCGCATGGTTGTAGCTAATCGTTCGCCAAATTTGCTTCCTGCATTGTGGTAAAAGAAGATATCGATGTTCTTTTTGGTAGCGCGGGCATCGACATGAATTTCAATGCAACGCTTGTAGAACCCTGGCGTCTCATTCCGGTTAAGGGTGTTGATGGCTTCAACGCGTTGTTTTAACCTTTCAACCTGATTTAATGGAATCTCTTTGTCCGGATAGCACAATTCATCCTTACTGTTTTTCAGAAACATTTCATCCCTGATTCCGTCATGAGGGTCTCGTACAATAAAATAAACCTTTGCACCATGCGTAAGCAGTTCGCGGCCTAATCTAAGCGTAACATCATAGGCATATTCGTCTTCACAAAGAATATTGCTCCCGATTTTCCCCATTGCGCCTGGATCCGGCCCTCCATGACCACTAACCAGGTAAAATGCGGCTCCTCTCAGTTGCTGATCTATAATTTCCACATGTTCGAGCTTTTTGCCAAACAATGGCTCTGTAATCATTTTCGCAGGTGGGTTTTCAGGTTCGGTTACTTTAATAGTGTCTGGCTGAAGAGGCAGTTGCCCCGGAAGGATATACTTCCTGCCGATAATAAGCGTGTTATTTCTACCCAGGCGGTGTGCGTTCAATTCAACGAATTTTTCAAAACAACCAACTTCAGTCAATCCATTCTGCTGAAGAATTTTATAAACACTATCGCCGTTTTTTGCTGTAAATATCACAAATTCAGTATCCTGAGCTGAAGTATCCACTGTTGCAAAAAAGAATAAAAAGAGATAAATTATTATTGCCAAAGTGGATATGCATGCTGATTTCCGTCGTCTCAAAACAAAAGAATTAATTACTAAAGATTGATTTTACGAATTTAACCTACTTTACGAAAAAACTACGCTTATAGGGTGTATTTTTTTGTAATCTGCCGAAACATTCGCTTCTTTACAATGCTTTTCATGTTTTTGTTTAATCAAAAACCAAAATTGCTTTACAAATCTTAATATCCTAAAAAAATAGTTTTTAATATGCAGATATTCAACAAGACCAAAAGGATGTCCTTCCGTTATAAACCGGCGTTGGCAATTCTCCTGTTTATTGCTGTTTTACTTTCCGGATGCCATTCATTGATTGTAACGAGGGTCAATTCAACCAATATCCGGCTCGATTCAACATTAAGTATTACGCCGGATCCAATGGTAGAATCAGTCATTGTCCCCTACCGGACAAAACTCATGAGTGATATTGAAGAAGTGCTTTGCATCTCGAAGGATGCGCTTTTTGGGGGACGGCCAGAGAGTCCATTGACTAATTTTTGTGCTGATTTAATTCTGAACGAATCCGATTCTATTTGTCTAAAGCGATATCCTGATATCAGGGTGAGTGTTTCAATGGTCAATCGTGGCGGTTTACGCGTTCCCATCCCAAAGGGGGATGTTAAAGTTGAGAATATGTTCGAACTTATGCCATTCGAGAACGAAATCGTATTTTTAAAAATGAGTGGAGTTGAGATGCGACGATTTATCGACCATATGGCATCGCGCGGTGGAGAAGGTGTTTCAGGAATGCGTTTTGGCATCAAGGATGACAAGGGATTCAACCCGGAAATTCAGGGACAACCACTTGATGACACAAAAAGCTATTGGCTTGCCACAAGCGATTATATTGCGAATGGCGGTGACGGCTTCGAAATCCTGAGTTCAATAAAAGAGCGCATTTCCACAGGCGTGAAATTCAGAGATATGTTTATTAATCACTTGCGAATATTGGGACAAAAAAATATTTCAATTGAAGCTAAAACTGACGGGAGGGTTTACGATGCAAAATAGAAGAGACTTTTTAAAACTGTTGGGGACTGGTGCTGCAGGAGCATTGGCTCTGAGTACTCCATTATCGGTTTTTGCGGCTGATGATTTCAAACGGCTGACAATTCTACACACGAACGACTTTCATTCGCATATCGATCCATTTGGCCACGACGTGCCCCGCAATGCGGGCGAAGGAGGAATGGCTAAACGGGCAGCATTAATTAAAAAGATCAGGTCCGAATCAAAAAACGTTCTTCTGTTTGATGCCGGTGATATTTACCAGGGGACTCCCTATTTCAATTACTTTAAAGCGCAGCTCGATTTCGAACTCATGACAATGATGGGCTACGACGCAGCAACGCTTGGGAATCACGAATTCGACAATGGTCTTGAAGGAATTAAAAGCCAACTGAAGTTTGCTGGATTCCCGTTTATAAACTCGAACTACGATTTTTCGGATACGATACTGGCTGGATTGACAATCCCTTACAAAATTTTCAAGACCGGTGGTATAAAAGTAGGTGTTTACGGACTTGGGGTGGAACTCCAGGGATTGGTCGATCCAAAAAATTATGGCAATACGAGGTATAACGATCCGCTTCAAACAGCTTTGCAAATGGAAAAAATGCTTGCAGAGGAGCATGAACCCGACCTGATTGTTTGCCTTTCGCACCTGGGTTATTCGTACAAGGATAAAACTGTAAGCGACAAGGTAATCGCCTCCCAAACGTTTAAAACCGATCTGATTATCGGCGGCCATACCCATACTTTCCTCGACAAACCCGATTTGATCCAGAATAAATTGGGCAAAGAGGTGGTTGTTAATCAGGTAGGATTTGGTGGATTGATATTGGGGAAAGTTGACTTCTATTTTTCAAAACACAAAAAAATCAGGAAAAACAAATCAGCTGCTATTCCTGTAAAATAACATGATATGCTTATAATTAATGCTTTGTGGTGATTTTAAAATCTCATCAGCATCGGTTTTGTGCCCGATTTTAAGGCAAAAAAAACCGCATTAATTCACCTTGAGTAAAACCCCGAAAAAAACAGGATTTGAGTGCCTGACTGATCAGACTTCCAATGGCAGTAAAACTGCGCCCTTGCGGGTTAAGGCCTGTCTTAGCGGTCATAAGCTTTCTCGTTTAAATGGAAATGTTGAGTTTACCAATCATATGAATTAACGCGGAAATATCGATGTTGAAAAGAACGTCTGTTTTAAATTGTACCACTAAAGTAATTCTGTTTGATCAATTCTCCAACTAATTCGGGATATATTTGACGTTTCAAACGATCAAATACAGTAAATAAGAGAATATGAAGCGGTTGGATTGGTCCGATTTTTTGAAAAAAAAGTCCATTCTTCCTGTTTTGTCCTCGATTAATCCTATTTTATTTAAAGAAAAGGACCTTGCAAGTATTAAATCAGATCGTGTTGAAACGTTAAAACGGCGATCGCAAACTTAGTGTGAATATTGAATTTTCAGAATAATTAAAAAAAATATCACAACATATAAGTCTAATATGCAATATCTTGGATCAGACAAAGTCATTTAAATGAATAATAATTTGATTTTTCTTGCGAATTGTTTTGCCTATCTGAAAATGATTCCTACATTTGCACCACCCAAAAAAGAAGGAGAGATGGGTGAGTGGCTGAAACCAGCAGTTTGCTAAACTGCCGTACGGGTGACTGTACCGGGGGTTCGAATCCCCCTCTCTCCGCACAGTTTGGCAAAACAGAAGTCAGGAAACTGACAGCGTTAAATTGAAAGGCGTTCTTTAAGTGATTTAATATTTTCGGGGTGTAGTACAGTTTGGTAGTATGCCTGGTTTGGGACCAGGAGGTCGTCAGTTCGAGTCTGGCCACCCCGACGAAAAAGGATTTAATCCAACGCTAAAAAGGCTGCCTGAAAAGGCAGCCTTTTTATTTATATTCAAATTCCAGATTAAAATCATGTGCCGGATATATTCGGGAAAGTCACCTAAGTGAAAAGCATTCAGCTTATTTACATGCCTTCAATGGCTTCATGAAGA
>Ga0302271_10004858_pt1 | contig 10526 bp, 6 predicted proteins | sample III_Bog_N1_1_FD_198767 | JGI IMG/M metagenome (GOLD analysis project Ga0302271, IMG submission 198767) | Peat permafrost microbial communities from Stordalen Mire near Abisko, Sweden - III_Bog_N1_1 | ecosystem: Environmental > Terrestrial > Soil > Wetlands > Peat | place: Sweden: Abisko... | reverse complement strand
CTAAGAAGTTTGCATATTAATGGAACAGCATTGTTGACCAGTTTGTGTTCAAAATTGCACCTGATTTCTAAGCAAATTTTTCAAAGGGAATTGAGTTAACTGAAGAGATACTCTAGATTTCTGAATTAATACCTTAACAATGCGGTACTGATAGCTCTCTTCTTTGATAGGATCGCCTATTTTGACTTCTGGAGCAATCTCCTTAATCTTTTAAATGATGTCTTTGTATCGCTAGACATTCAATTAAATCTTATCTTTTTGAGCTGTATCTCTAGCTAGCATTAAGAATCTTGAATTCTCCTTACGAGCTCTAAACAAAAATATGAATAAATCATCAGGAGAATTATGAATACTTTGATTAAGCAAAACTTTCCTTCTACCTTCCTTTGATTTAAACGAACGACTTGAGATTATTGATTTAGTTGAACGAAATTACGAGATTGCATGAAGGAATATCAAAACCTTCTTCGGTAACACTCGTCGAAAGGATGATTTAGATTTCTTTTTTACGGAATCTGAGTTAAAAAAATAATCATAAAGTTCCTAAACAACAACAATTGATAATTTCTCAATTTACGCTTCAATATTGTCAGCCTGATTCTTGATTTCGAAATCGAGCTGCACCAACTTCAAGTTCTAGCTCGTTCTTTGGAAATCATTAATCTTCTTCTTCATTTCATCGAGCTCTTCCATCTCCTTCGCCTCTTCCTCCAAACTCTTCTACACTTTCTTTTCGTTTGCTTATTTATACTAAAACAAAAATAAAAAAATATTAACTCATTTTTCTTAAAGCAAAAAATTCTTTCTATTTTTACTGCTTAGAATGCTCTTTCTTGTTAACTTGAGTCCTCTAAGGAAGTAGTCTCATAGATAAACGAATTATAGTTCTTTTTTCTTTTATCGTAGACATTTGTTTGCCCGGTGAGACAAAAGACATTCTCGCATCTAAAGAGAATTCTAAACTGATCAGAGACATCATTCTAAATGTTGTATTCGTGAATTCGTTTTTTGAGCACTTCTCGCAAGTACTTTATGACAATCTTCTCCTCCACAAAAATCAGCACCATCGATTGATTTTATTTCATAAATGCACCCAACTATTCCTTTTTCGCTCTCATATTAAACGAAGGTTGATCGAAATTTATCTCCTTCCGATATTCTTCAAAGATTTTCTAATCTGTTTTCATAGTTTTCTCCAGCGTTTCAAAGAAATATTAGAACTTCGGTGACAACGCATCGTGAGAATCCATAGATCCGTATAAATCAGAGAAAGATTTAGTCTCCTCGGCGAACAGTTTCTACAGGATTTACATTTCTTACTAGTTGTCTTGAAACTGCTTGGTATTTCTCAGCACGTTGTTGATGTCATTCAGAAAGAGATTCACTGCATACTTACCAAGCTAAGCGTCTAACTGCAGAGAATATTAAAGATATTTCTCTAAATCCTCTAAGATGCCGCGATTGACATCACTTAGATTTTTCTGATGTTGTGTGCGAAAATCGAAAAGTCTTTAATAAAACTGTAAAAAAGCCTTGAATCCATCATCTCCATTCTCGAGATAATTCAATAGCCTCTAGCCTAAAATCTTCTCCTCCATAATCTGCAAAGCCTAGAAACAAATGAAAAAAAGTTTTAATACTGCTATTAGTCCATCATTTATTTGTTTACTCTCTCCTCTCGAATTCCATCTTGGCTATAGCATTCAACAGTTAACATTTTTTCCTTGATTTCCTTAATGAATTCTTTAGCTTTTTCCATGTCGTATTTTGCAAACTGCGAATCTAAATTACTGCACAAGATCTTGATTTGTTCCGTCATGATTTCTTTGTGCTTTTCGAAGTCCTTTATTGCAATGTCTAGCACAGGTGAAGCAGTCAGACCATATATCCTAGGTAACTGCATGTGCTTATATTTTTGTGGATTTTGGTTTCGTTGTTTGTAGAAGTGGTAAAACTCATTCATGATATGATTATAAGGATGATCACTTCTCGTGTGGTGACACTCATCGAAGATAATCACATCGATCTCGTTTAAGTTTATATATGCTTCAATTAAAAACAAAAACAAATGATTTCAACAAAACTTCTTATTATCTGTGAAATAATAAAACAATCTCTTTTTTTTTACCTCTTCTGAGTCCGTTGAGTAGCACTTGCCCCATCATAACGAAGACATCATGATCTTCTTTGAGAGAAAGCCACTTTGCTTGGCTGTATCGCTCTTAGTTCTTCAAAGATTCCTTGTCCTTAAAATTTCCATGAGCTTTTGCAATATTCGATTCTCTAAATTCCCGTCTGTAGTTATTTGGTTCTCCAAAATCAAGTATTTTAGACAGATCTGCGTCACTTTCCATTTTTCCAGCGACTAAATTGAGTCTCTCTTTGATTTCAGCGAATTATTGCTCCACTAGCTAGACTGTGTTCGCAATGAAGATAATCTTTCTCTTCTAGTTGAGTGCTCGTTGTCTCTTGAAGAAGTAGTAGATGAGCATGGTGGCAACAAGTGTTTTGCCTGTGCCTGTTTCTAAATAGATAATGCTGTTTTTCTCATAGGAGTTCTTGAATATTTCGATTTAATAGTCACGAAGTTTATCGATCAATACTTTTCCCTTTTCATCTACTTATTGTTGTTGTTGGCTAGATTAAGCTAAGGTTTTCTACTAAAAATCGTCATCCTCATCATCTTCTGCATCAGCATCACTTTCAGAGCTGCTTTAAAAATATTCTCCATCACTTACTTCGTCATCTGATTTTATATGGAATATTTAAGAACCTTCCTTTTGAAAAATCATGCGCTTCTCAAATGCAGAATTGTCATCTTCTTGACTCTCAGCATCCGAATTATCTCTACTAAACTTCAGAAGTGCATTTTCTTCATCTTCATCACTTTCCTCTCGATCTGCTTGCCTAACTAATTACACCGAAGGAGCACTAGGTTAAGATATATTTGATCCATCTTGTTAAGATCCATTTTTCTCAAGAGCTTGCAGCTTCTTTCTTCTTAGCTCCAAAAGTTTAAGATCCATTTGGACTTTTTCTCTATGAATTCACTTATTTTTTGAATACTAAATATCTTTCTGCCTATGCTTTAATAAACTCCGGTCCTTTTTATAATGAAATTTTTCATAATTAGGTAAATAGTTCTGATTAATGTTAATGTGAATCATCCTTGCTTGGGGATGTTGTATCTTTTTCAGATCTCACTTGATTAAAATCAAGTCTAATTAGTTCCCAAGTAAAAAAATTTACAAGCATAAAGCAAGCCAATTTGATTGCTTAATAGGCGTTCCCATACGATAATGGATTGTTTTCCCATTAAAACTTTCTATCAGAATTAGGGCAGAAATTAATTCAATCGGCACTTTAATATTGAAACTGAATGAAAGTACAATTGTATTTTTCTTTTGATATTCTTTGAATAAAATGAACAAAACACTCAACTATTAATTGGACTTTTGAGTGGAAATACTTAAAATTAAAAATTATTTCTTGGCTTAAAGATTCCAATTTAACCTCCAATCCTTTAATTCTAAAATTTCAACTTGAACCAATTTATTTTTAAAATGATCAATTATTATTGCCTTTTCTATTCGAAACACAACCAATGGATAACAAAAATAGATACCTAACGCTAAAATTTTCATATTTTAAATTGAAAAAAGTATGAAAGAAATCAAATTGTAAATGAAAAGATACGAGTAAAATGGACAAGATTAGTTTAGTTTTTAAATATGAAGTCATTTTTTTGCTATGAAAGGAAAGAATGTAATTAATAGTTCTAGAGACTTCAATAAAGTAGGGATTGATTAATCTAAACAAACTCCATTTTTTCTCAATGTTAAAATGTTGGAAGAAACTCCTAGTCTAAGGTATTGAAAAAAATGAAAATTTTAGTTAAAAATGATCAGCAACTCAGATTTTACATGAAATATCTTAGGTTTAACTTATTTCATATTCTAACTTTACGAAATTATGAATTTTTATTTCTATTTGCATTTCCGTTAAATAAAGTAACTTTCGTTCTAGTTGAATGAATCATTGTTGTCCTATTAATAGCTTGCTTGTGGGTTTTAAATTCTAAAGAAAATAGTCAAATTATTGTAAATAATAATAATAATAATAATAAATCAACAAAAATAAATAAGAAAAAACAAAATTTCTATAACACATAATCAATGAAAACCGTTATTCTCTCAACTCTAATTATCTTATTACTTTCCCCTTTGGTTGTTTCTGAAATTTCTAACAACTCAACTGGATTTTTGTCTGCAGCAAAACCTGATAGAAACACTAATGAAGATGTTTCTTTTGTAGCTTCAAATTCAACTTAAAACTCTTTCGGGAAAGCTAGCAATGAGACTCTTAATTTCTTGTGTGCTGGTGGGAAAATGAGCAGTAATACTATTTAAAACACCTATGCTGAAGATAATATAAAGCAATTAAATTGCACTCAATATTATCAACAATAACAAAATAACAACAACCATCCTGCTAGAACTAAAGATCATGAAGAAGAAAAACAAACATATGGTGAAAATAATTTATCAAATAAAGTAGGATTCTCCCTTGAATTTTTCTCTTAAGAAAAGAAAAAACCCATTTTAAACTATACTTTAAGTTCATAAGCTGTAAATAACTTCTCTGGGAACGTCAATTCAACTTAAGAAGCAGCTGCAAAAATCAACAATAAAGAAAATCACTAGGGAGAAAGCTAAATGAATGTAGTATATGACAATACATCAAATTCTTCGATTGAAAATTTAGGAGCAGTCTAAAATCAAAAAGATGTTGAAGCTGATAGTCAAGAGTAAAGCATGTTGAACAGTTAAGACGCTAACCAATAAAATAAAGATGACCCTATGGATGACAAAGGAAATTGATTTCTTTCTCAAACAAAAATGCCAAAAAAAGTTAAAATATGGCAAGAAAATACAAAAGTTCTCACATTTATCATTATTTTTTATGACTGTCATTTTTAACCCAGTTATGGACCTATTTTTAAATAATAATTTTGGGAAGGTAGATAGGTTTTTTGTTGATTATTTTTAAACAATAAGCAAATTATTCTTCTTTTTAGATACATCTGATTTCTTATTAGTTTCTCAAAACACTTAGCACAAATAAACATTTGAGAGTATCTTGTTTATGGAAATAAATAGTGAGTGATTTGTTTCAATAAGATATGAGTCTAACAAGAAGAAGAAGAAGAAACGCTTCCTGTAAAAAAATATTTTTGCTATTAAGTCAGAATTTCCGTTTTAAGTTAATTTATCTCAGAGTGTTTATTTTTTTATTGATTCTTGAATTCTAGAAAAATGAAGTACTTCAAAAGCAAAGCAAATCTAATTTGGATTGCATATTTAAGATTCTTTATCCCAGAAATAAACACGATAAGAAAAAAAGGTAAATTTAAAGAATAAACCAACACAAAAAACTTTCTCAAAAATGGAAGCCAACGAAGACCAAACAGTTAGGGAAGATTTCAATATTGCCTACAAAGATCTTTAAGACAACGAGGCAAACAAAAAGAAGTTCATTGAGCGTATTTTTATTATCTTACCCTTTTTGGTTTGAAATAATATTCTTACGATTAAATGATTTTTGTTAGTGATCAAGAGAGACGATGATTTGATCTCAAGAGCTGACATAGTCAACTTGATTGACGAGCTTAAGACTAACGATGAAGCTCACAACAAAAAGACTCAAGCGTAAGGAGAAACAAAAATGATTTCAGTTTTTTTTGGATAAAATCTGCAGTTTGTTAAACCTTTATTGTTATTGTAATTTCTTAGAGTAAAAGCTGCTCTGTTTCATCTGCTTGGAGAGGCGACAATCAAGAAACCTAGATTCAATGAGGCTATCTTCTTCCCAAGAGATGATGAGACTAAAGTTGTGGAGTAACTGATCATTATTATATTTTCTAACACTAACAATTTTTTGATTTTCTTTCAAAGATACTTAAATCTAGCAACAAAGACTATCGATGTCTGCGTGTTCACTATTTCTAATGACTACCTTGCCTTTGCTTTGTATGATCTTCACAAGAAAGGTGTCAGAGTCAGGTATTGAAAACAAAATAAAATGATTGTTTATTCTTGCTTTCAAAAAAGTAAATGATGTATTTTATATGTGCTAATTGTTTTTTAATTCCCTCAGAATCATCTCTGATGATGAGTGCATGACCAACAAAGGATCAGATATCTAAGATTTAGCTGACGCTGGTATCCCTTGTAGACTTGATCTAGATCCTACTGCTCATATGCACAATAAATTCTGTGTAATTGATGGTCACATACTTGTCAATGGATCTTTCAATTGGACTCAGCAAGCAGTCGAAAAAAATCAGGAGAATCTCATGGTAATTGAGAACTATGAACTTGCTTAAAAGTACTAGAAAGAGTATGAGAATCTTTGGAAAAAATTTGAGTCTGCTCAAGTTAAAACAGTGAGCGGCAGTGACCCATATCTCACAAAGAGACGTCCAACTTTCCATAATCCAGTCTAACAGAAGCAGAAGAACCCCAAATACAGATCGGACTGGTATAAATGAAAGTCATTTAAAAAGAACTGAAAAAGGTTCTAAAATATTTCATTGTCATTTTTAAACATTACATGTTCAAACACAAGTACAAGTTTAACCAAATTTAAAATGAATTTAACAGAATAATTTTTATCTTTTTCTACTTCTTTTTCATATTAAACTAACCTCTCCGTCTTCATCTTCTGAAACTTTTTCCTAAGAGTCTGTAGCTTCTACTTTGTTCACAATTTCTACAGTTTTAGCAGTTATTTCTTAGATATTATTAACTTTAATTAAGTTTTCTTCTTCTTTTTCTTCATGTTATTCTTCTTGTTTACTATCTACGACAGAGAATATTGGATTTTCTTTTGGTATTATCTATGGTCTCATTGAGATTTGATCGAGATTTCTTGATGGATCTTATTTTAAAGCAGAAAATAAATCTGCTGATAATCTCTTAGAGTATTCTTCAAAGCAATAACTAGGTATATCACTGTTATTCGCTGCCTGCTCTTTATAGAATCTCTCAAGCTAAAAGCAAATTAAATAAATAATATTTTGAACTTTCATCCATTCAAGAATAACTGTCTGTTACCTTCAATAGAGCAGCTAAGTCTGAGAATGACTCGTCTTCAAGATAGTCCATTGGATCTGCAATTTTCTCAGCAGTGATCACAAAATGTTTTTTAACTAATTCCTCTTTCCACAATTTCGTTAGCTCTGTAATTCTTGAAGGGCAATATGTCTTCGAGAAAATAGCAGCTTCACTCACTCTCCCACTTTTCACAAGCACATCGACGCATTTATCAAGATCGCTTAAAGAAAAATATGCTTGAAAAGCGAGGTTCTATGAATTATCACAAAAAATTATTTACAAATTTTTTTTAACAAAATGATAAAACATGAAAATGCTTACCATTCTTTTTAAGGTTTCGGCTTTTTCAGCTAGTTCTCTTAGCTAATCTTTGAGCCCAAGAGAAGTGTAAATTAAGAATAGACTACTCATATCATCTGATTATCCGTAGCATTAAATTGCTCGGGTAATATCTCCTTTGGAGAGTGCTAGATCTCCAACTTATTTTAATTAGTTTGGATTCTTTGTTTCTTATGAAATGAGGTTAGCTTCTTCGATGAATCCTAGTTGAAGAGCAAGTTCAAATTTGTGATCAGGATCTTGAACTAATTCAAATGCGAGTTTCTTTTAATCGATTTGATCCAAGAATTTCGCTAGTTTATCATAATGCTTTAGGTCAATTGATTTCACTAATTACTTTGCAGCTTCATATTGCTCACTAGAGATAAGGCTTTAGTATTTTGCAACTTCAACAGGAAGTTCGAAACTACTGATGTTAAAGAACTTATCGAGCATATAAAGTCTGTTTTATGTGCTAATGTGACCTAAAATAAACCTTAAAAACATAACATTAGTCAATCGTATTCTCTTGCTCTTAGCACAGATTTTCAGTTTTATGTTTAGGTTAGATTTTTTTTGTTTTGTTTTTAAATCTCATAAATTATTTGGATTGTTATTTTAAAGAATTCATTCTCTTTAGGATCAAAATATTTACTTTTTCTTGTCTGTATGCTGGAATGTGAAGGACTTGCCCATGAGGGAATAACTAATTTTCCCAGAGCCGTTTGTATAAAAGAACAGTGATTCAATCCAAACACCAGAATTAATGCTTTCAGAGATTTCATAAACCATCTCAAGTGCATCTTCAATACCTTCCCCATTGTCTTCTTCAGGTAACTCAGCAAGAAGCTAATTATAGTAAGATATGGTTATTACATAAAACTGAATATCAATTTTACTTCTTTTTTGTATTGGAGGACATAAAACTCATCTGGAGAAGCTAGAGTCAGCATATCGTTTGAACTCCAATAGAGTTTCTTCAAAGAGAGCTCGATCTTACGGACAACTTTAGCACTTGCCCAATCATAGAAAACGATAAACTCATTGTTCTTGACTCCCCTAAGTTTATGTTGATAAGGTTATAATTAGTTCAAAACACAGCAGTTGTTAGAGAAAGTTTAGAGATATTAATTACAGAAGAGGTCCTCCGAAGAGTCCTTCGATGAGATAATCAGTGGAAAACTCGAAAAGTTGAGTATTAGAAGATCCTTCGAATGCTCTCACTGTGAATCCATCTTTAACAGCATAATCTCCTCCGTTGCTCCAAACAAGATCAGATCCATTTCCATGCACTAATAAAACAACGAATTCATGAGAAAATGATCTTCCCAAAAGATCATTGTGTGAGCTTACCAATACTTTTGAAGTTATTCGAGCGATAAATTGAATATTCAGAGTCATTGAAGATTGCGAAAGAGTGTCCATTCGGAGCATGACGGAGCCCCTTCAAAAAAAGTTAAGAATTAGCTTAAATCAATTTGATAAAAGTAGCAAGTACAGTAGGATAGAAATCAGCTGTTCCTAGATCTTTATTATTGATTCCTGCAATGTTTTCGCCCTCTGAAACAAGATCTTTGTCTCCAGTATTGATTGACTTGAGATTTGCTGTGAAGAGCTCTAAGTTTTTGGCATAAATGATCTTGCCATTACTAGAAATTGGAAAAGAATCAATTAGAAAGAGAAATGAATGTCGTGTACTGAAAATAAAAATATCTTTACTTCATCGATACAACTGGCTCATCAGAACCTATTTTGACTACAACTGAACCTTCATCACATCCAATAGCGAGTATGCTAGTTTAGTCTTTACAGATATCAACTGACCAAACTCTATCTAAGCTGTAATTCAATGAGGTTTCCAAACGATATGTCTACGAGTGCCATAACTTCACAAAACCATCCTCAGAACCTTTAAAGCAAACAATTAGCATTTTTCTAAGTCTTCCTACTTTAGTCCTTTACCAGTGATGATAATGGGAAGTTCTGGATGGAAAAGCGTAACGGAGATGTTTTACGTATGCCCTTCAAGTGTATGAAGACATTACTTTGTCGAGCAGTCCCATATTTTCACCAATCTGTAAAAAATATTTTTTCACATGATTTCACTTATTATTACATATCATACCTATCATCTCCTCCAGAGATAACGTAATTATGCTCTCCTCGATGATAATCAACGCAATTTACTCCTTATTCATGGCCAACAAGTGAGAAATTAGGTTTATTGCTTAAGATACTCCAGACCTGATAAATTATGTAAGTAATATTTTGCATTAAATAGTGGTTTTATTGGCTCTTACTTTGATCGTTTTATCTAAAGAAGCAGATGCGAAGATGTTTGTATCTCTGGGATTAAAGCACACCTTCATTACGTAATGAGAGTGACCTTCGAATACTCGTGCAAGAGAAAAATTCTTTTCGAAATCCCACATTTTAATTGTGGCATCGTCTGAACTCGTCAGGAAATATGGTTCAGATGGATGCACTTCAATTGTTCTGAGGGAAACAATTAAAACAAATCAGCCATTAAATTCATTACTATGATTTATAGCTTCCTCAATATAGTCTCTGTATTCTTTTTGGTTTCCTCCATATTAATTAATTTGGTGAATTATTTTCATTTTTTTAAAATTATTTCTATTTAAAAATGTTTGCTTCAGAAACTTTTGAAGACACAATTCAAAATAGCTTCCCTTTTTTGTATGCTTATTAATAAAATTAGTAGATTACCTGATGTAATCAGTATGTGCTTCCCATTGCTTGATTTTCTCCATTGTATTGAAGTTATAAACTCGAACGCAGAGATCATCAGAGCATGCTACAATCCATTATTTTCGGACAACAAACTTTGCTGCTCTCACAGGTGTCACAGAATTTTCAAATGTCTTCACTGTGCTCTATTAAAATTTCACATTCTCAGTTTTTATAATTATGCTTTTGTAGTTCCCTACCTCATTGGAGTAGTCGTAAATTGTGATATTTCCCGAATAGAGTGATACGAGCGCCCAGGGCAGCTCGGGATGTAATTCAATACATTTGACTCGCTCGGAGCGACTTTTCATTTTTTTCTTGATTTCAAACTTGAGTGGCTTG
>Ga0302271_10004857_pt1 | contig 10529 bp, 6 predicted proteins | sample III_Bog_N1_1_FD_198767 | JGI IMG/M metagenome (GOLD analysis project Ga0302271, IMG submission 198767) | Peat permafrost microbial communities from Stordalen Mire near Abisko, Sweden - III_Bog_N1_1 | ecosystem: Environmental > Terrestrial > Soil > Wetlands > Peat | place: Sweden: Abisko... | reverse complement strand
TTGGAGAAATCCTCCCATACAAACAGACCAGTAAATTTCTATCCTGTTTTAAATAATAATAAAATTAAAGCCTTTTGAATATCTTTTTATCATTAAACCCATCCTTCGATTTTTTTCATTCAATAATTACGAAGATGATCTGCTCAAGGCTAGATCATTAACTCATTTTTTAATTGCTCCATCATATTTTTGTTGTCCTGCCCACAGATACTTTCATTTTTTTAATAACCTTTTCATCGATCCTGTGAGAACAAAAATAATTCCTCTCTTTAAATTTTATTATTGGATCTTTTTCTTTTGATTAAGGAAACATTTTAAATAGAATATTAGAAATAATTCATAAACATTCTTTTAAATAAACAACCATTTATTCCTGGATAAAATAAATGCTACATCAAAAAAAATATGCTCCTTCCCATCAATTCAAGATTTTACACAAAAATGAGACACATTTCCCCAAATAACCTTGTTTCTTTTCTTTACAAAAAGACCTTTCTCTGATTACTCTAATAATATTATTTAAAAACTAAGTTCAAAAGACTGAAGTGAATTTCAAACTATCCTCACAGTCAGAAGTTAGTTTAAGCAAGTTTCTAGAAACAGCTTACTCATACAGCGAACCTTAACTTTGGTCAATCTATGATCCATAAGGGAATGCCTTACAATTCATGTTTAGCTGAGTTTTATTGTACTTTTTAAGAATTTCAATGAGAATCATTTCTACTCCTTAGATCATAGCATTTGCTTCTATAATCTCAAGCAGAGTTAATTTACACTTAGGATCCCCAAATAGCTCCGCAAGTGGCTTGTAGAATGTCTGGATTTTTAAGTTATTATAGATTTTCTTATTCTCAGGTACTTAGATTAGGACTGATTCTAATTTACAGTCTAAAAGAAAATGAGTTAAGTGATTTGATTTTCTGATAGCAGTGATGAGCCCTGAGAAATCAAGTGTATATTAAGCAAGTAGCTTTTTCCTAAGAATAAAGATCTTAATTGATTTGCTTGTTAAGAGCAAAGAAGCCAATGAATCAATGATTGATTGATTCAAGTCCAAGTTCAAGATAACATGAGTGAGATTCACTAAAGAGTTCAAGTGAGCTACATAAAAATGTTGTTATTATTCTAGATTTTTATCTAAGCTGTAGTTGTGCTTATTTTGACAATTGTATTAAACTTTTTTCCTTAAAACCTCATCGAAAGCAACATCAACATTTAAGAATCCTAGGGCTTTGCATGATGAGGCTTATTTGAATAGTTCCTCAAGCTGGGATATCTTCGTAAGTTTTATAATGGAAACTGTCAGCCTCTCAAGGGAATCGAAAGAGAATTAAAGTGGTTTAAAGAGTTATTTATCATCAAGATAAGCTAACTCTAACTTGAGCATCTTGTGCTAACCTATTTAAATGCTTCCTTGCTTATAAAAAACACTAAAATTTTATTCTTTTTTTAAACTGAATAACTCATATACATCACTTAAATCAATATCAGCTTCAAACTCGTAGATTCTCCTTTAACTCAGTGGTATTGATAATGGATTAGTGAGTTTTGGCTGAGATTAGTGGATTTCCATTTGACCAAAGTTGCCATGCTTTGATAAACTCATGATCTAAGCAAATGATGTTCTGCTTATCATCCCTGTGTATTCCATGGAGAATGACTTAATGTTAATTAATTATTCGAAGAATTTATATGAACTCACAGGTGAAGAGCATTGATTTCTTGAAGTATCTCGAGCTGGCACTACTGAATCAAGGTTAAACTCATTAGTGAGTTTCAAATAAAAGATTTCTTTAGCCTATCCAATACGATTAAACAGTTCTTCGTATGCTTCTGGGTACATCAGCTCATCACAGGAGTATGTCAGATCCAGCAAGCTATACTTCTCCCTTAATTTAAGGAATTTTATAGTTTGATTTTAACCAATATCCCCAATTCCAAGCTTAGCATAACTGACAATCCCTAGGAGTTTGTTTAGCTGCTCCACTTCATCTTAAGAAGCTAGATGAATCTATCCTAAATCTATCTACGTAAGTCTGCTGTAAGTACTTAGCTTTCCGAATAATAACGCAGCTGTTTTTGTAGAGATAAATTTAAACATCGAAACTCCGTAGAATTTATCTAAACAATGGTTTTTATGATCATTTCCAGAATCTATAATTCCTTTGGCTATTGCTTCAGCGGATAGGGTATCAAAGGGTTCAATTTCAAAGAGTTGTAGAGTTTTCCTGGAGAAAATCATCGCAGTGCTTAATTTAATTGACTCGAAGATGTTTTACTTTAAAATAGTATCTTTCTCAATTAAATCGTTGTCAAAGCTTTATCCTTGGAAAGACAGGGTAACTGATACTATTCCCTTCACAAAAGGAATAGTGCTTAGCATTAACAGCGAGTTAAGAATCGAATTTCCTGATATTTAAAGTGATAATTTGACTGTGAATTCATTTTGCAGCAAAGACGTTTAGATCTTATCTTCATGTTTAAAATACAATTCGCTTGTTAAAATGTCTTAAAGACTAATACGCAACTCTGAAAGGAGCTTAAAATTATCTGTGTTAACTCTCTTGTTCGCCTAGTTCTTGGAGCAAATATTGCGGACATTGCAAAGATGCTATTACTACCAAGGATATGATATTGCTTTATTTGAAGATGCTTCTTTAAATTCTTGTAAAGATTCTTCTGCAAGTAATCTCAAATGTTGAATGTAGGTTTTAAAAAAACTTGCTTGCTCTATCATTAATGCATGACGAAACGCAGGATCTAGAGAGAGCTTATCTTTATTTTTCATTGACTTTCTCATGAAATCACTAGATTTGCGTGATTTTGTAACGTTGAGTATTATTAGATAGGGGATAAAACAAACAGATGATTTTTTAATAAAAATAATAATTTTAGATGTAAAAATGCATAGCAGAAGGTTAGAAATATCTAGTCAGAATACTATGGTTTGAGGAGGGGGGAATTAAAGTGACTAGCAGTGATATTGCAAAGCTGAGAACGAAGGCTTTATTTAAGAGAATCCTTAAAACCTACGGATGAATGTCGAAGGCTTGAATTAGTTGAAAAATTAAATCTCCCCTGAATTTAACCCCATATAGAAGGAGTACAGATCTTGAACAATCTAATTAATCTTAACAATTAATTAATTACCGTTGTTTTTTTTTAATTTCGATTTTTTCATTCTCAATCAAAAGAAAGATGTAATTATTAAACTAATCAATTCACTAGCAATTTAGAGTTAAGAAATTCTGCAAAGTGATGAGCCTAACAAATAAGATTAACAATAAGAAGGCTCTGAAGAAAAAGAACGCCAAAATATTGAATAGCCTGTTTTAGAGAAGTCCAAAGAATAAAAAAAACTTAGAAATACTGAGGTCATTGATTAAAAATCCAACAAACTACTGTTCTTAATTTCTGTTAATATAAGTTAATAAACTTCTTCGTTTTTGTTCTCCAATGCTCTCTAATATTGAATTAGACCGATCTCCTCAGAGTGAGAAAAGATAAGAATGTTTTAGTAATTTATCTAATCAGTAATTAGAAAACTTAAGAGTTCTAGCTCAAAAGACATCTGAAATTTCCTCTGGATATAATCAACTCAGTGATTCTTTAAGAAACACATTAGACACTTGCATATAACCTACGTCTTCATACATGTTTACATTTTTAGAAAAACATAATTCTAGCTAAGTAATAAAAGATATGTTGTTTAAGTATCCCATATTCGAATTAACTAATTGGGTAACGAATCTTATGTAACAATGGTCGTTTTAATCAGATTCTTTTCAATCATCAATAAAATTGGTTCAAATGCCAACACTATCATACCAAATCATCTCTTAAAGCACAAACAATAAAGAGAGAAACTGGTTAAATTGCAATCTTGCAGCTTCAACAAGATATGCTATTAGATTCTAATACATCCCAAGAGGCAAATTTAAAGAGTCTTACTTCTCTTGCGGAGTGGCTCTAAAAAACTAAATGAAATCGGGCATATTATCAAGTTTCAACTTGTGGTTTTCAATCAACATTACTGAAAATAAATTTACTAACCTAATTAAGGGAAAGGACATGCGGTATGTGTTTGACTCCTCTAGTCCCACTGAGATTGAATTACGGTTCTGTATCGCAAAGAAATACATGAGAATCGCTGATTATCCCAATTATGAGAGTGTCTGTAAAATCAATGATATTACAGCTTTTAATCCTGCAGTTTAATATAGATTTTGCATGAACTATTAGCTTTATGATTCTTTTGTAATGATAAATTTGATAAATTCCGTAACTAACTACGATAACAAGATGTGAACACATGATCCAATCTAGAATTAAAAAGCAAAATGAAGGAAAAAGAAGAAAACAGAAGACCTAAAACCTCAACTTGGAGAAAGCAGAAGAAAGAAATAATCTGCAAATTATTAAGATAGAATTTTAGTTATGGGGTTACATATTTGTACTATTATTTTTAGGTTTTTTACCTTCGAAATCAACAATTTAATTTAAGATATTAATAATTTTTGGTTAAAAATATCTGGAAGTAATTCTTAAAAAAATGAATATTTTGAAGGAAAATAAAAAATAATAATTGGAGGGTGAAAACTGTAATAATAGACAGAGAAACACGAAAAATCACAAAGCAAAATAAATAAAAATAATTAATAATTTTAAAATAAACAACTAAATGGAAGAGTCAGTGCTTGAAAGCAAACCAGCTACTTAGAAAGGTCAGTCATAGCAACTAAAATGCTCTAAGCATCTTAAATATGATAAGGAATTCATCTATCCGCTGAGTGAAGACGGAGAAACCCCTTTTATCTGCTTTTGTTGCCTCTAGAGCAAGGATATTCTTTAAAAAGTTATTCATATCAACGAGATTGAAGCAGCAAATGAAGAGACCTTTCTTTAAAAAATTTCTCCCCTAATGAGCGAAGAGACAAAGAATCTATTGGAAGAAAATTTTCTTAAAAATGATGAAATAATCGAGCAATCTACTGAATTTTTCAGTGATTTTAGAAAGAAAATCGCAGAAGCAATAGATGTAGTTGAGACTAATCATAAATCCAAAATGATCTAACTTGTAGAGTTTAAAAGCAATCTTTTGAAAATCTACAATAAAATAACCTAAAAAGCTGAACTTTAAGATCTCATTATGGAGCATAAAAAAGGTGGAGATATTGATAGTAAGCTCTAGGAAATCTTTAAAAATATGAAATTAGCCAATTCAGATAATTAAATGTGTTTAGATAATTCAATCAATAAATACAATTTATTGAGAGATAATTTCGATTTTATCACTCTAAATTAAAAGAAAGATGTAATTATTAATCTAATCGATTCACTTGTTATTTAGAATTAAGAAATTGAATAACTCAGTGATGAGTCAAACAAATAAGCTTAAGAATAAGAAATCTCTGAAGAAAAAGAAAGCCAAAATAGTGAATAGCTTGTTTTGGAGAAATCCAAACAATAAAAAAACTAAGAAATATTGATGTCATTGATTCAAAACCCAACAAACTACTGCTCTAAAATGCTGTTAGATTAAGTTGATAATCTTCTTAGTATTTTTTCACCAATGCTCTCTAATATTGAATTAGACCGATCTCCTCAGAGTGAGAAAAGATCAGAATGCTTTAGTAATTTATCAAATCAATAATTAGAAAACTTAAGAGTTCTAGCTCAAAAGACAACTGAAATGTCCTCTGACTATAATAGACTCAGTGATTCCTTGAGAAACACATTAGACTCTTGCATATAACTTAGGTCTTCATAAATTGTAACAAGTTTAGAAAAACAGTATAATGGTAAAGCAATAAAAGATTTACTGTTTAAGTATCCCATATTCGAATTAACTAATTGGGTAACGAATCTTATGTAACAATGGTAGTTTTAACCAGATTCCTCTTTTCAATCATCAATATAATGGGTACAAATGCCAACACAATCATACTAAATCATCTCTTAAAGTACAAACATTAAAGAGAGAAACTGGCTTAATTTCAATCTTTTATCTTCATCTAGATATGCTATTAGATTCTAATACATCCCAAGAGGCTAATTTAAAGAATCTTACTTCTCTTGCGGATTGGCTCCAGAAAACGAAATGAAATCGGGCATATTATCAAGTTTCAACTTGTGGTTTTCAAGCAATACTATTGAAAATAAATTGACTAACATAATAAAGGGATAAGACATGCGATATGTGTTTGACTCCTTCAGTCCTACTGAGATTGAATTGCGGTTCTGTATCTCAAAAAAATATATGGGGATAGCTGATTATCCTAATTATGAGAATGTGTGTGAAATCAGTGATACTACAGTTTTTAATCCTGCAGTTTAATATAGATTTTGCATGAATTATTAGCTTAAGGATTCAGTTGTAATGATAAATGCGATAAATTAGATGACTAACTTCGATAAAAAGATGTGAATGCGTGATACAATCAAGAATTCTGTAGCAAAATGAAGGAAAAAGAGAAAAAGAAGGAAATCAAGAACCAAGAACATCAACTAGGAAAAACAGGAGTAAGAAAAAAATCTGCATATTACATAGTTTGCTAGTTATGCTGTTACATATTTGTATTATTAATAATTATTCGTTTTTTACCTTTGAAATCAACAATTTAATTCAAAAATATGTTCTCTATTTGATTATTTTGATAATTTTTGTCTGAATAAAAAAAAATACTTTTCTTAAAGAAATTACGTATTTAATTCATAAAAATTTTCCTTAATTTCTCTTCAACTCCCATGTTTTCAAGGTACTATCAATGAACTAATATTCCCCACTTATTTTAATCCAATATCTCTTTGAAATCGAATTCTTTGAACTTCTTAGTTTTTTGGAAAAACGAGATTAACAACTCTTGGGCTAGTCTTTGGAGTTGCAAGTGGAGTTGTAGATCTGTCTCTCTTTGTAGAGCCTCCACTATTGAATTTCAACCCAAAAGATGAATTGTTATTATTTGCTGCTCTAGCTGATTAAGGAAGGATTCTTCCAGGAGGAGAAGAACATGCGATCTAAACTGTATTTCTCCAAGAAGAAATATGATTGTTTGTCTACTTGGATTTATGTAGTTTATTCCAATCGAGGATCATCTTTTCTAAGTCAACTTTAGTTGTTTCAAATGAAGAGAGCTTGTGTGAGTCAGCCCGGTTTATAATATTAAGATTAATATCACTTGGTGTTTCTGATGGATAGCATATCGAATTAATCAGCACTTAAGGTTTAAAAAGAGCAGACAATGAATTAGAAGGTTATCTGAATGATGATTATTAGGAAGGTCTTTACTAAAGCGAAGTAAACGAAGTGCTTGATGGCTTATTGAAGGTTTTAGTTGTTAAATATTGATCGATTGCTGCTGAAAGTCTCCTCTTTGAAGTACCATTGTTATTATTGTTGTTTTCTCCAGGGGAATGCAATTCAGATGATGAATAGTGCATTGAATTCCTTTTGATGTCAATTCCTTGTATTTCTTGTGACTGAAGTTGTAGTAATGTATCACTAGACCCAATAAGCTTAGAACTATATTCTTTATTATTTGTTAATTTCAAGCCTGGATTAATAAGCGCACTATTTTAGTTATTCCTTGGTGCACGTACAAAATACGATTCAAGTTACTGTTTTCCAATTGCTTGCGTTTATCTTATTGGTTAAGATGCTGTTTGAGGTCGAAGGTTATTGCTAGAGATACTAAGGTTTTTATAGTTTAAGCCTTCAGTTTAATATTCTAAAGTTGCATTAGCTATTGGAGACTACACAGCCTACGGTGATGGATGCCTGGTGCTGGAATTCTAACTTACAGGGAGAGTCTAAAAAGGATTCTTATTTGATTTGAATAGTATTTTGTTATTTTTGGTTGGGCCTAGTTAGCTTCCTTACTCATCTTCGTCTTCATCTTAATTCCCTCTATTCCCATTTTTCGAGGGGGAAAACTTGGTCTGTTGGAATTCCTTGAGGGATTAAGCTAAGGTCTGTGTTATTACAAGTTGTTAAATATGGGCATTTTTGTAGCTCAGAGAAGATTTTTGAGATAATATTTACTCTTTAGCTTTGTTCATCAGCAGCACTCTGCTAGGGTTTATGTTAATATCGTTCTCGTAAAAGAATAAAGCTTAATTAGCATTTCTTTTGACTTCTTAAGATGGCTTATCTTAGTCCCTATTGGTTAGAGTATTTTATTCTGATAGAACATTGCTGTTGTTTTGTTCTGTTTTTCTCAGAAAGTTTTAAGTACTTTTGATAACCTTGACTCTTTTTATTTCTCCTGTGGATTTAAGCTACTATCTTGGTGAATTGCTCTTCAGCTTCTATGGAGAAGTAGATTTACAGCTAACTGACCCTGCTCCCGCTCCTGCTCTTACTCTTCCTGTTGTTTACTTCAAGTTTGTCTACTAGAGTCTATCCAATTAGGGAGAACTATTTCTTTGGTTATTCTTTTACAAAAGTATTTTAGCTTCTGTACAAGATGCTCCAAATAAAACCATGTTATTAATGTTAGCCTCTTAAGAATATCCTTAGCCTTCTTCCCTTTGATTTTCAGCAAATCTAGAAGAAAAAGAACATCTCTGAGTTCCCTAGAGGAATTACCCCTCTTACTCTTCCTTCATTCCTTTTTCTTCCTCTACTTCTTTCTTCATTTTCTCTAAGGCTCCTGTTTAATTTAACAATTCAATCTATAATAACTTCCAATCCCTCCCTTTCTCTTACTTGTTTTCTTCAACTTCCTCTAGTGCAAGATCCTTTGAAATTTCTATAATCTTTCCCTGACCTTTTCTCTGTATTCATCAACAAACACAATCCCGTTTGTCATCATCTCCTCTGATATTTTTTTGCCTTTATTCTGCAGTTTTATCAAATGTCTGTTCGCTTTGTTCGCTGTCGTGATGAAATTCGATGTTGTAAACACTTCACTGGCTGATTAAGGACGCTTAGAAGTCAAATGATCGTACTGCACTTGATTAGACAGCAAATAGTGTAGCTAAGTATTCATTGAATGAGGTGTTTTTTAAACTTAATTCATAAGTTGTTCTACTCCACTTCCATATTCTCCAATAAAGCTTCTTGATTCTTTTGGGTTTTCTTTCATCAACAGCATAGAGGGATGTCTTGAACCACCGCCATTTTATTCATTTATTTATGCCTCTATTTCTCCTTTTTCACAGTTTTCAATAATCTTCAAGCTTCTTTCAGATTTCATTGATTACTCCGTTGTATTCTTGACACTGCTATCGTTTCGATAACTTAAATTGCAATTATTTGTGGTGTCTTAACCAGTATTATTATTATTCTGTAGACCCATATCTTTATCTGTCTCCTTTTCTTTAGCCCCTTGATTCTCAAACTTCTCATCTTTACTTATTTTCCTTTAAATAATCTACTTTTCTTAACAAAAAGCAATGATTTTATCAATATCTTCTACTCCATTGACTATCTAATCGGAATTATATCCACCGCCGTGTTTCTTCGCTTATTAATTATTTCTTTTGAATAGAATAGATTCTTTCTTGATTGCTTAATCTTATTGATTCCCTCTCCACTGATCTTTGCTCTCCAATCGACGATGGAAGAAATCCTTCAAGCTACTACTCTGACTCAAGAGAAATCTAAACTCCTGTAGGTAAAAAAAGAGCAAAAACAAAGTAAGAAATAGATTTATTAAAGTTGTTATCTTACAGCTTCTTTGATTCTGTATATTTTTGCAACTGACGACCTCACTCGAGCTGTATAAATCCTAGCAGGGAGATTATGCATTATTTCCTCCTCTCCAAAGAAAGTACCATTTCCAATACAGGAAATCTTTCAAATACATAAAAGTCAAAACAAAAAACCTTAAAGATTTCGTTATGATTCATCATCTTTCTATTTTACAGTGGTCTATTTGTTCTTATGTATTGCGTGTCTGCGTATGTTGATTTCATCTTCCGATAACGGAACACTCATAGGATCGACAATTTCCTTAGAATTAAACGATATCTAGACTTCTCCTTGTTTCAGGAAATATAAATATCCTGGGGCATCTCCCTGCTAAAACACTGGCTGGTCATACGAAAGGGCCAGCTTAAATAATGCGAAAGCCAGTCGACTTGCAGTTTAAAACGGAATACCTGGCTCCATGCTTTCAATTAGAATTCCAATTTTCTTGAGCATTTTTCGATTCTGTATCTCTTTCAAAATTAAATTGTATTCACTGCGAGATATCACAGCAAGTTAGCTGTCTTCTCCAGCTAGAATCGTAGCTGTACGCGGCCTCTTCATAATCAGCCCAGCTTCCCCAAAAGAATCACCTTCTTTGATCATATTCGCGTTACTGTATAAATAAATTCCATTGCTGAAGAGTGAACTTGGCTAGATGATATCTTCTATCTGCATGGTTCCAGGCAACAGCGGCAGCATATTCTTGACTTTAGCAAAATGGTTGTCCTTAAAACTCCTAAGAAGATGGACACTAACTGCTCTGCTACGAGATGTTTAGCTTCCTTCATCTTCTTGATTTCCTAAATCTAACTCATTCTGTGATACTTGCAAAAAC
>Ga0302271_10004855_pt1 | contig 10533 bp, 3 predicted proteins | sample III_Bog_N1_1_FD_198767 | JGI IMG/M metagenome (GOLD analysis project Ga0302271, IMG submission 198767) | Peat permafrost microbial communities from Stordalen Mire near Abisko, Sweden - III_Bog_N1_1 | ecosystem: Environmental > Terrestrial > Soil > Wetlands > Peat | place: Sweden: Abisko... | reverse complement strand
TCTCAAATCCTCCAAATATCTCACAGACTTCCTTTCGATTCAAGATGAAAAATAGTTTAAACTCAAAGTAAAGGCTTAAGAGAAATTGACTAACCCTAAAAACATCGCCGAAATCGAAACAGTCTCAGGCAAAGTACTAACTGTTAATATCTTTATCGTGTTTAGTAGCTTTAAAAATATTCATTCGCAAACAGAAAATCCAAAAGATATTCCCAAAAAAGAACCCATTTTCTATATGCATCAAAACTTAATTTTTTTACTTTGAAACTGCAGGTAGTTTTGACCAAGAATCCCAACTGCAATGCTCATGCATAGAATCTAGTTGATTACTTTGATCAAAACGATAGTAACTATGAAAAACTCAAGAAACTCTCGAAATAGTTAATGACAGGCTACAATGAAGTAGGCAACATTCTCCATCAAATGGGAGAAACATTCGCAGCGCTCAACTCCAACATATCTACCTACAACGCAAAAACGCAAGGATAATTCTAAGTACCCAAAAACGATTCTGAAGATATTAACTTTTTCAGCATTTATTTAAAGATGTTTAATTGAATTTCTCCATCGAATTATTAAAATATGTCTAAATGTTTCAATTTTTGGGTATTTTATATTACGAAGGTACGAGAACTTGAAGAAACCTACAAGATTATGAATAACATGTGTGTCATTCAAGCAAATTCATTCTCAGATTAAATCAAGATCTTCGAGAACCATTTCTACAATTTCTTTAAGTTCCACAAAGATAATCTCACTGGTCTCAAGGAGATTGTCAAAACAAGAAATCAACTTAGCACTGCTTTAGCTAAGAAAGGTGAATTAAGACAATATTTTTCAAAAATTAAATAGAAAACACCAGGGACATCATTCATATTGACAAATTTACCTAACATTTTATATTTTTGCTAATTATTTGTTGGCATCATTTGGACAATAGATTCAAACGAAGGAAGTGGACTTAGTGGAATATTTAGATCTTCTAAAGAAACTGTATATTATCCTGCCAAAGTAAAAAACATTCTTTAATACTATGCGACAATTCCTCTTATTCTGTTGATTTGTTTAAAGATTTTAAAGGAGCTTGATGAACAAGTCGGATACTTTAACCAGCAAACACTGTTCAGCTCTAAGAAAATCTTCGAGAACAGCTATAGAACGTATTCTTCACATTTTAAAACATATTGTAGTCTTCAGAAATCAATAATTACAGAAGTAAAAATCTTCCATTTATTTGAAACACAAATGTTAACAACTTTTTCCTTTTACGATACTTAATATCAAATATCATTATCCTACAATTCTATTTCCCTCCCGTTCTTCTCATGTCTTCTTAATTTCCCATTTAACGTTAAACTTCCCCCCCCCCCCCCCCCCAATTAATTTACAAAATTTTTTAAATTTCCCCAATTAAATTCAGTTTAACAAAGTAACTCCAAAAGTGGCAGTTAGAATTAATTTCTGGGATTGTTTTTGTTTTTGTTTTTCATTTCATTTGATTTTTTTTTCTTTTTTTGTTAAATTAATTTTTTTTCTCTTGTATTTCATTTGTAGATGAGTGCAGTGTGGCAGGAGATTTCAGATAATTTTAGCAAGTTATTGGCAGGTGAGCCAGATAGATTTAAAATATAAATCATCAAGAAAATCGCTTGATGCATTGTAAATTGCATATTTTTCTCTTTTTTCTCAGCAGATTTGTTTCATGACTTGAGATTCAGACAAAATTGCCAATTTATCGCATCATAAAATGATGCTTGAATCTATGAAACGAAAATTGAACATGTATTTTAAAACTACAAAATGGATTCGCCTTTTTGAATGCTAATCGTAGAAAGAATTTAGAGTTGTTGTGATTTTTTATGCGTTAAAATCGAGAGATGGAGACTACTTGAGCCTTTTTATGCGCCCTGGATTCAAAAACTTTCTCAACTCTAGTTCTTTCTTTATGATTATGTCTTGTTTATTAATTATTTGTTTTTAACGATTTCAGATGATACTCTTTTGGGGAGGATATTTAAGATTATGTTAGCAAGCAGATAACACTTTCACTTGGAAAATCAGTTTAGAGTTTTCTTTTAATTTAATTAATTAAGGTTATTTCCTTAATTTTACAAGACTAAAGGAAGGATATTTATTGATAGCCAAGAAGCTTTCTGGATACTTGATTATTTGTTGAATGTTAATTTGAAAGTTGATAGATTTTCCTTAAATCATTTTAAGTCCACATTATTTTGAGGATTTATTAAGGAAGATAATATTATTCTTTTTGATAATCAATCACATTTCCGCATCGAAAAACAAATTTTTGGAGGATGAAAGAGGAGTTGATATGCATACTGCGGGTTTAAATAAAACAAACACAATTTAACGAGAAACTACAACAAAAATAGGTGCAATAAAATGCATTAATCTCGATAAGAGGTTTCAAAAGATTCACACAGTTCCCTGGTAAATATTAGATTAATCATTTTTTGGTGGTCTTCTTAGCATCAACCTTGACGGGGGCAGCAGCTTTAGTGGCAACAATCTTAGGGGCAGCAACCTTGGTGGGAGCAACAGCCTTAGCGGGAGCAACAGCCTTAGCAGGGGCAGCTTTAGTGGCAGTCTTGGCGGGAGCAGCAACAACCTTGGGGGCCTCAACAACTGGAGCGGCCTTAGCAGCCTTAGCCTTCTTCCATTCAGCAACGAACTTCTCGTACTCTTGCTTGGAAGCAGCAGTCTTGACGTATCTTTGAGTCTTTTCAGTCTGTTAAATAATACTCACGTTTAGCAGTGTTTTTTCAGTCGATATTTGTAACAATTTCCAAAAAACAGACAAATACTATGATATGTAGATTATTACCTTGTAAGCCTTCTTGCGGATGATTCTCTCAGGAGTGATAAGTCTTTGGATCTTGGTGGATTTAACTCTATCCTTACCCTTAGCAGTCTTGAAGGTTCTTCTGATGACTGATTTCTTGACGAGGATGGGATCATCTTCCTTCTTAAGACCGAAGAGCTTCTTGATGTTGTTAGCTCTCTTGGGACCGAGCTTTCTGGGAAGAGTAACGTTAGTGAGACCTATTGTGAAATTCAACAAAAAATGGTGAGACCTTGTTATTGTTTTCATTTGTTAATAATCTAGCCGCGTTGCTGCAGTAGTTTTCATATAAATTGTTTATTGTATCATAGCCGAAGTTGAAGACTCTAGAGCCATCTCAGCACCCTCATTATTCCTCTTTTGAATAAGATAAAGTTCTTTTTGTTTACCATCAATGTCTTGTTCTCCCTTTTTGACGACGATGAGAGCAAGAACTCTGATATCAGGTCCAACAATGCATCCTCTGACGGACTTTCTCTTTCTGTAACCAGATCTTCTCACGGTGAAGCATGAGTGACCTTCGCTAAGGAGAAGTCTGACTCTTCCTCTGACCATAACACCTTGTTTCATGGGGAAACCTTGCTTGTCATTTCCACCAGCGATCTTGAATACGTATCCCTTGAATTCATCACCGAGGGTATCTCCTTCGACTTCTGCGCCCATCTTCTTATCCATGAAGACGTTGCTGTTGTAGATTCAAGAAATATCGTTAAAAAAGAATCAACAACGAAAACCAAAGCACGATTTAAAATAAATCTAAAATTGTTTTAAATTCAAATAAATCCATGAAATGTGACATGTTTTATCTTAAAAAGCATGCTGATTTTTAGTTTATTATTTATTTCCCTAAGTATCCGTAGAGTTTCTCTCATTTTAGTTTAATCTTCTAATTCAATCCACTGCTAATCTCATTCTCTTTCCCTTGATTATTCTTTCCTCCAATTGCAAAGTGTGCCCATTAAAACTCTTATCATCAACCAACATATTCCAAGCTAGCCTTTTTACTGGGGTAACCCATTAAATGACAATAAATAACTCTAAACTATGCTATACCATTTCTTGTCGTCATCGATTTCGATGCACTTTTAAGCTCCAGTGAGGGGATTGCTGATATTGAACTGTTCAAAAAAGCATGCTAAGAATCAATCACAACTCTACAATGCATCAAAGAAATCTTGTACTTTCATATTTGTGTGTCTGAATTCGATTTTCTGTTTATCTTCTTCTTTTTAATTTCTCCCTCTGTTCTGAGACAATCGCCCTTAGGAGTTTCTTTGATCCTTCTCAGCAGATTTTCCTCCCTTTAATTTTATCCCCCAGCTTAAACTCCTTCATTTCATAATGCAACCTTCCACTGACTGCCCATTTAGTTTCCCAGCTTATTTGTTTAAATTGCATAAATCTTTTTTTCAGTTTGTAAATGCAGTTTTTAAATGATGTTCAAGTTATTTTTGACATGAATCTGAAATTTAAATACAATTACAAGAAGAAGGAGTAGAAGAATGAGTAGAAGAAGAAGAAAATAAACTGTCCAACAACAAAAAAGCATTATTGTGCTTCTGAAAATCAAACAAAACATTGATATTTTGATAAATTATTGGAAAAAACAAGCTTCAATTAAACACACACACTCACACACACACACACACACAATAAATATTTCAAGGTTTCTTTCTTCAAAGGATCACATCATTTTTCCTTATTGAAAGATCCTTGATTTCTTGTAAAAAATCTTGGGTTCTCACTTTTGGATGAATGTGACAGAACGCTGTCTTATGAGACAACCTTGTTAGTCTTGCTAATTATTACTACTTCCATAATCTACTGCTTGCTTAGCAGTAGGATTTATATTATAGTTTTGCAAAAAAAGTTGATACTATTTTTATTAGTTTTCTGCCTATTCCTGCTAGCTAATTTAGTTTTTATTTTGAAAATTAATATTATTATTATATTAATTATTATTATTATTATTATTATTATTATTATTATTATTATTATTATTATTATTTCCTTAATAATTTTAAGGACGTTTATTCTAGAAAGGATTGCTCTATTAATGCATTATTGGAAATTGTTATTTCTACTATTGTCCTTATTCACTTTAATATTATCCCATCTGGTTCTCTGGTTGTTGCTGATATTTTGGTAATTCATTTCCTACAGTATTTATCCTTTAGCCAGGAGAAATGAAGTTGTTCCAAGAATCTCTTTGTTGTTATGGATTAACTTAAAATTGCTACTGTTACTATTGATATGCCCAATCATTAGAGTTAATTCTCATATGGTTATTTTGAGGTGTATATTAATAATTTGAAGGAAGAACATACTCCTGATTCTTCTACTAAAAAGGTGATGCTTTAGTAGACACTTGTGGTTACTCTTTCTGTGCTTCGTTTGCATTATAAAAACCATTTTAATATGTTTAAAAGCGTGGATAATCTTTTATGTTTTATGGGGTTTGTTAATAAAATTATTGTTGTTGTTGTTGTTGTTGTTGTTGTTGTTGTTGTTGTTGTTGTTGTTGTTGTTGTTGTTGTTGTTGTGGTTGTTGTTGTGGTTGTTGTTGTGGTTGTTGTTGTTGTTGTTATGGTGGTAGAACTAGCTCAACTCTTGCGCGTTATTGAATCTATTAGGGCTCTGTCTACTGAGGCATATTCGAATTATCATTTAACTGAAGATTTTAAAATTATATTTGGAATGCAAAAAGATGATCTTAGTCCATCTTCTTCTTCGAATCTCCAAGTATGTTTTTTCCTGCGACTTGTTGATTAACACCTTATGTCTTCTAGCGATCAAACTGTGAAGGAAACGATTATTGAGTATTAAAGAAGTCTTTATTCTCCATTTATTTTGAAGTCTACTGAAAATTGTTGTTGTTAGAATCTTGCTGAAACTAGAGTCTGGTTGGCACTTGCTATTGTGATTATTTTTCAATGCTCGGATATTTAAAAGTAAATCCTTTTTTGATTGGAGGTGCCGGAGATGGCATGACATTATTCTCTGCTTGTGCTCCAGTGCTTTTTATACTATCCACTTTTTTATTCGAATCGTTCAGTAGCCCAACAGGTGGATTCCCTTTGTTGCTGAGTAGCTATTTGTGTTTTTGTGTTTCCTTCTCAATGATTTCTTGCTTTTTTTCAACTTTTTATGGATTTTCAGAAGGTTCAGTTCTCACAATTTTTTAACTTTTCAATTAATCGTCATAATATCCTGAGAAATTATATTTTTTTGGCATATTCTTTCCAGGAGGTTGAATATTGTTATTATTATTAATCTGTTATGACTGATTTAATTCCTCATTGATTGCTTCTAGCTTCATCAACAAGGGTTCAATTGATATCCTATCTTCTTCTTTATACTAAAGAGTCTCATAAATAAGATCTTTTATGGATTATGGAATATCATCTCTCTTGAACTTTAAAATTTCCTGAATTGGAGTTACCTATAACTGAAAAATGAACTTATATATATCCGCTTCATTTTCGATGCCATTGATGTTCATATCGTTGTTCATAAGTTTGTAGAGAATGACGCCTAAGCTGTAAATATCCAACTTGTAACTGTACGAAGATTCTCCCATCAAGATTTACGGTGACGCATAGTTTGGCGTGCATTCATTCGATCGAGAATTTGTAATCGAAGAAGACATCACTTGTTTTCCTAGCCCGAAATCTGCAATTTTAGGCTTTCCATCTTTCATGAAAATATTAGCGGGCTTTAGATCTTTATGAATGATGCCATTCTTAAACAAAGAATCATGATACCCTTGACATATCATGTGATAGATCTTTATTCTATCTTTCAATGTGAGCTGATTTTTTTCTAAGTATTCTTTAAGCGTTCCCTACGAGCAAAACTCGCTCACAATGTACAGGTTTAGGTTATTCATGTCTTTGAAAGCGAATTCCACATTGCAGACATAGTTCCCTTTCGCCTTGACTGCCAGGCTCAATTCTTGCTCCTACCTATAGTCCGTCAGCTGCATAATTTTGCAAGCATACTTTTGTCTGGACGAATCGCCAATTTTGTAGCAGCCATAGACTTAGCCTTGCACACCACGACCAATCAATTCAGTGAAATGAACTATAAATTAACCCCCAAGCTCCTTAGACTACGGAAAACTCGCCTAGCTGATATTGGCCCTTGCGTTTCCGCTAGAGAAATAATTGTTATCGAATAACATTTTGATTTAGTGAATATACTTGAAATGCTTGATTGGTTTTTGAATCTCTTTTCCTCTATTTTTTCTTCTTGTTCTTGCTTTGATAAAATATTCTAAATTTTGAATACCATCTCTTAATAATGGAGATATGTTCAATATAAGTATGCATTTTACAATTAAGATAGGAGTACTTTTTAATAATCTTGGCAGTTCTTATTAAAAAATTAATAGAAAGGTTTACGCGCAAAGAAGGTTTAAAAAAACAAAAATAGTTGCATTTACTTCAACAATGCTTATCTAATTTGCCTTTGATATGAATTTAAATTTTAAAAAAAACAGGCCAGATGAAAGAGCAAAATACAATTGAGCCAAAACAACAGCAAATTAAACCAATTTAATTCTGAATAGCTTCATGCTAAAAAAACCTTCATCACACCTTCTTCTTGCTCCTCCTCAGTTTTCATTGCTATTTATTGGCATAAGTTAAATTCCAACCCTTCTGTTGCTGCTAAAGCGGAATTTGTTGTTGTATGGGTTGTTGTTGTATTGGTTGTTGTTGTATTGGTTGTTGTTGTATGGGTTGTTGTTGTATGGGTTGTTGTTGTATGGGTTGTTGTTGTATGGGTTGTTGTTGTATGGGTTGTTGTTGTATGGGTTGTTGTTGTATGGGTTGTTATTGTATGGGTTGTTGTTGGGGTTGGGGTTGTTGTTGTTACTGGTACTGCTGCCATGTCTACTAAGGTTACTAAATATATTAAGGTTATTATTAGTATTATTATTGTTGTTGTTGTTGTTGTTGTTATTGTTAGTGCTATTGTGGTTGTGGTCCAACACTTAACCTCTGCTACCCTAAATCTGGCTACTAGTATTAGAACTACTAAGGATTCTGGTATTGATATGGTGATTAGAATTATTACATAGGTGTATTTGCTTGCTAGGGCTACTTGGGCTACCCAAATACTGCAGTTTTTTGTTGTATTTGCTGTTATGGGTTAATATTTGTCTGGATGCCTTACTAGTAGTTGGGAATGTTGTACATCTGTTGTGCATTATTATTAAATTGTTGCTAAAACTTCCATCCTTGCTACTAGTTGATTTGCTAACCAAATCCACTCGAAAGGGGTTAAGGCTATTAAAGCTGTTGTTGTGGGTAGTTTCCGTAGGCGTTTTATTATTATTGTGGCTAATTCATTTATGGCATCTACTGCTACGATTGAAGTGAAAAAGAATTTCTTGGAAAAGCCTCTTCTTTATTTTTATTCTGAGTAAACACTTAGGTTGCACCTCGTGGATTTTCGGGAGACAATCTTTCAGGATTTTTTAATTAAACTTATTCTGCGGGATTCTAATTAGAAATAGCTTTATCACTGTTTCCTATCTCTGTGCTGTTGCTTCCTCCGCTGCTAACTAGGCCTCCTGCATCTTAAGATTATTTCATTTATTTGTCTTAGGTTTTTAAGAAAGGATTTCCGAAAGGTGAACCAAAAGGTCCGACGGAAGCAGCTGTTTATGTCTATTTCGGAGCTAATTCTGTCATAATATTTTTCAGTTCTTTCAGAAGGTCTTCAATAGAGATTCTATCCACCTCTTCGTATCTCAGCATTGCATAGATAAGATTCTTGAGCGACTCTGGGATATACGGGTTGTAGAATTTAACCAATTCTTGCAGTGGCGTCGTCTTCGATTGTGACAAAAACTAATACAACATACCCATATTTGTGATGTTATTGATCGTTTTTAAATCATTCAGCAGCTGATAGAGAATCACACCTAGACTGTAGATATCACATTTATAGCTGTAAACGCACTTATCTACAAGGATTTGAGGAGCGCCAAAAGCAGGGGAACATTTGTATGTCTGTTCGATGGGAGTCTAATTATTGTCGAGTGATTTTCCAAGACCGAAATCAGCGATTTTCGGGATGTTATAGGACATCAAGATATTGTCTGGTTTGAGGTCTCGATGGATGACTTTTTTACTGTACAGAGAATCAAAATAACCTTAGCAAATCTGCTGGAAAATCTCTAAGATTCTTCGCATATTCGGTTTTTCCTTCAAGTAATATTACTTGAGAGTGCCTTACTCGCAGAATTCCGTCACAATGTACAGGGTTGTTGTGGTTTTACCAGCGAAGAACACTTGACAGATATACTTTCCTGATATTAGCTTTGCTAGTTCTAGCTCTCTCATGATATCTGTTATGTCCACTGGTCCGAATTTCACGATTTTGATAGCTAATTTTTTTTGGGTCGAATCCTCAACTCTGATGCATCCATAAACATCTCCGAAAGCTCCACTTCCGAGTTTATCAGTGTAATCAATCTTGTAAGAATATGGGGCTTTACCGATGACTTCAGATCGTTGCATTTTGATTGAGAAGTGGTTGAAGATAGCTGCGCTGAGAACTCGAAAGAATGAGGGTTTAGATAATCGACGGAGATAGGTTTCTTTTTATCTTTTATTCTTTGGTTTATTTGTTTTGTTTTTATTGATTCTTTTATTGATTAGACAATAACTCCCTTGTTAAATTCCCCCTCATATTCTAACTTTCTCCCCATTTTCTCTTCCAATCGAAGATTGAGATAGTTTCAAACGATATCACTCCTTTGTGATTCTTGTGGAATAAAATAAATGTTTTTCCTTATTCTTTCCCCTCCCCGCATCAAAAAAAAATAATTGTAAATCTTTTAAGATTTTCCCTTCTTAAATGAATTGATTTCAATAGGAGATAGCAAGAGCAGAAAAGGATAATTATCAATATGCGTTTAATTATTGTGTTTGTAATTAATTTAACTAAGAAAGACAAGAGAAAAAGACAGTGTGGATAATTAACAACCTGACAGGGAAATAAATCAAAAATATGCAGCTGAATAAATTAAGACTCAAGAAAATATGAAATAGATCAATTAAATAAAACAAAAATAGTTTTTAAATTGAAAAAAGTGAGAAAAAAACACGCCTTTCTTAGCTTCATAGGCGAAAGAGATTCACTACATGTGATCTTTTTATGAGAGCTAAAAAGGATTTTCTCTTTTTTTAACCTCAAAGATTGATTGTTTATGATCGATTATTGAACCTGCTTAAGTTTTTAGACATATCTAATCGAAAATCGTAGATCTAACTTCTCTTGATAACTAACCATTTATATTTGTAATGCCCCATAATCATCGTGATAACTAACTGCTTCTCGACAACCACACTCAATCAATCGACGGCTCTCTTAGACTTCCACCTCTTGATCGCCTAAGTAACCTCTATCAAAATTTTAAATGTTCAATAATTAATTTTTCGAATCATGCTTAAAATATCTCAAAAATATTATCTTTCTCTCTCCCATTCTTTTTTTGTGAATTCGAAATCCTTTGTGCTTTCTCACAAACACTACAATATAAACGGCTAATAAATATGATTAATATAATAATATTCACTGAAGCTTACCGCAGCATAAAGAATTATTTTGCTAAGCCGGAAGCTGAAAGAATTTAAGATATTTGCTAAAAATGCAATAAG
>Ga0302271_10004854_pt1 | contig 10534 bp, 7 predicted proteins | sample III_Bog_N1_1_FD_198767 | JGI IMG/M metagenome (GOLD analysis project Ga0302271, IMG submission 198767) | Peat permafrost microbial communities from Stordalen Mire near Abisko, Sweden - III_Bog_N1_1 | ecosystem: Environmental > Terrestrial > Soil > Wetlands > Peat | place: Sweden: Abisko... | reverse complement strand
CAATTTAACTTGAAGAGTAAATTGACTACATCCTTGCTTCCAATCATTAAAATAAAAAGCAAGATTCCTCTCAGCTAATAGTAGGATTCCGTTGCTTAGAAAATAGCACTATTTTTTAGAACTTAATAAGGCCTGCATCGATTACAAAGACTATTTATTTGCTTGATAAACCCTGGATGGTATTTGAAGCACCTATTTTTTTTCAGCTTGAAGAAACTTACTCACACGATTGCTTTGAAACAGAAGATCCAAGAGTTAGCGTTTTTAGGTTAATTTCTTTATTGGAGCCAGATATTTTATTAAAAACACTATTGACAGACTTTCCGGACTTAACTTCTTCAGAACAACTTAAGGATGTCAAAGAAATAGTTTATTAACAGAAGCTTGAGTTTTAAATTGAGAAAAATAAACATATTACTTAGGCTTGCTTCAACGACATTGGCTTTCAACTTAATGAAGCATAAAAGATAGGAAAAAACAGGGATTCACAATAAATTAAACTAGTCTTAATAGCGTTCAAAAGTAAATTTCTCAGCAAAAAAAATTCTTATAAATAGGGGGGAGTATGGAGGGGAGGGGGATTGTGTCATTTGTTGTTCAAATAGTTTAGCTTTATTTCTCGCTTTAGACTCGAATACGACATAGTAATTCCCAGTACTCATGCATTACTCAGAGCCAAAGAAGGTGTTTTACAATTTAGATGACACAAACAATTCGAGAAACCCTCTCATGTATCGAGTCGTATCCTCTATCACTGAATTACAAATTAAGAAAAATGGCGTTAATAAGATCACCAGAATGGAAATAATTTCTGATTCAAAGACAGTAAGGAGCTTATTTACAGTATGTCCTCTCCTCCACCCCCCACCCAATTAGTTCTTTGCCCTTATCATTACCATATCTCTATCTCTTATTATGCCTAACTAAAGCAATTTCTACTGATATTTTTAAATTAAATTTGAAAATCAACCTTATTTTTTCACAAGTATTTCTTTGCATTTTTTATTAGTTTTCACATTTTACGACAGCCCACTCAACAAAGATTCAGTAAGAAACAAGAAAATGCTTTTGTCTTGCAGATCACTAAGCTGAAACGAATTGGACAGTTGCTTTTTTCTGGAAGGATTTAACATACCCTCCTAACAGCAAACATCAAGGTTTTATATTGATTTCAATGGATTATTTAGAGAAAGAAGAGTTTTCTTTTGATAAAATTCCTAGAGTTGCTCTAAATTACAATGAAGAAGACACTCTTTATTACGCAGAGTTTACATTAAAATAAAATGGTTAAGCTCATCTGTTCCAATTCATTCTTCAAGATGAATTGGTTGGCTAGGAAATATTGATAAATGTGAATAAAGAACTTCCGCATGAAAATGATCAAAGTTTTGAGCTTATTCTAATCAATGAAGAGACTTCAATCCACGAGGTTATCGCGCGAGACAATCGTAAACTTGGATTGATAATTTCCAAGTCACTTTTGAAAACATATTACCATGAAGCAAAGAATACTTTGCTTCTTTAATTCCATGGAGAGGGAGATATTTTTCTTGCTGTTCGCAGACACTAACTAATAATTGAGAACACTTTAATCACTTAATATATGATTAGCGATCATATTACTGTAGATCTAACTGCATTTCCACTGAAAAGTGATTAAATTACCTTCATTTAATATATTTACTATGATAACCAATAAGGAGTCCAAAATAGTAACCTATATATTAAGTAAAAAACTTTACCTCTCAAATTCTGCTCCAGCTCTCCACCATTCCTTTATGCTCACACCTCTTTGGAAGAGCTCGGACTGTCTCCAGACGAGTTATTTATCATTACTATTGATTACAAGGCCATAGGCCCTAGCATGATCGTGCTCCTTGGCTACCCTATTATCTCCCAAGCGGCATATTTCATAGGAATATCCAGAGTTTTTTCCCAGCCGGATGTTTTCCTGTTCTATTGCTGGAAACCCTACGAAAATGATTTTTACTACCTTAAAGGAGAGAGGATGTTCATAAGAGTCTAAGATGATTAATAACTGTAGAGAATGAATAATCTTCCAATGGATTAGATTCTCAGGGAATTCACTCAAGAGATAAAAAATGATCATGTTCCATTTTTAAAAGAGACCTCAAAATGCGTCTTCATAAAAAATACAATCCAATTTAGTGATTAAGCCTAGTCCAAAGAATTCTTTATAGGTTGAAATTTTTAGCATTTATCAAATTCTAGGAGGATAATATTAGCATTGAATAATAATTAAAAGAAGCAACATTTTCTAATTAAATTTGGTCTCATTTTTTAATAACTGTTGTTGCTTTTTCTTTTAAGATGTAAGCGATGGCATGAAAATCATTTAGATACTAAGTGATTATTTGGAATATTACTTTTATTTCCAAGAAACTGTATTCTTAGAGTTAGATATTGAATACTCCGCTAAACCAGACATACTTTATTCACTGGTCTTTAATAATTTCATTGATACCATTCTTCTCACTAAATCTAAGAGCTTCATAGCTTAATCGTCTCCAATGATCTTCAAATCCAGTATAACTTTGACTACTATGTTTCTGAAAGCAACAATGACAGTCAGAAAAGCCCTCATTCGTAATTTAGAAATTTTCGATTATGTGAACTTTTAGTAATCTGATAAGGATCTCGACAGAATTGAAGCCTTCAATTTCTAATATGTGCATCAGAATGAATATTTACTTGAGGTGTTCGGAGTAGAAGAAAGTTAATAATTTGAACTAATTTACTGGTTTGAAGATTTGGATGTCATTTATTACAGAAAAAAAAACTATGAATTGAATTATTTCAACAATCCTTCTCAAATCCATATTTCCACTGAATTAACCCATACAATGCCTTCATTTAACAACACCAAAACGTGTTTCATTAAAAAAGGTAATATATTTCCTGAAACTGCTTATTTTCAGGTAGTTTTTAGCCCTAATCGAATCGAAATCCAGTCTTCAATTATCTAAATTAGCAAACCATACCACTCTCTCTCGTTTGATCACCAATATTCTCATCATGCCATTGAAATCTGGAACAACTTATTCAATGTCTATGTATTTTCTTGTGTTGGGTAAAATTTATTCTTAGACTCTAAAATTCAGAATTACAAAATTAACTCCCCAGCTATGAAATACTTCGGAGACAGCTATTCAATTTTCATCTATCCATCTCTTTTTCTAGGGGTAAGATAAGGCTTAATCAAGAGATTCCTTTTTAGATGGAGCTTTGATTCGTGAATAGTTTTAAATAATTTTATTTTTTGCAGGAAGAAAAGTGCTTGTGGATTCAGTTTGAGAATCCATTATCAAACTAAGATCGTTAGTTGCCTCTAAGAGAGTTGAAATAGCCGATAATCAAGCTAGGTCTAAACGAGCTAGTTCGAGTAACTAAGAACAGTGATACTGCTCTCCATTACGTGCTTGAGATTGTCAGTGACTCTTCGATCAACATCATCTCAATTTAATTCTTTTCTTATTTTGAAAACTTCGAGTATGATAATGTCCTACGACTCGGATTGGTTCGGTATCTCGACAAAGACAGTAAGCCTGTGGAAAAGAAGTTCTTAGATAATATGAAGCACCTGCAGCTTTCCCTTGAAAACGTGAAATTTATTGAGATTCTCATCACTGCTAACTGGAAACTGAAGTTCTCTTGCATGTTGTCCAAAGATAAACTCAAACTAACTAATCCTTACTCCAAAACTATGATGCTCTCATAGAATTCAGGAAAATCATCAAATTAATAATTATTTGCAATGCTCTAAAACCTTGAGTCTCTTACACTTGTTGCTATCCTCAACGATTCAAATTACGCTGAGTGTGTTAATACCAGCAAACATATGAAGAAGTGCTTGAGTTATGTAAGAATTCTAGACAATTTCATAGTGATTAAAGCCAATTTCTTGGAAATCAACGTGACTCCAGTTTTAGAAATAATAATTCCCAACAATAACAGCAATGAAGAAGGTGATATCTCTCCTCTCTTAGTGATTGCCGGTTGGATTATTGCTGTTTCTCAAAGTACTCCTTTGAATTTAGAGTATCAGTACATGGCAGATTAAGACTTATCTCAACTAGAATAGTTTTTTAAACAAGAAAGCTATTCAGCAATCCTCTAATCCTATTTGGTTTTATCACCTTTAGAATCTTTCTAGCCATCGTATCTCTCAATTAGTCTTACAACCAGTGAATTGTTTTCGTTCCCAGAGGTGATCAGTGATCTTAAAAATTACTCTGTGTTTGCAGTCATCACTCCTAATAGAGGTTCATTAATAAGGATATTCAATCCCGAATTCTTTCTTAGCAAGGTAATAATTTCTTACACCAAAATTCAAATTAACTCTTTTAATTTTTGAAGGATCTTGGAGAGCAGATTGTGGTAGTTGGAAAGATTTAGCGGGAAGGTGAATAAGAATAGAGCATCATTGTAGAGATTCCAAAGGCCATTTTGGGGAAGCAAATCAATATTTTATATGCTAAGCTGTATCTTGTGAGTGAGGATAGATCCTCGTCAATGATAACTCTACCAAAGATCTATGAATTAGTCATTTCCCCAAGAAGCAACAATAATGTCTTTGATCTGCAAATCACAGCTGTCTAGGGATGCATCTTTATTGTCACGATTATTATTTCAGTAGTGTCTGTCGCTTTGATAAAAATAAAAGTATGGAAGAACATGATGAAGTTAAAATGAAATCATCGAATGAATTCCTGGGTAAAAAAAGGGGAGAACACTCAAATTACTTAATTATTAACTTTGTCAACAAGAGCATATTAGTTTCTTTTATGTCAGCTCTTTTATGAGCTAATCAGCTTTGAATGATAGTCAGTTTAATTACTACCTTTACAGTAACTACTTCCTACTTGTTCAATTTGTATTTACTTACCTAAATGATCAAAGCTATTTATTTATCAAGGTATTTTAGAGGAATTTTAGGTTCAACAATGAATAAAATGTCATAATTAGCATAATAAAAAAAGTCAGAGCATTATTAATTTATCACAGAAGACCTATTATGATTGTTTTTTCCTTGAGCTCTATGAGTTAAAGATATTAAAGGCTATTAACTTTTCTAAAAGATAATTAAAATCAAAGAATAACATTTCTAACCAAATCTAACCAAGAAGATTTAAAAATAAGCACCCTTTTAGCAGATGATTATCTGGAAATAATTCATTGCACTGCTTCTTCTTGAAAACAGCGATTTAGTTGTTTCAGTTTCTTCTGAACCAATTAGAGATGATCTAGCAGATGGTTTTTACTATCAGTTTAACTAAGATAATCAAGCTATAATAGAAATTTTTTAAGAATCTTAGTTATCTTCACAAAATACACTAACAAACTCTACATCTCTTCCTCTTCCTCCTCCGCAATAATCTCTCCTTTGTAGAAATTCTACAATCTGTATTGTCAGCTTATTTAGGATCTCTAAGTCAAGTCTATGTCAAAGATCATCTATCATTGCAAGGATAAGTTCCATCTCAAAGAAAGAAGACATTATGATATTTTATCTCGATTACGAGCATCATACATTTTTGTATGAAATCATAAGTGATTTTAAAAGCATTGAGTTTATTGAACCATAATCGAAGAACATAAGATTGAAGTATTTTAACAGATTTAGATAAATAATTGGCTTTACTATTGACAACAACAAGATAAGATGCTTTTTGGAAATATTGGTTTTTCCAATAAATCGAAGGAGTTTTTTCTAAGTGAGGAGTATTTCAGTTGAGGAAATAGATTCTCCTTTAGCTGACACAAAAATAGATTTGAATGTGTTACCAGTAAGCATCAGCATCCTTGTAGAGGAGAATTCCAAGTGCTTTCTGAGCATAGCAAAGATGAAAAATAACAGAAATATTCTGATTTCAATAAAAAATAACTTTGATTATTTCTCCAGAAACTCTTTGACAGCTGAGATTGTGTATTAGAAAACCACAAATACAAGCGAAAATGGAAATGATGTTCATAAATCAAATGCAGCTAACCTTATGGCTCGAAAAATGCACAAAAGAAATGGAATCAATAAGGTTTTATTAAGCAGCATGATTGAAATTCAAAAAATAAAATTCATAACGAATAAAACAGATATTTTTTTTTTGGAAAATTGGTTTGAGGGTTAAGTCTGCTATTATGTATGCATTCAGCTCTTCAGTGAATAACTGAGACTCTTTAAATTAGAATATATTTAATGACAAGTGAGTTAAGAAGAGTTGTTATTATTAACAGATATTGAAGATTTGCTTTAAGGCTTTCCTTTGGAGGATATTATGAGTCAAAGAATTATCTATTTTCATCAAACCGAAAGTTTGTAATTCCTATGAGAGACTATCTAAACAAGAGCACTGTGACGGGATACTTCTTGTCAAGTTCTTCTAACATCGTTCTACTTCATATTCAACCCTATCATCAGACCGTAGAAGGAACTTTAATGCTGAAGAATTAAATTTCGTATTCCCTTTTTGCATTATTCTCACTAAATAAACCAGATTTCCTTCCTTACTTACTTTAGTGTCCATTCCATTTCGAAAAAATGATGCAAAATCTTCCCATCTTATTCAGATAGCCAGATAGGTAATTGCTTACTTTTCTACAAGCAAAAGCACTCTCCTCTAATCCTTTGAGCTATTCCCTCTAGCTATTAGCAATGTAAGCACAAAAGAAGTTAATAATTTTATCTGTTGTTGCTCACTTGATGTCTTTTGTACTTCATTAAATAAAAGGAACAAAATGAAATAATGATGCTGAATGGTTCTATTACTATGATTGAAGAGGAGTTGAATTAATTTCAAGTGTAATTCCCTAAAACATTCCTTGCAATATTGGATGTTGTGTACTTTCGAATATATTTCCTAGCAGATAATGTAGCAACTCCGATGGAGGGAATTTTCTCTTTGCAAGTCTAATAAGCTTAGGAACAACTCTCAAACGTGCCTTTAGTCATTCTCGAAGTTATCTTTGTTTTTGTAGGGTTTTTTATCTTTGTAGTGATGATGATGCGGATGTGTCTTAAACTGTATTTGAAGTACAGGAGGCTAGATTGAGGAGAAGAAAATGGAGAAAAGAACTGTTATTCAATACAGTCTGATTTACTAGAAAAAACTGAAGAAAGATAATAAAGGAGAACTTTTAACAATGTGTTATTATGTGATCGACTTTTATTACATTAGTTTAAGAACAACCTAACCAAAATGAGCATCTATTGACTCTTCTGCTGTTTCATTATTGACAGAAAATGCAATGACGTCCTTTTCACTACAAGTCTGATTTTTTAGTAAACAATTAATTAAGCTCAAGAATGCGCGATTAAATTAAAAAAAATTAGGGGAGGTGGGTGAGGGGGGGGGATATTAATCCATTGTCTGTAGTTTACATTTTTGAGGTTGTTCGATTTTATTGGATTATCCTTAAGGACTTTAATTCTAAGTTTAGTTTATCGCAACAGGAAAAAATTTGAAATGGAAATGGGATTACTTCTCATAAGCAATTCCGTTTCTTATTGTTATTGAGCAGCAAAACTTACTTTTAGTTTTGATTCATCTATTGAATTTATTCTGACTTAAAATAAACATAGTAATTTATATGGAACGATATTGGAAAATTGTGATAATCACTAGGAATCGATCTTCACCGTAAAAACTATTTGTCTGCTTGAATATAGGTGGCTAATTTATTAAGTCCTTATGGATACAATCATCCTCCCAATCGAACTCTGATCTTTATTATTTTTCTCATAGTCTGAGAGATTTTAATTATTGAAAAAAATATGAAGGTATTATTCTTAATATTTCTTGATAATTTATTTTTTCAGACTACCACCCCTGAAAATGGAAATAGTTTTCCTCCAGTACTTTTATTAAGCCAGTAAATAAATTTGTAAATATAAATACCAAAAATAAAATGGCTTCAAACTTTGAAAAGCTATTATTAATCATGGATAAAAATAAACTAATATACTCGAGTTGCTAAGCATCCCAGCCGTAATGTGATCTATCTTAAAATTCATCAAGAAAATACTTACTTGTGAAATAAGTTTAACTTTTTGATATCAAAATGATCACATCTAAATGTTTGTGACCATCAGGCTTTGTTATTTGTTTCTAAACTGACGAATAAAAGAGCCAGCTAGCTGAAAGTTTAGGATTTTTTCAGAAAAAACTTTTGCTAAGAGAAATAATATTTGTTAATTTGTTACAGATCTTGCAAACTATTTTTATAAAAAAAAAAGAGAGAAGCAACCACTGTTTCTATCATACCCAATCTTAAAAAAAATACTAAATAATTCCTTCTTACGATCACTGCCTTAAAAAATCTATTTCATTTGATAAAAATAATCTCTCACTGGTAGGAAAGAATATTATTAAAATATGTGACCACTAAAAATAACAATAGATCAATTTTTCTGGTTTGTTTTCTTACAAAGAAATTTGTCTCATTTGTGAGGTGCCTAAACGATTTTGTCAGCATTGAATAGTCGTTCTGTTTTATATCTTTTCATTTGTGAGGTGCCTAAACGATTTTGCCAGCATTGGAAAGTCGTTCTGTTTTGCATTTTACTGTTTGCATCTAATCGATTCGTCTTTCTCTTCATAATAATACCAGTTAAACAACCTAATAGTTCCTATTATTTTTCTCCTTTAAATAGCAGATAATCAATCTCTCAGGAATGAAATAAATAAATACCAAAATAGAATAGTAAAAGTTCATAAAAAAAAATATGTGTTACACAAACAATTATTGTAGTAAAATGAGTAAAGTACCTACTTTTATTTTGCTGCTTTCCTTTTCATGGATCTTAGTCAATGCTAAGATGAAGATTGTATCAAACGAGTTCGAAGGAGATTTCAATGATTCTGCTATCAAGGACTGGGCAATTACTAATCCCTTCTAGAATCAGCTCACGTCTGTTTGCCATGGTTTTTCTTTATTTGGAGGATTCAGTATTTTTGGGGCAAAAGCGACAGCTGAGAAAAGATATGATTCTTAAGTTGACCATAGAAAATTGTTTGTTTCTTTCGATCTCTTCACCATCGATTCTTGGAGTAAGTTTTTAATTTCTAGGTTTGCCTATTATCCCCTATTGGCTTTTTGACTCTTTTTATTTATTGTTGTCCATAAAGATAATGAAGTCTTTTCAGTGTTCATCGATGAAGAATTAGGTAAAAAATAATAGATAGAATAAACTGTTTCATTTTATAATATGCTGAGAATACTAACTGAATAAAGTTTGCAAGTTGTTTCAATCATTTTTGTCTTCAGTTTATTCCTATTAAGTTCTGCACACTGTACGGACTGCACGAGAAATCTAATGCGGAGATTCAAGATACTCTGACAGAATCAACACAGTAAGCTTTTCTATTCCTCACTTTAGAAGAGATTTCAGAATCCGATTAACCTCTAATCTCAACAGCAATGCAAGTAACAACTTAAAGCAAGCTTTTACTTCATTAAAAACCAACAGGGCTTATGATTAATTAATAATTTCGTTTTACTCTAAAAGAGGATGAATCTTGGGGTATCAGAAACTTTAAAATTCTAGCAGAATTCAGCCATTCTGAAATACAACTAATAACGGAAGAATTCATGCAAAATGATTTTCAAAGAAACGCAACTGGATGGCAGATAATTGGCACCCCTGTCGGCCGAGAATTCAGTTAATGGTAAAAATAAGAAATAATTAACTTTTCAGAAAAAAAAATTTATTTTTTTGTTTTCTACTCCCTACAAACAAGTGGCTCTGCACATTTATTTGGAGGCTATAATGTGTTTGGATCAAAAACAATAGCATAAAAATAATTTAATAATCTCCCAGACCACGAAGGAGTCATTGTTAACTTTGACCTTTGGTTGATCGATGGGATACTTCTGCTAGATACTGTTGATGTTTTAGTAGATGACTAAATTCATAAGTTCTCACGTCCTGACTTCAATTATCTAGATGTATTAAATCTGGAATATTGCAATGTTATTCTTGAAATTTCTCTAACACTTTTTTTACATCTTTTTTTTGTTTAGTCGAATGGAAGGATCTGTGGCACTTAGTTAAGCAGTGAGAGAATTCTTCATATTAGCCTCTTTGTGCCTCACATCAGAAACACATTGAACTTTTAGATCTAAGGAAAAATGCTTCTAGCAAAATCAGCATAATCTTTTGGTATACAGAATCTGCGTATTTTAAGCTCCAGCTGCTCAAGTGATAATTGCAAGCCATTTGCTTCAGAGTTTATCGATAGTTCTTTTTAAAACACAAATGGATGGGTCAGCGTTTTAGGTACAGGGTAAGCAGTAAAATTAGAGACTTGCAACAACCGTCATTTCGTTAAAGGATAAGGAGCAAGGATCTTCAAAATGTTTGAAAATCTTCCTAAGCACACTGGGGTGAGAATCAACTTCTAAGTGTTGACCATTGGAAACTGGCTAACAAATATGGTAAATAAAGATTATTTGTTTTTTAGTTAGAAAAATATTGTATTTTTTATTATTATTGATCTTTTTTTATCCCTTAGAAACT
>Ga0302271_10004851_pt1 | contig 10540 bp, 11 predicted proteins | sample III_Bog_N1_1_FD_198767 | JGI IMG/M metagenome (GOLD analysis project Ga0302271, IMG submission 198767) | Peat permafrost microbial communities from Stordalen Mire near Abisko, Sweden - III_Bog_N1_1 | ecosystem: Environmental > Terrestrial > Soil > Wetlands > Peat | place: Sweden: Abisko... | reverse complement strand
GTGCACAAAAAACCTCTTAAATAACCTGTTTTCAGTTATTTAAGAGGTTTAAAAGAGGTACCTGGGGGATTCGAACCACCGTTTACGGCTTTGCAAACCGAAGCCTAGCCACTCGACCAAAGTACCATGAATGTATTTATAAATAAAACAACTAAACAATCAGGATAGTTCAAATTTCGAATAAAATCACAGGATTATTCCAAATCGGAATAGAGGAAGGTTAAATTACAACATTAAATATTGCTGAAAAGGCCAAAGAATCAGAAAACAAAAACGTCTTTAGAAGCTTTTTGAAGCAATCTAAAGACGTTTAAGAGAGTTACTTGGCGGGTTTAGTTTTAGAAACATGATGATACATATTGAAACTAAACCCTTGACACCCCAAAATCTTTTAGACATACTAATTTTATTCATTGTTTCAAGATAAATCTATAAGTGATAACGGTCTATTGTAAAATTCTATTATACTCTAGAAGAAAAACTGAAATAATAGCGCAATAGAATTTCGAAAACCCAAAAGATAGGAATTAATTTCCTTTGTGGGTATAACAATGTAACATGGGAAGTTTTAATAATCCAGAAAAAATCTACCTAACGCAGCATTTTGATACAAAAAAAAGATTTGCTAAATAATCTTTGATATTTAGAAATTTAAAATATTATTGCTTTGTAAGTAAATCGAAGTTAAAATGCTAATATTGGATATAGAAAAAGAAAGTATTTATCAACTGAGCAATAATTTCGAAAACGGGCGATTTAAACTATCCGGAAAGGATCTGCGTGAGTTTATGTTCAAAGGTATGAGTAATTGCTGGGAAAGGCATTTAAATAAGCAATCCTGTCATTAAGGAAGGTACAGGTGTAATTAAGAACAATACGGGTTCGTGACTCTTTTGAGCAAATACATTGGAGGCGATAAAGGTGGAAATATTGCCAGTGCATAAATGAAATTCACTAATAGAGGAGTTAATAGATATGCTCCTCAATTTTTATGTTATAATGATGATAAATAGTTTAACAGGAATATGTATTTATTAAAAGAGAATGTGTATTTTTGAGGATTCATAAATATATGTAATGCTTTTTTCGGATATATTGGGAATAAGTGTTATAGAATGCAAACTATTAAACGAATATATGTGCAATTGCGTATATATTTGGAGTTAAGAACAAATGTAAAAAGGATTATAGAATCGACATAAAAACCAATAAAAATGACACAAAAGGAAGTTGTATTATTAAGTTTGAACGACATTTGTGAAATCACTAATTATCTTGCTGTTTACAACAAAATTGTTTAGAAAAACTATTATGACTTTGGCCAAGCAAGAACATCTGGCGCAACAATTTCAGCGGTTTTTAGGCGACTTCATCAGAAACGGCGACACTAGAGTAAATAGAATAAAACGCGAAAACAGTACTTATTGGTATTACTTGGCTAAAAATGAAGAGATTATTGGCATTGAAATTTTAACTGGAGAAACTATAAAACTAGAAGAAGCAAAGCTAAAAGTAAATAATGCGGATAAAAGTAAATCATACGACGTAAGGGATTTACACAAACTTTTGAGTAGTTATTTGAAAAATACAAGCATATATTCAAAGACAATTTTCCACGAACAATCTAATGGTAAAGACAATAATCAAATTTGGACACACCAAGACATGGTAGGAATCAAGTTTCTAAACTTGCAAACCAAAGTAAGTCAGAACTTTTTAAAGTCAATAAATCGTGTCGCCACTTTCAAACTACATTCTTATGAATTAAAGAAGGAAATCAATAATGACAGCGAGATGAAGAAAGCTTATTTTCAAGCAGTTTCAAATTCCAGTAGGACAAACTTTGGTTATTTTGTTGCTTTTGAATTTAGCGATAGTTTGACTAAAGAAATGGAAAGACTAAATCAATCATTTGGAATTGGTGTTATCGAACTCAATGCAAATCCCTATCAAAGTAAAGTTTTATTTCCCGCAAAGTATCGCGACTTAGATTTTAAAACTATTGATATGATGTCTCAAAAAAATGGCTTCTAAAATTTTACTAAAGAAAAAAAAAGGTTACAATACTCAGATACAAAATAAAATAAACTTTATTGCGGCTAATATTAAAACATTAGATTTTCATAATAAAAGTATTTATGGTTATGAAGAGCCCAGTCTTATAGATTATAGTTCAGAAGGTATTTTCATAATAAATCAACCAACCTTTTACATGTACAACTCTGATTATAGAATTTACACGGTCGACACATTTATCGAGAAAATCAAGGGAAGATTAGAAGATTCTGAACTTCTAGTAACAATTGAAGATGAAAATACAACTAAATGTATGAAGATTAAATATCCATATTTTCGCAAACCTGATTATGCATTAATTGAAGACACAAGTGAGTTTTAACAAGTCTTATCACTAATACACGCTCTCGTATGTTCATTGGCTGGCTGACGTGCAATTTGGAGGTTTTGCTCCCGGATTCACTTTGTCGTTACACGACAGCGAATGCTCCCGTATCCTCGATAGCTATCGGGACACCAAATGCCCATAGCCTCGGTCGTTATGTGCCATTTTGAAAAAAATAACGAATTGACAAGCAAATTGACAATTACTAAAAACAAGCATACATGAAAAAAATTTTAGTATTCACCTGGAAAGTTTTTAAACGTACTTTAAAAGTTCTAATCATTACTTTTATCATTTTACTTGCAACACTGTTTATTGAACACTATTTTTCGACTGATTTACCGGCTCCTACCGGATATTTTTCTGTTGGACGTACGACACTACTTATAAAAAGCAAATTGCCTGGAGATACTCTTAGCCACGAAATATTTGCATGGATATGGTATCCTTCCTCATCCAAAACAGGGTTACGTGAAAAATATCTATCTGATGAATGGTTACTTGCTTTAAACAAGACCACTATTTTTATTGCACATTTTTTTGAGCGTGATCTCGGAAAGGTGCGTCCACATAGTTTTCATGAACCGATTGTTTCTAATACTTTCGCCCACTATCCTATTATACTTTTTCGTGGAGGTTTATCAACTCTTGCCCCGCAATATACAACACTTTGTGAAAACTGGGCAAGTCATGGTTATATTGTTGTAGGGCTTGATGCCCCATTGCTCAGCAGAGTATTTATAGATTCAAACAATCGTATTATTGAAAGGTCCAATGAAAATAATCCTGAAATCGGAGGTTCAACAATAGAAGTATTGAATAATATGGTGCCAAGAATGGTGGGAGAATGGACAAATAATGCTACACTTACTTTGAATTATTTGGAAAGCTTAAACAAAATAAGTAATCCAAATCAATGGAGCGGAAGGATGGACTTAAATAAAGTAGCAATGATCGGACATTCTCTTGGCGGTGCAGCAGCTTTGCAATTCTGCATACAAGACTCTCGTTGTAAGGCTGTCATCAACATTGATGGACTGGTTACGCCGTCTGTTGCTGCTAATGGTTTGCAAAAGCCTGTTATGTTTTTAATGGGAGAACATCCAAAAAGTGAACTCAATGACCCTGTAAACAGGAAAATTAATGAAGATATTCAACTATCCATTCAGCATACTTCAGCTACGTTACTTTCCCGTACTGATCTCCCAAATGCGAATCATTTTAACTTTAGCGACGGGGCTGTAACAAAAAATCATCTTTTAATGATGTTGCTACGATTATTCGGTGTTGTTAAAATGAATCCCGTAAAACAGTTGGAAACAACGGGTAAGATAACACTTCAATTTCTCGACCAAAAACTTGATACAAATAAGACCCAAATTCAATTAAGGAAATGAAAACGGCACATAACACAGTATATGCTCCATAGGAATTTAATTGGTATGCCAAGCGCATCACTCGTTTGCAAGGTTCTTATTGGTGGATAGGAAAGTCTCCACGAAATCCCCTACGCAGCATATACTCACCGTTATGCGGCATTCTAAAAAAAATTCGATATTTATAGAAGTATATAAAAATATGAAAATTCATCAAAGATTTATTTTATGAAAAAAAACTCAATTAATTTTAATCATTAGGTATTTTAAACACTCTAATTAGTAGTACGCAAGAAACTTCAGTTACTTTATAAATTGATTAATTGATACAAAGCGATTAGTTTTTGAGATAATCCAGTAAATTTATCGAGTTTCAGATGATTTTAAGCCTATTTTTAAGCCTACAATAAAAAACCCTCTTAAATAAAGCTGTTTATCAGCTCTTTAAGAGGGTTTCTTTGAGGTACTTGGCGGATTCGAACCGCCGTGTGCGGTTTTGCAGACCGGTGCCTAGCCACTCGGCCAAAGTACCTTGTTTTTCGGTTTGCAAAGATAATATTTTTTTGCTTGTGAACAAATAACTCAGTAAAGAAAATTAAAAAAATCTCAAAGAATAAACCGTTTAATGGTTGTCATGTTGTTTATGGTCCTGGAATTCACGCAATAAGATTCGTTTATAATCACGTTCTGCTTTATAAAATTTGAAAAGAGTCTCAGGTTGCAACAGTTTTCGTAGTTTAATGTGATAATTTTTGAACAATTGGGCTTCTTTAAATTGATAATTCACATATCTTTCATTCAAATCGGCATAATTTGGTTTTACATTCTTAGCATTCTTAAGAGCTGCTCTGAAAGCATCTCTGTTTTCCTGATGCATTTTCCAGATAGTCTGTTCATACTGCAAAAAGACAGGCTTAACCATCTCGATTTCATTGGGTGATAACTGAGCCTGTGTTATCAGATTTTGCCACTTACGTTCATGCATTTCTTCTATCCTGGCAAATCGATTATTGTCCTGAGCTAATAATGAGCTACTTAAAATCATCAACAATCCTAAAAAGGTATATTTCATCCGTTTCATATAGTATATTTTTAAAATTTATTTTGTCGGTTCATCCAAATAGACGTCCACCATAGAATTTTCATCTACCTGTGAAAGTATATATGATTCGTAATTTTCGGCATTACGCGTTACATTATTTTGGTTGATGGTATAAAACACCTGAGCCAGAATCAAAATGCCAACAAACATGGCAGCCATATACATCCATCTTTTAATGCCGATCCGAAAAATAGGTTTCTTATATCCAATCTGTTCTTCGATCCGGAGAGCAAATTGATTGAAATAATTTTCAGGAACGCTAAAAGGCAATTCTTTACTAATTTCTTCTATCAATATGTTTTTATTGTTTTTCATACTACTTCTTTGACTATTTAAGTTCAGATAAGTTTAATCAGATTCGTTATTTTAATGTTAAGATGATATTTCTGCTTTGACAGATTAAAGAACAAAGAGCAAAGACAAAAGACAAAAGATATAAGATATAAGACAAAAGATATAAAATATAAGACTGGTACTATGAGTAAGACTAAGGAATTCAATAACTACAATAGTTAATGCATTCAATTATCTTATAAATTTAATCTTCCTCAGATAAAAGCTTCTCAATTTTTTTTACTGCAAAATGATACGAAGCTTTTAATGCTCCCACGGAAGTACCCAGAACAGCTTCCATTTGATCATACGTAATATCATCAAAATATTTCATATTAAAAACCAGCCGTTGCTTTTCGGGTAAAGTCAGAATTGCTTTTTGCAATTTTAATTGTATTTCGTTGCCATTAAAATAGGTATCAGCTTTTAAATTCTGGAGTAACGCTTCATCGACATCATCAATCGGGCTTTGACTCCGCATGCGCCTGTTGGTCAAAAAGGTGAGCGTTTCATTCGTTGCAATACGGTAAAGCCACGTTGAAATTTGTGATTCACCCCTAAAACCATCTAAACCATTCCAGGCTTTCATAAATGTGTTTTGCAATATATCATTTGCATCTTCATGCGAAAGTACCATTTTCCGGATATGCCAGTAAAGCCGCTCCTGATAGGTACGCACAATCACTGAAAAAGCTCCGGCCCGACGATTTGGCTGATTTAGTTGTTGTACTAATTCCTCTTCAGTTGGATTCATTTTGTTTCAATTGGATTCATAATTATTCGGTCAGGGAATTATACAACAGATTCAATATTTATAATAATTTATTTGACTATAACACCAGAAAATAGTTTAATTTCGAACTACTAATTTACTTTTGATATATCGTTACGACCTTCAAAATAACGGATAATATTCTGAGAAACAAAGCGGCTCATATCTATTCGTGCATCCACCGTACCTGTTCCGTTGTGAGGTGCCAGAACCACGTTATCAAGATTGAAAAGCTCCGGACTTATAGTTGGTTCCTTTTCAAAGACATCCAACCCTGCCGATGCTATTACGCCTGTTTGTAATGCTTTAATAAGTGCTGCCTCGTCGACTACCGGACCACGTGAAGTATTAATAAGAATGGCAGATGGTTTCATTTGGGTTAAGCGACTGCTGTCGATTAAATGAAAGGTTTCTTCAGTTAAAGGCGTATGGACTGATATCACATCGGCTGTTTTCAATAATTCATTCAATTCAATTCTCTGAGTCTGATATAGATTTTCAATTTCAGGAGTCAGCTTGGTACGGTTATAGTATACAATTTTCATACCACAACCCAACGCCCTGCGTGCAAGTGCCTGTCCGATCCTTCCCATTCCAATAATTCCAAGGGTTTTACCGTATAGCGATTGTCCCAGATTTTGCATGACCCCCCATTTTAATCCATCGGTGATACGCATTTTACGGTCACATTCGCCTACCCTGCGCGCGGCTGCGAGCATTAATGCCAAAGCTAGTTCAGCTGTCGGCTCAATGACAGGATCGGGTGTATTGGTCACTACGATTCCGCATTGTGTGGCATAGTCGACATCAACATTGTTGTAACCGACTCCATAATTGGCAATAATTTTAATACTACCTTTGGCTGCTTCTATGACTTCTTTATCCATCTTAAACTGAAAAGTAGATACAAAAGCATCAAAACCAGGGATAATGTCAATTACTTCTTGTTTTGTAAACAACTCCTTTTCAGGAAAAACGACTTCATATTTACCCATCAATTCCTCAAAGCCTTCGTTGAACAAACGGGTGGAAACAAGTATACGCATAGATATAATTTTTAAAAACAGGATGAACCAAAAGTAATTGCACAAATATACTTGGTTTAAAGGAGAATTACAAACATAAACAGAGGACATGAAATATAATAATTAAAATAAACGAAGACAATTAAACTGACTTTGAAAAAAAATGATAACATTTGCAATTATTACAATAAAAACAACCCTTAACCAAACAACTTTTAAAATTAAACGTTTATTAATTGTTATAGCTTTACTTCTCCAAATTAACTTACCGCGGGGATAAAAAAGAGATTATAAAAGAAATTTATTCACCGCAACAGACAAAAGAACAAAGAACAAAGATCAAAGACAAAAGAAATTCATCAACCACAGTAGACAAAAGATCAAAGATCAAAGACAAAAGAAATTCATCAACCACAGTAGATTACAGAAGAATTCATTATCCGAAAAAGAATAAAGAATAAAGAACAAAGAACAAAGATCAAAGACAAAAGAAATTCACTAACCACAGTAGAACACAATAGTACAGACTAGAATAATGACTGATACAATAGAAATAATGCATTCAGTAATCTACTTAAGATTAAAATCATAAAATAACGTTATGATTTTCTATTGAAGACTTCACTATGTAGTTAATGTGTCCTAATAACTAATGTGGTTTAAATCATTTTTTGTTTTTTAAATTATTTACATTCTTAATTTTCTGAAACTAACGTATAGATCAAAACCAAAAAAATCATGAAGATTCACGAATATCAAGCGAAAGAGATTTTCTCACATTACAACATTCCTGTCACCAGTGAAATATTGTGTTATTCAGTCGACCAGGTTAGTGCAGCCACTGACAAATTAGGACTTCCGGTGGTGGTGAAGGCTCAGGTATTAACAGGCGGCCGCGGGAAAGCAGGCGGTGTAAAACTTGCCCGTACATTGGAAGATGCCCGAAAAGCAGGCGGTCAGATTTTAGGCATGGATATAAAAGGGTTCCTGGTAGAAAAGGTGTTAGTGGCCCAGGGAGTTAAGTTCAGTTCGGAGTATTATGTCGGGTTAACAATCGACCGCAACACCAAATCGATATTATTTATGGCCAGCAGTGAAGGCGGAGTTGAAATAGAAGAAGTAGCAAAAGACAATCCGGATGCGATATTAAAATTCCCCATAGACCCTGATTTGGGGATGACTCCTTTTATGGCACGTAAAATAGCCTTTGCATTATTCTCTGATTTTTCACTGGTAAAACAGGCCACCGTACTATTCCAACAACTCTACCGTATTTTTTTGGACACCGATGCTTCATTGGTTGAAATTAACCCGTTGGTGCTTACTGAGGAAGGAAATTTACTGGCCCTGGATGGCAAAATGAATTTTGATGACAATGCATTATTCAGACAAAAAGAAATAAATGCACTCCTTGAACCATCGGAAGATGAACTTAAAGAGATTGAAGCCAAGAAAAAAGGATTGACTTATATCCGTTTGGATGGTACTATAGGATGCATGGTAAATGGAGCAGGGCTGGCAATGGCAACCATGGACATGATAAAATACTATGGAGGGTCGCCGGCAAATTTTCTGGACATTGGAGGAAGTTCTAATCCTCAGAAGGTAATCGATGCCATGAATCTGATCTTATCGGATAAAAATGTAAAAGTGGTTATGATTAATATTTTCGGAGGGATAACCCGTTGCGATGATGTGGCTCGTGGGCTTGTAGCCGCCCTGGAACAAATAAAAGTCGACATTCCGATTGTAGTCAGATTATCGGGTACAAATTCGAAAGAAGGGTTAGAAATCCTGAAACAGGCTAACCTTCCGATTGTTGAGACTATGACCGAGGCAGCACAAATGGCGATAAGTCTCTGCGCATAAGAAGAGGTAATTAAAAGATTTACTATTTATTCATTTACTATTTATTCATTTACTATTTATTCATTTACTATTTACTATTTAAGACTAAAGAGTAACATTCTCAACAAATCAACTTAATCAACCTAATCAACTTACTCAACTCATTTAATCAACTCAATTAATCAATTAACCATTCAACTAATCAACCAATCACCCAATCAACTATTCAACCAATTAACCAATCAACCAATCAACCAATTAACCATTCAACCAATTAACCACTCAACCAATTAACTAATCAACTAATCAACTAATTAACCAAAACACAATGAGCATTTTAGTCAATAAAAACACAAAATTAATCGTTCAGGGAATCACAGGCAGAGATGGAAGTTTTCATGCATCCAAAATGAAAGCATACGGAACCAATGTTGTAGGTGGGGTATCTCCCGGAAAAGGAGGTCAAAAAGTAGATGGAATTCCGGTTTTTAATACGGTCGAAGAAGCCGTAAAGGCAACAGGAGGCAATACAACCATCATATTTGTACCGGCACCGTTGGCAGCCGATGCTATTCTCGAAGCATCGGAAGCAGGGATCGGACTGGTGGTTGCCATTTCGGAGGGAGTACCAACTTTAGACATGGTAAGAATAACTCCTTATTTAAAGAAAAACGGTACAAAACTGATCGGTTCAAATTGTCCCGGACTGATATCACCGGATGAATCGTTGGTGGGGATATTACCTGCAAACATATTTCTAAAAGGAGACATTGGGTTGATAAGCCGGAGTGGAACACTGACGTATGAAATGGTAAATCAACTGACAACTAGTGGACTTGGTCAAAGTACCTGTGTCGGAATAGGCGGTGATCCGGTAGCCGGGCTGTATTTTCAGGAGCTATTGCAACTATTTCAGGATGATCCTGAAACCAAAGCCATCGTTCTGATTGGTGAAATAGGTGGAGATGCGGAAGAACGTGCTGCCCTATTTATCAAAGAGCATGTAACGAAACCGGTTGTTGCGTTTATAGCCGGGCAATCAGCACCTCCGGGCAAACGCATGGGACATGCCGGAGCGATCATCTCGAGTGGAAGTGGTACTGCTGAAGAGAAAATAATTGCTTTTGAAAATGTCGGGGTTCCTGTGGCACGTACTCCGGGAGAGATACCCGAATTATTGAAAAAGCTTTTAAGGAGATAATGTAGAGCTTAGAACCAAGAGCCAAGATTAAAGATCAAAGAACAAAGAACAAAGAACAAAGAACCAAGATTCAAGATTCAAGATCAAAGACATAATACGCAGATAGCATTTTGTAATTTGCAATTTATCATGTCAGATTAATTGGTATTTGTATATACTAAAATTGAAAAGGTCCGGATTATATTCCGGACCTTTTTTAATTGGTTAATTGGTTAATTAGTTAATTGGTTAATTAGTTAATTGGTTGATTAAGTTGATTAAATGAGTTGAGTAAGTTGATTTGTTGAGAATGTTACTTCTTAGTCTTAAATAGTAAATAGTAAATGAATAAATAGTAAATCTTTTAGTTGATTTGTTGAGAATGTTACTTCTTAGTCTTAAATAGTAAATAGCAAATGAATAAATAGTAAATCTTTTAGTTGATTTGTTGAGAATGTTACTTCTTAGTCTTAAATAGTAAATAGTAAATGAATAAATAGTAA
>Ga0302271_10004847_pt1 | contig 10542 bp, 5 predicted proteins | sample III_Bog_N1_1_FD_198767 | JGI IMG/M metagenome (GOLD analysis project Ga0302271, IMG submission 198767) | Peat permafrost microbial communities from Stordalen Mire near Abisko, Sweden - III_Bog_N1_1 | ecosystem: Environmental > Terrestrial > Soil > Wetlands > Peat | place: Sweden: Abisko... | reverse complement strand
ATTTAGCCCCCCCCCCCCCCCCCCCCCCCTTTTCACTTTAAACAATCTGAAGAAGCACTGTGAGTAAACTTCCCCTAGTGATAGATGTTCCTTCTAAAGTCTGTTTGGATTCTATGGCAGATTGTAAAGGTGTTATCTATGTAATTCAAACAGAATTATGTGCTATTGATTGTGATCCTAAAAGCAAAGTAGCTACATTTTAAAGTGCTGGATACCTTCAATGTACAAAGTGTACAGCTGACTATCAAACTGCGAGCACATTCTCTGATAGGAAATATTAAGAAAATGTATCAGTTGTCTCAAAGCTCTTTTATTCACTTACGGGGAATACGCTACTATTGATTGTGCTTAAGTAATATTCTCAAGTGACAATAATATCTGTGATTCCACGTGCCATTGTTAGATATTCACTCAGAGTTATCTTCCTAAGAAGTTAAGACTGTTAAGTTATCATAATTTGCTTTTTTTATCTTAGAGTCTGCAGAGGTGATCATAAAAAGATGGTTTTGATTGTTTTCTCATTATTTAAGAATTCTGATTCACTTTAATTAGAATCAGTTTTTAGTTTTAATATTTGAGAAGAATAATTAATGTTTGTTCATGTGAAATTGTGTTGTTATTTCAAGCAATACTGAATAATATTACTATTGAAAATGTAATTAAGAGAATGACATGTTTCAAAATGATAATTAATACTGTCCAAAAATAATAATTGTAGATGGGACATTTTGCTATGATAAATTAACATATTTAAAAAGTGTAAAAAGACAACAACAAACAAAAAGGGGTGGGAGGGAAGAATTTAGTTAAAACTCATTGATGCATAAGTAGATTTATGTGGAATTTATTTAGAACTTGTAGTCGTAGTATTTGATGACGAAACGAATCCCCGGAGAGCTAAAATACTCAAAAGAAGAAACAAACAAAAGAAAGTTAAGTTGTTAGTTTTAATCATAGAAGCAATAGCCTTTAGCTTTTAAGACTTGGGAATCAGCGCATAAGAGAAGCTAGATCCTTCTCCCTTTAGTCAAGAGAGAGAAAGAGATACATCTTAAAGTTGCCTAGTTATTCTTGTGTAATCCTTTTATTTCTGATTTTTTTCAATGCATAGTTAGAATCCAAAGAAGTAACCTTCAATGATCAGACATGATAGCTCTTCGCCATCTTTTGATTAGGATATGTAATCGACTGGAAAGCTAATGCTCTTTTCAGAACACCGCTCTTCTAATGCGCAACTAATCAAGGAATAGTACAATTCTGAGCACTTGATGCAATTTCGGTCACCTCCCCCTTAAAAATCGTTCATTGATATTAAAACTCCGAATGTTCAGAATCTGCCCAATAATTATCTTGACGATATTGATATTGAATTAGATGATGACGGCAACAACATTGCTGAGCGGAAAGAAATGTTTGAGAAATTCTATAAATTCGATTGTTTTTTACTGGAAAATCAACATAAAATTGATCTGTCATAGAATCAAACTGAAGAGGCAGATGAAGTTGCTGGATCTTCTGAGGTATCAAATTCACTCAAAGACAGTGTCGATGATAACAATGATAAGAGCAGAAATGAATCCAGAAAGAAAAGTAGAGCTTTCTTTTGTCTGAACGATGTTAAGATAGATTTTAGTAAAGTTGCAAGAAATATCTCCAAGATTGATGAAAGATATCCAAAGAAATCTATAGGGACTTAAGTGAATCAGCCTGATATGGCATATCGAGCAGTCGGTAGATCGAAGACGCACAGTATGAGCAAACCCTAGCAGTAAGCAGCGCTAAATGCAGCAGAATGGCTGCCTGATCCTTTAAATCTTAGTAACTTCCAGAAAATCACTGGAGATTTAAAAGAAAAAAACTATTTTTCTGCTTACTCGAAATACAATCACAATGCATTTAATACAATAGTCAATAATAGCAATCATAGCGATCAAGTCAATGCAGGCTGCAATCCAAGTTGTTAGATTAACAATTGTAATTAACATAATTTTAGTAGTGGTTAGATTCTAAGCAAAAAATGCAGCTAGAACAAATATTTGCAGTAGCAAAGCACTCTAGTGTTAAATGGGCATAACAAAGGGGAGAGTTGGAATAACAATACAAATGATCATGGTTTTAGAGAAACCCACAGTAAAAGCTGGAAGAGAAAACGGACTAGAGCTCTGAGTGAAAACAAAAGTTGTGGAAATAATGAATTCGATGGTAGATTTGAAGAAAGAAAAGATGTCCACACAGATTTGCTCAGGGTGGGAAAGCACAGTTCATAGCTAGTTAAAAGATTCATTAGGATCATGCTCAGCAAAGCTCGGAATATCCTAATATCCTAGTTGACGAAAACATAAATTGATCTTGTGAATGATTTGTCTTACTTTCCGAGCTTAAGCACACAGCAACAATAACAAGTACAACAATTTTCTGCTTAGAATTTGAGGCATCTATCTTTAGTTAATTGCATACAGCAGAGCTTTCAGAGAATACTCAAGTATTCCTAGGTTTTTCTCTCCAAGTAACTGGCTTGGTTCGAGAAACTACCCGTTCTAGATCCAACACACTTGATCGTTCTCATTTGGCTATCGATTTAGTTTATTTTTATCGTTCTCGCTGTTTTCTACGCGCCGCTGGAGCTGATTAACGGAAATGAATATGATTTGAAATATGGAAACGCCTGGATATTTTTTAAATTCTCGAATATGATAATTTTTTTCTGCGATATTCTCTTGAAGTTCAACACGGGTGTATTTGAAGAAGGATAGATCGTTCTCAATAGAAGATTGATTACGAAGAAATACGCTCATTCTGGATTGATGTTCGATGTGCTTGCGCTGATCCCTATCGTTTAGACTTTGCTTTAATTGCAGTATCTTCGATTTATTAATATCTTGATTCTCATGAAAGTCTAAACTGCGAGATAAATTATCTTCAAAATCAGTGAAGCTGTCTCTTCTCGCAATAATAATCTGCAGAATATCCTCTCGTTGCTTGAGCTCTTGCTGATGATCTGCTCTGTTTGTCATATGTTTGCATGTCTGTTCATGGGTATCGCAGTCTTGGAAGACTCCTACTAGTTGACTTCCACGAATTGGATGGAAAAAATGCAACTTCAAGACGAATCTGTACACTGGTTCCTGAAATACACCGCTTCTTTGTATTTCGCTGTAACTACGATGATCACAGTGGGATATGGTGATATCGTCCCTGTTACGCTGCTGGAGATGCTCTTTGTGACATTTGCAATGTTCGGAAGTTGTGGAGTCTTCGCGTACAGTTTCAATTAAATCGGAGATATTGTGAGGTAGCAGAATCAGCTGTCTTCAGAGTTCAAGGAGGAGATGAAACTAGTGAATAGGCTGCTGGAGAAGAAGAGAATCAACAGGGATTTGCAGATCCAAGTGAGAAAGTTCTTAGAATTCAGATTCTATGCCGAACCACAACTGTCGATGGAAGAAGAAACGCAAGTCATGAATAAACTCTCTCATCATCTGAGGGAAAAGGTCTTGTTGGAGTCGAATCTCTCAATTATCAATCACTGCCAGCTCCTCACAACGAACTTCTCGCATAATTTCTTACTGAAACTAGCGCTTAAAATACAAGTAATCAATAAGTTAATTTGCGCTGTTGTGCTCAATCTCTTTTTTTCTCTTTCTTGTTAGACTTTTATCCACCTATTTTTTCAGGAGATCCGCATATCGAAGCACGAGATAGTCTTTCAAGAGGAAGAAGTCGAAGAGGATCCATAGCTATTTATCATAGGAAAAGGTGGTATCGAAGTATTCTTAGAAACGTCTAAAGGCGACTGCGAGATTACAATAATGCAAATTCTCAAAGCAGAGCAGTACTTTGGCGAAGTGAATTTCTTCAAAGGAGGAGCTAGGAGACTCAGTGCTAGAGCTACCGATTTCACGATTCTCCACAGTGTTTCTAGGAGTGATTTCTTGGAAGTCGCTTAAGATTTCCCAGCTGACTTTGAGATGTTCAATTTACTCAAAGACAACCTACTTTTTAAGAGCAAAACCAACGCCTTGAAGCTGAATTGCTTTGTCTGCGGGCAAGATGATCACATTGCAAGCACCTGCTCCAAAGTGCACTATGCTCCAGATCGAACGAGACTCATCTTAAAAGACATTCTATCACTGAAGCAAAAGAGAACAAAATAAGGATTTATCAGATCATCAGGGAAACATGGAAATTCACTAGGCACCATGAAAGACGCTACCCTTGGATAACATAGACTAATGAGAAATGAAGAGATCTTAAACTACATTTTGTTGAACTACCATGAAGAAATGAACCTCGAGGGTGTTACTGATGAAGACGATCGAGATGGGGATAATGACGAGATAGAACATGGATTCAATCTTACTGACAACAAGGAGAGCAATAATATTCCTGGGGGTAATCTAACCAAAAATAACAATAACAACCTCAATGACAATAATAGTTTACTGCTGAATAAGGATGCACACTTCTCAAATCTTGTCTAGACTCCAAACAATAAGAATAATATAAATAATTCCTTTTTTACATAGATACAGCAGAATGATCAATAGCAGCTAACCAATCTTCTTGAGTAACAAAAGAAGGATTCGAATTTCATTTCTTCTGACTCACAGGGGCTTGATGGTCAAGGGAATAACACTATTACAAACAACAATGTGAATAGCTTTAATGTCATTGTAAACAATAACAATCATAATTCTTACATAAAAGGGAAACGCTTAGACACTAGCACTCGGCAAGATTCGTTTTAAGTCGATTCACCTGAGAAATAAGATCAATATTGTCCAAGTTTCTTCGCAATGAATGAAAATAACAATAATTCTAATTCTAAAAATAATCTCTTAAGTTCGAAGAGCAAATTGGCAATACAGTTTCATCCCAGCAAGGACTTGCATTAGCTACATCCATAATCGCCTTCGCCTAATGCTATTCAAGCGTACTTATGGAAGAAAAAGAGCAATAATCTTATTATCCCTAGCAATACTACAAATACTTAACTTAATTAGCTAATGCAGCAGTTAGTCGCATTGCTCCAAAGAAACAGCGGCTGCATTCCCACTCCTAACTCTCCTGCTGCCATTCCTTCGCACTTTTCAGGAAATCTTTCGAATCCTCTAGACAACAATAAATCCAATCTCAATAGCACTGCAGTTAGTGGAGTCTAAAGGATCCTCAAGAGCACTGGCAATCGCTAGAGGAGCTTTGGAGGCAAGAAGCGAGATTTAATAGCTTAGTTATAAAACAATAACTAATTTGGTAATGATTCTCCGAGTCATAACAACGCTACCATTCCTAGCAATACAAGCTAATCCTTGTTAATAAGCGAATTAAGCTTGGTCTTCGAAAGAGCTAAACATTACAGTATTTACTTCCCTGAACACAACCAATAAGTCATTCTCAAGCAACTTGAGAGCTTCAGATTGAGACAGCCAGAATATTTTGGTGTTTATTCATTCAGAATCAGACCTAATTGGTGTAAAAAGAATTATTTTCAAGGGAATCATTATCCTGAGCTTTTTCGTAATCAGAGCAGCAAGGAGGAGGATAACAATGTAGGTCATCTTGTGTTTAATTAGCACACATCAGGGTTTAATCATGGAAACGGGAATAATAATAATAACAACAATAGCAGGGCATCAAGTCTACTGTTCAATTCTAGTAACAACCACCATCACCATCACAATCGATCACCATAAAACAACAGTTAGAAAGGTCATGGACTTAATTTCAAACCTCGATAATAATAGCAACTCTCTCACTAGCAGTCTCTCTCATCACAACCCCATTTGCATGGAATATAACATTATTAATAATCTTCTTCAGCTCCTGCTGATATGCTAATTCAATCGAAGAGACTCGCGATGAGATCGAATCTGCAAATTCAGCCTATTAAAACTAACGGATTGGTGTAACTTTAGCGATTCGATTCAAGTAGTTTGTTGAATGGAAATAATAGCAATAACAATAGTTTTGCTAGCCCTTTGTCTGCTGGATAGAATTAACCTTTTCAAGTCAAAAGTAATTTCTACCATTAAGTTGGGCACGGCAGCGATGCTGAGAGTGTTGATCAAAACAATCACTAGAATAGCATTGTCCACAAAAATAACTCCAAAGACCATCTGCCAAGGATTATTTACCATAAGCTGTTCACTATTTCTTGACATCAGCTACTTGGGTATGGTTTAGGCTATGCAATCATAAGCAATCGATAAACATAGAAAACCTACAAGCAATAAGGGATAAGTACATCTTCAACAGCAACAACAACAACAATAACAACCTCTGCAATCTTTTTAAATTTGTTTTAGCATAATTGTTATCCTTATTTTTATATTTACTAACAATATTCCTGCATCCTTACTTATTAATTTCCTTCACTTACTTTTATTTAAAATATATTTCCAAAAGGAATTCCAAAGGATCCATATTACAATAGTCACGGAATAAAAATTGGGGAATTAATGATTGATGAATTACAACTACTGACACATTTTACCCCATAGATGCCATTTTATTTGCTCCCTGGGTGAATATCTGAGTAATGGCATGTGGAATCACAGATATTATTGTCACTTGAGAATATTAATAAGTAACAATCAATGGTAGATTATTCCCCTTAAAGTGAATATATTGCTTTGAGACAACTGAGGCATACCAAGAAGGATATTTTCATAACATTTCCTATCAGAGAATGTACTCACAGTTTGATAACCAACTGTACACTTTGTACATTGAAGGTATCCCAGCACTTTAAAAAGTAACTTCTTTGCTTTTAGGATCAGTGTATTAGTAATAATAATATGAACATTGTTTCAATCGCCCTTTGGTGATTATTCCTGGGACATCAACTCCTCAACTACACACATAAAGAAGAGTTTTCACAGTTAATCTCACATTTAATAGTTCTATTGATGATGTAATAATTTTGGTATTTCTTACAGACAGACAACACAAAGGTAATAGATCTCTTAATCTTGCATCGATAATTCGTTTCACTGTTTCATCAGGGGGTCAAAACTAGTGACATGACTGCAGACTGTGCATTACTTTTTATTTGATTTCGTTGTGACTATTTAATTAGCTGCACATGTACTTATCCATTAATAAGACAATTTCGGTTTAAACAAATTAAAAATACTTGATAATCAAATTGAGTTCTTGTTTTTACAGGAAAAAGAGAGAGAGAAACATTGAGATAACATATGTCCGTTCACTTCTGGAGCCACATAATAAATAAAAAGTTCTGCTTGTTTCTATTAATTGCATCTCTTGAACAGTATTTAAGTAGCCTATCAAGTTCTTTTGTTATTTTCTTTAAAAATACCATTTTTGGAAAGGATTTTTTAACTTAAATATTCATAGATAACGAGTGATGCTAATATCTGTAATGGCTAATTTTTCTAAAATATTTAAAAAGTATTTGAAAAATATCTGATCAGCAAATAGTGCTGATCAATCATCAAAGATTCACAATAGAGTGAGGAAAGAACGAGCAAATGGATATTGAAGATAAAAAAAATGATTAATCTCTTTGTTTGTTGCTATTCCCATAAAACATTATTGAAGAATCTTCAAAATATGCAAAAGCTGAAGGGTACTCCTTCGGGGGGAAAAAAAATGATTTTTCAATAACATTTTTTCAACAACATACATTTGGATAATAAGTTGCATCTAAATAAAAATAATATTTTTTAATTTTATTTATATGCTATGAATAGATTGAATAATATATTATCAAATTATTTATCTTTAAAAATATTGTTTAATTTATTGGCATTGCTAAACAGAGTAGATCGCCAGAAGAGTTTTAATGAAAATTTTAGATAAAAACACTTTGATTCATGAGGGTATATCATCTTCAAAAAGAAAATAGCTTTTAATTCAATAAATATTTAAAAATACTATCAACAATCAAGTTAATCTTTTATATAAAGTTTTTCAGTCATTGCCTACAATATTCACAATAAACTAATGATAATCTTTATTATGAGCCACAATTCTTTAAAAATTAACTCTTATTTTCTCCTATAACACAAAAGTGTGGATTTAAATGCGGGAAACGATACTTATCAGAAGAAGAAATCAATAATTAAAGAAAACAAACAATTGATAAAAAATCTAAATAAATCATAATTGTTATTTCAATAGATTGAATCTTAAAAATGACAAGAACTAAACCCTTAAAAGAATTAGACCATGATAGCAGCAACACCTGTGAAACCGATAAGCTGAAGAATACAATATAAAAAAGAAAACCACCTTGCACTGAGTGTAATGGAAGATCGAAACATTAAACAGACTGTTCTAACTTTAAAATAACAAAACACAAAGAAAGAAGCAAGAATAACCCAGATGATAAGAGAGAATTTGTGTGCCCTATTTGCGCGAAAAAACATATAAAAAAGGACTTTAAATCATAGAATGCATTGTATACTCATATGAATACTAATAAATGCCCAGTCAAGACACCAAGAAAAAATGGTTCGGATATTTGCTCAGATGAAGAGGAAGAAAGGGATTGGCAGATTAAACAGGAGTTTTAATGTAATGATTGCAAGAAATATTTATTAGATTTAAACCATCATCGCTGCAAGAATACTAAAAAGGAGGAAGAAGAATAACCAGAAGAAGAATAATCATAAAGCAACAAAACACACAACTAACGAAAATCCAAATGTGAGTTTTATTTGGAAGACTTGAAGAAGTTTCCAGTTGAGGATAACTCAGAAAAAAACATGGTAAAAAGGATATTAAAAAATATTTTTGTTGTTTAGGAGGAGGGATTAATAGGAAAAATAATGATTTTTAGGTATTCCCAAAAGGAGTGCATTATTAATAATCCAATAAAACGCCATTTTTAAAAGAATAGTTTATGCTCATAAAAAATTACCCAAATTGTTTTAGCTTGTTTTCTCTCATAAATAATTTCATCATTTGCCTTATTTCAGTTTATTTCTGATTAATTTATTGCGCAATATGGGGATCAAACAATTATTGCATAACCAATATGCATGGCATAAAACTTAGCCTATTTTTATTTTATTATTCTCAACGTTTAATTATTCTTTTGTAGCAACTAAACATGATTAATTTTCCTACTTTTTTTATTACATTCTTTTTTTTTTAAAATAAACAAGATACAAGAAGGAATAAATTTTAGTCTAATTGTGTTCAAATATAGTTAATTCATCTAAGCTAACTAGAAATGGCTTATGAAAAACTATAAGACTTAAATACCCCTTTCTGGCAAAGAAATGAATCAAATCTAAGAATCATTTCCATTTAACACTGCGGAAGAGATAAAAGAAGTTTAAATACTGTCGAAATTATGGGTACAGGAAAAAAAAAATCAAATCTCATTAAAGATTTTATAATAACTTGCTTTGATGAAAAACTGAAAGTATTAAAAAAAGAGTGATATTAAAATAATTGCTTTTGAGAGCCAAGAAACAGATAGATACATTACCAATCAAGTGTGAAATTAACTAAAGAAGGACATAAGTTAAAAGAAAATAATAAGATTTATTGTTTATATTAGAATGTATTTTATATAAAAACCTTGGATTCAATAAGTAGAATTATTTTCCCTTTTGTAGTAACCTTAAAAAGTTGCATATTTTCTTCAATTCCAAGTTCTTTATAAAACAATCAAACCAAAAATTAGATCTATGATGGTTAGAAGAAAGTTAATTAATATAAAGTTGCTTGCTTGATTCACGATTCAGAGATGCTCTATCTTTTATTTTGATGGGGAAAAGACTCTAGAAATAAGTGTGACTGTGCGTTTGTTATTAAAAGCGAGATAAATTCAGATTATCACCCAGCAATCAGCGGAAAAACCACAAAACAGCCTCAAAAAAAAATAATCATATTTCCTACAAAAACTTATTAGAGAAAAAAGAATTCTTAAAAGAAACAGCTAATTTGTCTGCCATTTTTTAGATTTGCAGGAAATGAATAGATGGACCTTGTAGCTAAAATCAAAGGAGCTAGAGAGTGAGTTCAAGATGCTAGAGAATTTAACCAACAAAAAGATCCTCAAAATCATCACCTTCGTGGTGTTGTTGTCAAGCTCCTTGCAGATTGCGGTGAATTTCATGAAGGATAACGAATTTAGACTGAATGTGTTTTTATATTTTCTCTTTTACTTTATGGCTGGAGCAATCTGCATTATCATGGTGTACGTGAAATAAGATTCGTTTAATTATGCAATATTCTTCAGTCTGACATCTTACATGGCGTTGATTTTCTGGAGCTACAAAGACGAAGTGCTGAAGTCGTTCTTTACAAGCGATGATACGATCACTCCATTTATTCGGGGATTTTTCCTTGCCATAACGATCTCTACCTCACTGATCGGATCTAATTTCATTCTGAAATTTCTCTTCCTTTTGATATGCCTGTTTGCAATCATATTCTCTGCATCCCAGAATCCAGGGCTAGATGTTGTTAAAATACTCCCCACGCTCCTCGCTATGATTTATAAGGTAATGAGCATTCTTCTTATTGAGTTTAGATTGTCAAATAGAAAACCAAAAAATTTCA
>Ga0302271_10004846_pt1 | contig 10543 bp, 10 predicted proteins | sample III_Bog_N1_1_FD_198767 | JGI IMG/M metagenome (GOLD analysis project Ga0302271, IMG submission 198767) | Peat permafrost microbial communities from Stordalen Mire near Abisko, Sweden - III_Bog_N1_1 | ecosystem: Environmental > Terrestrial > Soil > Wetlands > Peat | place: Sweden: Abisko... | reverse complement strand
GATTGCTTTTTCTAATTTTTTCAATTTTTTCAAACTTTAGGGAATTCCTTTAACAAAACACTTCTTTTTCCTGATTATTCAATATTGCTGTCAATATTAGTAGAAAGAACTCGCATGCCATAGCAAAGAATCAATTCAGGAAATACATGCAAATGAAAGACAAAAGATGTCAAGAATAATACAAGTAATCCCACATTTAGTTATTGGGTTAGTTTGGGATAAATAAATATGAAGATTAAATTGAAAAAGAAATAGGAATTCTTAAGGTTTTGATATGTCACCTCTCATAAATACTAAAAGGAAGAACTTAATCGTTTGTTATTAAATCTTTTGATGAATTCATAAGGTAATAATAAGGTTATTTGTGCTTGTAGATACCACATCTTCTCTCCCCATTAGTTAGTTATCTGATTATTAAAATTATTAAATTACGGGTGTTAATTTGCGTAGTTCTTGTCGCTGTTCTTGTCTTACTCTTCTTTTGAAAGATAATGCAAAAACAAAATCAAATTCAAAAGAGGAGACGCAGAGATATTGAGATTGTGATTAGTTAACCTCATTAGTGATTTCTATCATCTCCTTAGCTTAGATTTATCATGAAACCCAAGGGAAACACTGGTTTTACCAAAGAAGAGCATCCCAAAGCTGCTCATGAAAAACCATCGATTAATCCAGGGATAGTAATCCCAAGTAATATCCAAGCATAGTCTGGAAGAGCATTAGCAAGTAGCTTAGCAGCTTAGAACATGCTTGCCTCTTTGAAGCAACAGAAACTTTATGCTTCTTAATAATCAGCACATTTCAACAACAATAACTCGTTAGAGATAGCAGAGAGAGACTATTTGATTGATAGCACATTCAACTCGTAACCTTCTGGGAATGTCAATAGAAGGTAGATAAATCAACGATATTTAAGTGAATTTTGGCTAATTTGATTGTGTAAATCAGCTAGGAGAAGGGCTAGCAGAAAATCGGTTGGAAAATAGAAAATCATCAGGGAATAGCAACAATGGGGAACAGTCACTTGAAGCCAAGCTAACACATCCCTGGCAGCGCCTAGAATCAAAGTAAGACCAACAAACACAAGAAGGTTTCAAAAAGATAAGTGTGGGTTTTATTTTTTTAAATCTTTTGATATTTGATTTGATTGCAGGAAAGTGTCATATCCCAGCAGATATTCAAGTTAAATTGAAAACCAATAAGATGCAGCAGGATATTCATAGCGGTAGTTCAAAGCATATTGCCCAAGGAGAAGAAGAACATAACTTAAGTAGCAGTAATAATAGTCATGGATAGCTTTGCAGAAGTAGAAGCAGTGGAAGAAGCTACAGTAGTAGTCGCAGCTCGGGATAATAGTAGCATCAGGAATACAATAAAAAATCCAATGGTTTTATTGGGCAGATAACTAACTCGATGCATTTACAAGCCAATAACAATAACAGCAATAGTAGCTTCAGCAAGATAAACTCATAGGATAAATCGTAGTCTCCATTGAGATTCTAAGGCAGAGTTAAGTAGATCAAGAGAATTGGCGGGGTATTAAAAGTTGTGAAGAAGTCATTAACACCGAAGAAGAAATCAACAACTAGCAAGAGTAAAGAAGTACATAGTCCAAGGAAGTAGTAGTAGAATAAGAAGGGAGATAGCAGCTTCGGTGTTGAAAATAATACAAATAATAGGAATAGTAATAATAGTAGTATGAATATTAGTAATCTAGGAATTAAAGTGCAGAATGTAGTTAAATAAGATATTCGATTAGATTAGGGAAAAACAAAGATTTAAAGGAATGGTTTGGTGAGTAACAGTAGCTAGAATAATAATAATACTACTATGAGTGCTAATTCAAAGGAATTATTAGAGTTCAAATAAGAGAAATACGATAAGAAGAAGAAAGAAGAGAATTAGAATCTGTAGCAGTGCTTATTCTAGAATAAGGTTATCTAAGATGCATAGATATAACAGCAAGGAGATAGATACGGTGAATTAAAGGAAGCTTAGACTTAAGGAGAAGAAGTGTTAGAAGTAAATCGAAGGAGATCAACTAGTTAAAACAGTCATGACGTAGCATTTTCTTTTCGTGGGAAATCACCACAGTCAATGAAGAAGAAGTTGAGCAAGAGTGCAAAGAAAAAGTAATTGAATCGGTCTATTACTCCAGAAAGAATGATATCTGGAAGAGCCCATAACAAAACAGATAACTTACAAGAAACTACTTAAATAGGAGGGCATGGTTAGAAGAGGGGAATCAATGTATTTGAGTAGCTACCTGGCTAGAAAAGAAGCAAATCTCGATCGAAAAGTAGGTAAAGAGCATCAAGTAGCTAAGATGGAAGAAGTGACTCAGAAGCGAAGATTCCCATGAACAGTGGGTATCATCATTAGCAGCAGCCTATCGGGGAGATTCGCAAAGTCAGTAAGCAAAGATATTAAGAACTGCACAATAAAACTCAATTCGCATAACCATTTGATTGTTTTTTTTGATTTGTAGAAGCTGAGTTCGTTGCTGTTCGAAGTAAAAGTTAGCAGGGGGGTAAGCGAGAGAAAGAAGAAGTGTAGCAGTTAGTCTAAGCAAGTTTCAAAGCGAAGCAAAAGGAAGAAGGATTGAAGAAACAGTCAGATGAAGAAGTCTAGCTTAAACGCATTGCAAAGAAGAAAGAAATAATGTAAAAGAACTAGGATATTAGATTAATGAATGCAGCTCAGCAAGACAAGTTGCTGTCGTCATCCTCTTCTTATATTCCCTAATTCCCGTGGGGAGTTGACTAGCAGCGAGTCAGCAGATCAAGAAAGGATCAATCTAACAATATTAATAGAGATAAATCCAGGAATGATGGAAGTAATCTGAATAGTTCGAAAGGGAATATTCACCATAACAGCAGAGATCGATCAAGTGGAGGGATTGTCTGTAGAGATAAGGACAATAATTCACATGGGTTTGCTCGGGAAGCACCAGTAGCATCAGGATCACCTAGGAAGGAAAGTAGAGAAGCGATGGGACTGCAGTTCTTGAATGGATTAACACAAGATCAAATCAAAAAACTCATCACAAGTAAAGAGATATTCTTAATAGCTAATGTAAGTATGATTGATAACTTTGATTCTCCACAGAATAGAAGGTCCGTGTGCTGGATGCAGCTGCAGCGAGTGCGTTGGAAAAAGAAAACAAAAGAGAATCAAACGCTGAAGAGCAGCAACGATAGATGCAGCTGTATATGCAGCTTCAAAAGAGACTCAAGAAAATGCAGCTCGGAGAAGAAGATAAAGATAGAAAGAAGAAGAATTCGGGGAGTATCAATGTCAATGATAGCAGCTTCTAAGATGGGTAGAAACACCATAAGCAGCGCTCTAAGTCCTCCTAGCGATAGAGATCAAGTGAACAGATTACCAGCAATACTCATAATCGTAGCTTAAACTACCAGGAGCATCATGTGTCTTACCCGAGCAATAAGCCCAAAGGAGGAGATAGCTAGAATAAACCTGCTGATGGATGCAACAATATAAATAGAGATGCTGAGAATTTCGAGAGTATTCACAAATAATATAAGGAACTAATGCAAATGGAAGTTGACTAAAGTTATGGCTAGATGATAATTGGAAAGGGAATACAACCTTAAGGGGAAGTTCAAGGGAAAGCATAGTAATAATAGTAGCAATAATAATTAATGACAAGAACTGCTGCAACTTTCGCAAGAAGCACAGGAACATCATTTTACAAGACAAACTACAGCAATCCTATGGATAAGACTTAGAATATCCTGCTTGATCGTAGCTGTGGAGAGTTATTGCAAGATCCTAGCAGGGAGAATCCCAACAGATCGAATAGTAGAAATTCAAAGAAGAAGTAGTAGTAAAATTATCATGGAGATAGCATTGATGAATTAGAGGAAAGAAAGAGATAGCTGCGAGTACAGTATTCTCAACTAGCAGATAAATTCAAGAAATCAAGATCAATTGCTGCTACTTCGAAGCACGAGTAAGATAACCATAACTACAAGGACATCAGCAATAGCTCGTAACTGAATCTGTTGTCGATGAACTAAGCACTCGAAGAGTTCACAGAGGGAGGACATATTGCTATTCCATTCAGCGCTGCGAGTAGCAACAACAACAACAGAAGATCATCGAATCACTAATCTGTGAATACTCGACTAACTCACTCGAGTCTTGGATTTGCTCGACCTCACTCTAAGCTCAGTGATACAAATAACGCAATGCAGCAGTAAGAGTCAAATGTTTCTACTTTCTCTAAGAAAAAGCACAGCAAGTAAGGATCATCCAAGAAGAAACAGAATAAGTAAAAGTAATAGCATAATAGTAGCAAGAAGAATGTTGAAGGAAATAATCTAGTCAGAGATATGAAGAACTATGAGATAGATGAGGGAACATTACTATTAGAATAATAGAATGATCGTTTTATGGAGTACCTTAGCCATCACTTAACAGCAGAGTAATTATCTGTGCTGACAGCAGAGTAATTCTCCCATCTCAGATTGCTCTGGCTGCAAGAATAATAAGGAGAGCAAACTGAACTCGAAGATGTAACTAAATCAATACCTGAAAATGAAAATCATAGAGAGGCTAACGTTGTAGGAGATGAGGGGAATGATTCAGAAATGAAGAAATAATAAGGGATTTAGAGGTAACAAGAGTATTTTGATATGGATGAGAATGACGATGAAGGTAAACATGATTATTAGCTATCAGAAGGAGAAAATTATGATGAACACTAGCAGTCATATGATTAATAACAATAAAACAAAGATGATTATCCTTAGAGTGAAAAGGATAATAATAATAGCTAGAGTAATGGAAGCAATAATGTGCTAATAAGCGATGAGCCATTTGAAATCGAAGAGTTAGATGCCAGTAATTACAGTGAAAAACAATATTTTGGAAGTAAATCGATGCTTGAGGGATACAATCAGAAAGATCATAACAAGAAAAATACCAAGAACTTACCAGGAACGGATGGTAATTCAGCTACTCAAGCAAAAAGCAATCAACATGACTAAGCTATGCTAGATAATGAAAGTGATCGAGCAGGTAAAGGCAGTATTGTGGATTGTTGTGAAGAGGAAGAAGCAGAAAGTATGTGTGAAATGAGAAGAATCGAGAAGGAATATTAATTGCAATTGCTCGAGAGAAGCGCATCGCTATTGCAGAGTCGTTCAGTCAAAAGTTCACAAAAACACTCCAAAAGTTAAGCACAAAGTAGCAGCAGCTACAATGCAGGTGATAACTAATCACGGGAAGAGCAGCACTCCGAATGTTTGGGAAAGAATCATGAGGAACAAGAGGAGGAAGAAGAATTGGAGAGGAAAAGGAATGCAGCTAGAGTGATTCTCAGATGGTTTAGGAGTCTGAAGACAGCTACGCTTCTGCAAGAGAATTATCAGAAGTATTTCTAATGTGAATATGAAGAAGATTATTATGGTGGGAATGAAGAGCTGCTTGATTAGCTGAATAAGGGAATGCAAGTCATGACAGATCGAAACAATGAAGACAATGATGAAGATGATAATGATGATCCTGATGATGATACAGTGAGAGCACTAGAGAATAGCAAAAACGATTGTGAAGATAGTAAATTGCAGCATCTGGAACATCACTTTAACATGCTAGGTCTACCGCAAAGTGAAATCAAGTAGATGAATAAGAGGAATTCAATAGGAATGGATATCAAGTAATTCTAGAATTCATCGATGAAGTAATCGGTATGTGATAGCAGTGAGAGCAAGCAAGAAAGGCAAGTTACTTCTTAGGGAAAGCAGGAAAGAAACAATGAGGAATCGTTTCTTGGAGATAAGTTTGAGATGACTGATAAAGAGAAGACATTTGAGGAGGTAGACTCATCAAGTTTGAGCATCAACAGTAGTAGATTTGGGTTTAATAAAATCATTAATCAGAATAAGCATATCAGTGATGCGAAATAAGGATAAAGCAATTAGAAGGAGATGTTGATGTAGTCTCAATAAGAAGAATAATTGCTGGAGATGCAGGATGTTTCAGGAATAGAAACAAAATTGGAGAATAGTGAAGTTAGATAAAGGGAAGGATAGACTAGAAAGGAGGAGTATGTGTCGCAGAGTGTAAATGAGAATCAAAATGGTAATGGATCATTAGGGAGGCTGGAAAAGCAATTTGAATGTATGCTGGAAGAAATAAATCACAATGGGAGAGAAACAGTCAATAATGATAATAATGATGATCTTCATGATGGAACTTACAGAGTCGACTTTAATGACGAAGAAGAGAATGAAGAGAACGAAGGGGAGAGCTCATTGCATCTCCATAATGATAAGTACAATACTGAGATGAAATAGCCTAACATGAATGCTACTTATACTTGGAGAGATTCAGCTACATCATCCGTAGCGTCTTAGTAGAAACAGCAGCCATAGCAATAGTTGTAGTAGCTCTATCAGGAACAGAAGGAAATTGGATAAAAGATGAATTCGAATAATGATAGAAATAGTGAAGATAAGAAGATTCAAGAAGGTAGTGTGAATCAGCTTTAGAAGAATGAGGAGCTCATGGAGATACTGAACAGACAGCAAGTTCTTTCGTTGGATTCTTCTTCTAAACACGTCAAGGATAGTTAGAGTGGTAATGCTAAGCCATAGCAAGTTATAAAAGGAAGAAAGAATCTTAATTTAGTGATCAAAGCAACTGATGACGAAGAATAGGAGAGAGAATAATAATACTTAGGGGCTCAGTAGTAGTAGTAATAGCAGTAGCAACAATCATCATAGTCCTAGCAGAAATAGCAAAAGCAGACTAATTAAGGCTAATAAGAGTAAAGCAATAACGAAGAAGATTGTAGCAATCTTATTAGTGAACTAGGCATCATGGAAGAATGGAAGAGCGAAAATAATAGCAAGGGAAACAACCAACAGCAACGTTTAACGAGTAACTCCTGCTAATAAAAGGAACAATAAGGCAAGGATTTCACAAACAGCTAGAATATCAATAACGACAACAACAAACTCTATGTATGCCCAACAAAAGAAAGAAAGACTTAAGATTATTTCTAATTATCTTGCTTGTATTTTTTGTTTAAAGGAGACTGACGTGCAGGCTCTAGCAGGGACAATGGTGATGGGAGATTCAAGATAAAGCAGTACGCAGTTTCAACGATAAGATTGGCCGATTCCTGTATCTACTTTTGATGCCTCCAAGCTCAGCAGTTTGATAATCGGAGGGCAAATGAAATATTAAATATCTGAGGATGAGGGAGAGAATAAGATAGCATCTAAAGAGAGTGAATAAGTAGAGCATCTAGGATAAAAGAGTAGTTAAGATAATAAACCCAGAAAGAAACAAGTTGATAATAGTAGTAGTGAGTAGCTCAGAGAGAAGCTAAATGGAGAGATAAATCAAATGCTTGGGGATGAGGAGGAGAATGACGATGATTCTCACAGAAGCAGCCAAGAAGAAGATATTTTTTATAGAAACCAATAACTCATTAAGAAAAAAAACAATGATTAATAGTCTCAACTACAGTAGTAAAAGGATATGGATAACAGTGATGACGGTTCTTCGTTAAGCTAGGCGAACTTGAAGAAGAGAAACAGATAGCGAAGACCAAGTAGAAGTCAAGATTGGTCTGATTCTGAGCTATCCAGTTAAAGCAACAACAGCAGCAATGTGAGATCTTCTAAGTAATCACTCAGCTCAACATAGAAAGGCTTGCTAAAGCAGGAGTATGAATCAGAAATATCGAAGATCAAACAAAAAGAAGCATTCAAGTGGAACTAAATGATTTCGATACTGAATTCACTCTAAAACTAAGGCTCTCTCCCCAAGGAAGCAGCAGGTATTACCCAATAGAAAGACAGTCAAAAGGTGGAATAAATTCAATAATAATCAAAATGCCTTATAATATTTTTTACAAAGAAAATAAGCTTAATCAATTTATATCATATGTTATTTTCTGTTTTAATAACTGATAACTTATTACAATCTAAAAGAGAATGTTTTATTTTATTTTTTAGCTTATTTCAAAATGCAAGCTAGTTGTGAGGAAATAATGGATTGTTGTTACCAAAAAAAGAAATTTACAAATATGATGAAATAATAAATAGCTTGTTGAGGGTTTTACAAAAAAATCAAATGGATAGTTTAAGTTAAAATAATAATGAGAAGAAGATTGTTATTGATAAAATTAATGATATAACTCTCTATATTTGCCCATCAGATACCAAAAGTAAAATTATTATTCTACAAATATTAGGATGGTAATGAAAAACATTGTCATTAAATAATCCAATAATTCAAGTGGTTTTCACATCTGTGCTTATTTCTGGAAACAAATTGTTGCAACAACAACAAAAAATCAGTAAAAAATTATGTGAAGCACTTGAGATAATGATTCTCCAGAAAAGTAAATACATATTATCAGAAAATTGTGTGAAATCAAAAAGGAAAAAGAAGAAGATAGTTTTTGTGTTGACAAGGTTTTACAACAATCAAAGGAAGTTTGTTTTTAATAAAACATTAATCGTTACTATTTTTTTATTTTAAAATGTAAATTACACTTTAAACCAAATAATAGTTAGGCTCTCTGCTGTATCATTCCATACAAAAACAAACATATTGTACAGATCTAATAACTGGATCACTAATTGTGAGCAATTATTCAATAATAAACTAGATTATTACCAAATATCTTAATCAAAGGAGGCTATGGAATTTAGATAAGATACCTCTCTCTCTCTTATTTTATGATAATTTAAGATTTTGATATAATTTTTCTAAAGATTACTTCAAAATAGCCCAATAGTAAGTTGGGGAGAAGACTTATTATTGATTTCAGAATTTCTTTTTTCTTAGTTGAGAAAAATTAATTAATTTTAAATACGATGAGGAGGAGACAGAAGTTCAAGTAGAGTTGTCTTAAATGGTATTTGAGAGTCTCATCTCCGAAGTACACGACGAGTTCACAAAAATAGCTTTCAAACACTCCTTGTTGTTTTCTTGATAAACTACAATCTCTCACAAAGTCAACTAGCTGCACACACTCAAATTCATACAAAATATCCTTTCAATTCCCTTTATTGGTTTAAGCAATTCCTGCAACATATATTAGATTAATATGTTTATATAAATAGTAAATCTCTTTTTTCTTTTCCGTTTGTAAGTAAATCCCTAATAAATCTTATTCAAGACTTAATGAATCTATTTATACCAATAGTTAATTAACTGTGATATGATTATTTCTTGAGGGTTTGGAATATTTATAATATTTTAAATAAGTTTAATGTGCAAGTGAACAAATAAGCAGAATAATATGCAGAATGATTGAAATTAATTTGCCTGGAACCAGGAAATATGATAGGAATCTTCTGTAAGTCTTGTTTTTCAAAGAAAACACCTATTTATTGATTCTCATACTAGTACCATTCCAAGTTGTTTAGGCTTGAATTCTTCGGATAGCTGCCAGTTATATAGGTAATAGTGAAGATTTCCATCTCCTGGGCTGAAAAGTAGCTCCTAAATGAAACAATGAAGAAGATATGAGATTAAGAGAAAGTCCAGTAAATGCGAGAACAAATAAAGTTGGAAAAAATGAAAAATCTTTTTACTTGAAGGAAGGATTCGTTTTCCATAAGATTGAGTGCATTGAAGACATCGAAATTGTTCTTTTTGGCAAGAATAAGGGCATTGTTGATGAGGATGTTGAGAGGTGTAGCAGTGGAAACATGGTAGTATGAATAAGCTGCTCTCAGTTGATTGTGTTTTGGGTGGTTAATGATTGTGGAAGGCAAACAGTAAAAACTAACGAAATCACTGATTTTCTTCTCCTCAGTTTCCACAACATAAGAGTAAATCACGTTGTCGATAGGTAAGAAATAATGCTTCACGTCTTCCTCAGTAAAGTGATGGAATAAATCGAATTGCCTGAGAAATGAAAGATATGATTATTTAAGGGATTTGATGACAAAAAGTTGTGTATTTTTGTACGATAGGTATTTGTTGAGGAGATGGGTGACTTATGCAACATCCTTCTTCACCATGGGTCTCAATCCTTGAATGTTCGTTTCTTCTGCAACTTTGTAGAGCTTTTATACTCTAGCCATAGTTTAGTTAGCACTAAGGCTGCTGAAGTTGATCTGGAGAGTGAAGATTAAAAAAGTAATGAAAAATGTGTTTGATTTAGAAATAAATTGTATTTTGTGTTACTTCTATGAGTTTCTTAGGATTGAGGGATCTGTGGAAATATTGAGCCATGGAGATAGGTTTAGGAATACGAACTCCTGCAGTATAGACAGCCTACCAGATGTCTCTAAGATTTACTCTTCTAGTGACTTCCTTAATCAGTACAGGAGCTAATCTCTTGGATCTCAGCTTCTTGTTCACGCACAAGAAGTTAATCTCTGCCATTTTCAATTAGTCTTTCTTCTGCAGCTGTGGAAATGCAAGTAAAGAAAGAAAAATGAGTTTTGAAAGTAGCAATATTACAAAAACTCTCATTCTTATTCATTTTAAATCCTTTTTACTTGCATATGAACTGGGATTCCTGAGATGAATCCGACAAGTTTCT
>Ga0302271_10004845_pt1 | contig 10544 bp, 3 predicted proteins | sample III_Bog_N1_1_FD_198767 | JGI IMG/M metagenome (GOLD analysis project Ga0302271, IMG submission 198767) | Peat permafrost microbial communities from Stordalen Mire near Abisko, Sweden - III_Bog_N1_1 | ecosystem: Environmental > Terrestrial > Soil > Wetlands > Peat | place: Sweden: Abisko... | reverse complement strand
AACAACTCCCAGCAGAAGGAGAGATGCAGAGAAATATTTCTAAATTTTTTTTGATTAGCCTTTGCTCTCTCTGTCAAAATCACCTCGTTAATCACACATAATTTAAAAAAGCTTACCTACCCTCTGTTTTGTTTTTGCTTCAAAGGAAATAAGCAAGCCAAGTTTTAGTTTTATTGTTGTTGTTAACTTTTTTGAAACTCAAAAGGAATACCTTTAATATCCTTTGTTTCTCTCCCATATGAGTTGCACAAATGTAATACTGTCACCAAAACATGATTTTTACATTATCTTTTAGGATACATATTTCAAAATAGATCTTCAAAAGTTAAAAAGAGATCTCCTCTCTATTTCTTCATTTGCATATTTTGATTCACAAGTTAAAAATAATAATAGAATATTGATTATTATTCATTCATTGCTACAAAAGGGAATTATTGCTTGTTAATTAACAAACGCTATTCACTTAAATTAATGTTTCACGCCTGCAGCTTCTGACTGATCTCGTAAATGTTGAGTTTCCTCGTAGATAACAAATTATGCTGATTATTCATCCATCACAATTATTGAGGGTGACTGTCAATATTTATTTTTTTATTTTACTTAATCTGTCTACTTGATTGACTAATATTTGACTTAAAATACAGAATTTACTTCACTAATAACTTAAACTGGAATAACAAAAAGAAAATGAAAATGACTTTTTAGGTGTACTATCTTCTTCTTCTTCCAAATTTATCTAAGATTTGAGTTATCTCTCTTTGATTTAACTTAAGGAGATATGAGTTAAGCTTATTGAGTGTTATTAACTGAGAATAGAGACACGAAATTTCCTGTTGATTTTGAAATTTTAGCTAATTAATGAGCAAGTAACCTATTCAGTAAACCAGACGATAATAACTTATTTTCTTCCATCATCATACCAGCGTTCTCATTTATAAACTCAAATAGAATTTGTAATTAAATCAGATGACTCTCTCTCTCTCTCTCTATTTCTCTGGTATTCAAAAACAAAGTCATTTCATTAATAATAAACTTGTTCTTGAAGAAAACTTTTATTTTTTTGTTTTCAAACTCTGCATAATAATATCAATTATTCGATAATATTGATCTTTGTTTATTGTTCTAATATAAACCACAGCCATTATTGTATCTTTAGCTCTCTCCTTGTGCATCTGCGCAGCTGTAGCAATTGTAGCAATACTTGAAACACCTCGATGAAAAACCCTTATTCTCCTCGACGATCTGGAATCGAAATGATTGATCCAGTACCGAGAAATACAAGTATCTGGAAACTTCGATAGATTGTATCTCAAGCTACGACACAAGAACTCACACCGAGAACTGATTTCTTCCAATCCTTGAAGAACCTTGAAATGCTCTGGTCTGAAGATAACACTATTTACTATGTGCCATTTTGTGAATCGCCTATCCCGAAAAACAAGCAATATGTTGGGAATGTGGAGAGCAATTATTCGTAATATTTCAGAAATTCTGTAGATCAACGAGGACTTGAGATTGATTCTCCATTGAAGAATGTCTAAGCTAGAAGGAGATCATCATTGAGACATCAAGCATAAGATTAGTTTAAATATCTGAATATGTCAACTTAGTCCAGGAATTATTCAGTACCTTGTGATTGGAAAGAAGATTAATCATTCAGGAAAAAGAAAGAGAAAGAAGAGAAAAAGAACAATTTCAATCAACGACAAGACAAAGAAGAAACTGTCCCTGAAAGATCGAATATGCGATCTCATGAGAATAAATTCAAGTAATAAAAAGAAGATACCTAGATTCAATAGAAACCATCTGCTTCCTTGTCACATATCTCCAAATAGCAATAATAATAGAATAATATTAAAAATAACAATAACAAACAATCAGCCAAATCACTCCAGTAAAAGACATCCAGTAATAGATTAGATCATCCATCTACTAAGAGCAATTAATCTTAAGCATAGAAAAACATTCTGCCATCTGTAGCTGCTGGAAATACTACTACAACATTTAAAAAGTCTATTTAAACAAAATCAAAGTAGCAAATTATGCCTTAGTAAGATGCTCAAAGGACAATAAAAAAGAAAGCATCTTCATAATAGAATAATAATAATTTCAAGGAATATTCATAAACTAAGTAATAACAACAAGCATAGACGATTAAGAATGTGTAAAATGATAAGTAGTAATTAACAAGACCACTTAGTTAGCCAAAGAAGCAATAACCATAACAGTAAGAAAAATCTAATAAGAATATTAATGAGAAATAAATTAAGAGTAATAAAAATAATAATAATAATAATATCACAGTCAGAAAATCAGGCAAACAACAATAGTAACAACATCCCAATCCTCTTCCTGCTGCTCCTGCTTCTGCTTCTCGAGGTTAGTCTGCTTAAAAATACTAATAATCTACAACTCAAAAGAAAGGATTGAGTGGATAACTCCAGCAGAATGATAAGACAAGTAGTCAGACGGCATAGAAGCTGCGGAATAAAAAAGATCATTCGATCATTGAAGATACCAAAGGTTCAGGGGTTACAAAAGCTACTCGAAATGATTAGCTTAAGAGAAACTCATCAACGAAGATGGTTGAATCTATTATTGATATATAATAGAAGATATCAAAAGAACAAGAAGAAGAGAAAGAGGAATAATAATAATAATAATAATAGTTAAAGTCAAAGCGTATTTATGCTGGAAGGCACAATGATGACGAGGATGATTATAGCACTATTCTTTCTTTGATGGGTTCGTAATCTAATCCTATTGTTGGTTTCGATACGAAGAGAGCTTCAATGACTAATGTAGTCATGAATACATAAGCTAGTGTGAAGTAGTTATCCAAGAAAGAGTCACAGAGATTAGATACTCAAGTAGATATAAGGGGATCTATGAAAGATTCTAAAAACACAGTGAGATTCGATGAGGAGTAATCACAGAAATCATCGATGGAATCAATAGATAGTTAGAGTAATGCCATTCATGATAATACTAATGAAGATATACAATCAAATAAGAGTGTTGTAAGGAATTCACTTGTTCGATCGATGAGTAAGAATCTAGACTAAGAGAAGGATTAAAGAGGGAAATTGGAGACTAGTCAAAGGAATACAGGATAAGATCTAAGTGATTAGGAAAAACTAGATGCTTAAAAGGATAATTCAGAATCAATGTTGAAAAGACAATCCTCGCTGGGATTGAGTTATCTCAAGAAGATCTCCCGAAGCAATAAGCTAGATTCAAATGGGAAAGATTAGTTAGAAGATTAAGAAGAAGAGTAAAAATAGATAATATCAAGTTCGAAGGTATAAAAACAATAATCAACTTAGCTAGAGTTTACTTCTTCATAGATTAGTTAATATGGGTAGGATACTGCTCCTGCTGACCTAGCTAATCAACGAGAACTAGCAATACCTATCTCGAAGAAGAGATAAGGATCTCTATTACAATCTGCTATTGTATCTAAGACTGATGATATTACTAGTTCGAAAACTTAAATCAAAAAGCAATTCTCTGGTTCTTCTTCTGGTAGTTTTCATAAGAGCTAGCGAATCTACCAATAAGGCGCTGTTTCAAGCTAGAAAGATGATCGAATAGATTAAGAGAAGTAACAGCCTAAGAACGAACAATAATAGATTGTTTCATCATCGCCTTCATAGCCATTATCACCATCAACGGATGCTTCTAAAATCTAGGATCTTAGAAAACAAGCATCAATAAAGGTGAATAATAATAATCTAAGCTAAAGGCAGCAACAACCGCAGAGGGCTTCATTGAAAAAAAATGGATCTTCATCGTCTTCATCATCACAGTCATAGTCATCTGCTTTTGTTTAGTTGAAAAACACTGCAAGTCTGCTTTACAAACAAGGAGAATAAGTATTAACTAAGGGATAGAGTAAAAGAGTGAGTGTCTAAGAATAGACTGCATAGATAAATTAATCAGAGGAAGCTAGGGTGTAGTTGTTGACATAGGAAATGAAGGATGATTTACAAGGAGAGACAGGAGTAAAAAGTGATTAAGAAAGAGTAGGAGCAGTGCCTAGCTAAAGAGAATAATAATAGCATAAATAGTTGTTTGTGGGTGAAGCTATTAAGCAAAGTCAAGATAGTTACAGGAATAATAATACTAATGATGCTGCTGAGGTATTCCAAGCAAAGAAGACAAAGGAGAGGGATCCTAACTTACTATAAAGATAAGAATATAATTCTGAAGTAGAGGAAGAAAAAGAATAAACAAATTTGGATAGATAGAGACTTTAAAAGAGTGATAGTAAGAGTAAGAATGATATTGCTTCTCTTTTATTAGAAGAATAGCTCAAGGAAGAATAGAATTAGCTAGCTAAGAGAGATAGCATAGCTGCTATTAATAGTATTAGGAAAAGCAAATAATAACTAGGAGGATCACAGAAATTAAATAATAATTAAGAATTATCAAAGAGATTAAGTTAACGAGACTCACTTCAAGCTGGGAAGAACAGCGAAATACTTGATCTTCATTCTTCTAGACAATAAAAACTACCTCAGGGCAAATAGGATACTATTACTAATAAAGGTAGAGTTGAATAACTAGTCCAGAATACAAACGATCTAAGTGTAATTCATGATAATAAAGAGATTGTTGTTTAGAAGGATTCTAGCCATGATAAGGTAGCGGGTGTTACTAGAGAGTTAGCTGCTCCTTTGAGAGTTGGAGCGAAAAGCTTTGATGAGAGAGATTCTTCACTTGGAAAGAATCCCAATCAAGTTGACAAATAAATTATTTTCCAGTCTTTGTAGATCAAACCAACTGATCACTAAGGAGCTTAGAAGCTAGATAAATCAGATTTAGATATCAACTAGGAGTTAGAAGAGCACAAAGAGGAGATAGAAGGAGGAAGAAGAGAAGAAGATCCTTCATTTCTGCATACTGAATCAGAACCAAGCATCTCTGCTTTGCATGAATCATAAATCATCAAAAGCTTCTCTGGGATACTCCCATAATAGTAACATACTCCTAGGTAACCAGCTGAAGGATAAGAATACAATTAACAAATCAGCAAGGATCAGTTTTTGCAATAGCAATTATTTAAGTAGCAACTACAGAAGCAGAATACAACTCCAGCTACTAGTGAAACACCAACTCGAATTAGAGCCTAGCCAGATCGTCATTAATCCTTGCAAGGAGGGTAGCTGGTACCTTCTACAGGGAGTTTAACATAGTCCTCAAAGTATCCCAAGATTTTCACGACTACTTATGAGAGGTATTAATAGTCTCCTTCGATGAGAAATCTAAATTCATCGTTGCTTTCGTAAATGTCCTTGAGTAATAAAGAAGGTAGCAGTCATCGTCTTGTGAATGATAAGAAGAATCAAAATCATCATGTTGATAGCTAAGCGGAAAAGGAAGAAGAAAGCGAAATAGCAAGTAATCATCCTTCTGGGAGGAAGAGAATGGATAGTGAGAAGAATAGCATAACAGATGTTGATCAGTAGGATTAGTATTCAAACAGCGGCAGCAGCTCTAAGATAAAGAAAGTCAAGAGCATATATGATCTCACACCGATGCTCAATCCAAGTTAGAGCAAGGAAATAACAAATCAACAAGAACGGGATATTATTTCAAATCCTCGAAATGTTGAGTAGCTAAGCAATTCGTAAAGCTATCCTCCAACTGCTGGTCCTTCACAGAGATAGAGCGTTCCTGGGGAGGATAATAATAATGCTGCAAATACTTCTTAGAAAATAAAGGACTTCATGCCCATGCCTATTCTTAGCGATTAGCAATTAGAGTTAGAAAAATAATAAAAGATAGACGTTTAAATCTAATCGAATAATGAGCAGTAGTTGGTAGGTAAAAGAAATGAAGATAACTCAAGAGTGTAATAACCTGATGAAGAAAGAGAGATATTCTTTAGGACATAAATTGCGAGCAGTCTACCAGTGAATAAGGAGGCTTAAGGTGGCACTGAGAATAGAAGGAAGTATCAATCCAATCCTGCGATTATCGTCAACCCTTAATTGTTGTTAGACTCATAGTCTCATTAACCAAGAGTTAAAGTCTACTCGTAAGACGAAATCAACGAAGAAACTAACAAAGCTCCAGCGACTCAAGATATGGCTGAGGAGAATAAGGAGACATACTAGGAATCATAATAATAAGATAATAATAATTTCTTAAGAGTACCTGCAGCTTAGCGCATGAATAGTTATCCAGTAATGGAACAGAAACTAAGGGAAAGTGTTCCTTATAAATAGGCACTAAGTGTTGATGATAGAGAGAGAAATATTAGTAGCTTCAGCAATACAAATCAACAGAATGATCAGCTTGAAGAACAAAGAACCAGGGATCTAGCAAAGATAATGGCCAAAGAAGCCATGACATAATTCTCACTTCCTGACTCACTTCAGAAATCATTAACACAGGAGGCATAATAGCATCAGGGTCAGTAGTAGTTGTAGAATCCTATTATACTGCATCATCCTTAATTAAGCAATCCGGTTAGATTCTCGAATAAGCCCTAGTAAGATGCTGCTTAGACTCTTAATCAAGAGATTCCAAGACAATTGAATCCCTCGGGCTTGGACAGCGAATAATTACTACTGAAATCTCGTAGTTCTGACCGAAAAATAATATTCGCTGAGCCATTCAGTGCGATGCATGAAAGTAAACATGAGCAGAGTGAATTGATTCGACAGGCAGGGGTGATTTCAGGGAATCCATAGAACTGCACAGATTACTAGAAATACTTGCGAAAATAACCATTCTCACAATTTGAGCCTCCAAGATAGTATTCTTAATCGCTTTTGTGCCCAGAAAAGAGAGCAAATAGTCTTATCGATTAGCAGCGATAGCTATCACAGCCTTCATCTGCTGGTATTTGTAACACTGGCTAGATGAGACTCAGTTAGAAGAATATCCCTGATTATTAGACATACTAATATCCAGAGAATAAAGGAAGTAGCTAGCATCAGCAAGAAGACCATTTGTAATTGCTAGCTAGCATAGCTGCAAATGGTGCATTGTCATCGTTTTAGTATTGCTCAGAGAAAACAGCTGAACGAGAAAAAGATGAGCACATCAAAAATCGGTTAGAAATAGCAAGGAACAATTAACCATTCTACTTGGAAGAGAGATCCAAGGAGGGATTAGAAGAAGAAAACAAGATTCTAGATGTAAATGATAGATTTGAGATAAAGAGATAGCCAGCTGGAAGAGGCAGTAGTGATTATGGTGATAAACTACAGAAGAAGATACATAATGAAGATATACAATAAATAGAACACAAATACAGTGGATTTATTGATAAAAATCAAAGAACCCAACTCATTGAAAGTATCAAGAAAGAAGAACAAAAACAGGAAATAAACTCATAATTTAGTCACAGCCTAATGGATAAGCAACCATTACCAGAACCATTTTTCACAGAAGATCCCTGCCTTAGATTTGTTTAGCAGATGCCAAAAGAAGAAGAATTGCAAAAACAACAGTAATATGCTAATCCTAACTAACATATTGCTACCTTTCATTCCTCAACATTGAACTTTTCATAATACTCTGCATAACATTTCTCCCCGTCAGATTCTAAGCCTCCTTGTCTACAACAACGCTCGGTAACAATGCCTTCCTAGCTTTAAAATGATTTATAATTAGTCCCCATCAGCCTCAGCCGAGATGATACCTTTTACAGCAAGAAATCTTCTGTGAATGCAGTAGATGATGAGTAGGATAACATTCTCATCAACAAGATATAGAAACAAGAATATTTGACACCATCTGTGATATTCCGTAATGCTGTCAAAAAGCTTATCATATCTACTCGATTCTTCAAAGGAATCAACGACGCTAGAGACAGAAAGAAACAAATCTAATAAAGCATCTTCGATGATCTTCTCCGTAAAGCCATGGCTACAAGTATCTCCAGAGTATTCACAGCTTGCAAAAAATCGTTCTCGGAGATATTCACGGATACCCAGGCGTTATCGTTTTATTTGTTACCAGCGAATTCGTAGATGTACACATTCCAACTGATGTCGCTAAGAAAGTATGTCTTGAATCTTCTCAGAGATCTATCAGAAGCAACATTTCAGCCAGTAACATAGCTAAATCAAGAGAAGAAGAGTATTAATGATAGTAATTCAATGTAAATGTTCCCTGACAATTAATATCTAGCGAATTATATGAAAATTATTAATAATCTTAATAGTAATAATAACAATAATAATACCGAGGCTGCTGCTGGTTCTGCATCAGCAAATCATCATCCTTTTAATCCTACTTCTTCTGTTGTCATCCCTCAGGAGTATATTCATTCAGATATTGACATCCTACGATTCTTGAATTTAATCGCCTAGAACTATCAATTCGCTCCTTAATCCTTCTGGTCGATGTTTATCATATCTCGCTTGGAGTTCTCCGCAAAAGGCTAACTCATCAATCTCTCTAAATCATAACAGAAAATGATCACACTTATGTTCATGATGCTTTATGGACTATTGAATCGTCTTGTACGACCATGGGTGACACTGAACATTGAACGAACTTCAGTAATAGCCAAGAACTGTTAGATTATTCTCAGTACTATTTTCTATTTGCTCTATGACTACATTGAGAATAGCAATCCTGTCATCGAGAGAACAAATAGCAAAGAATCAGATAATAATACTGGAAATAACAATGATGGTGTACCTTAACCTAAATCTAGACCTTTTTTAGCATATCCTGAGTTCTTATCGACAGAGACAACTACTGATTTAGAAACGATTAGACATTCATAATAAGAAGAATAGATCATGAGAATGTAATAGACTTAGACATTCAATATGATTTCAGGAATATCGAGTAGATATCTCCTCAAGGAGCTTCTCGTGAAGGATGCAGAGTTCGTGTAGTAAGCCAATCACTTCTTTAATGCGATCGCTTGTAATGTTTCCGGATAAGCTGATATATTGTATCAAAAGGAAAGGTTCTCACTATTTGAGCTATTTTGATAGAAAGAGAGAGAGATATTGGGAGTGGGCTTTGTTAGTTTTGTATGTATGCATGTTAGGAAATGTTTTGATTTTGAGTAATTGTCTTAGTTTTATTACATATCTTTGCTAATTATTCACTCAAAGACACAATGGAATTAAAATATGGGGGAGTGGATGACTTTAAGTTTCCCAGATCACAATGAAACAATTTATAAGCAAACAGCATTTTCACTGTTTATCATAATTAATTTCTCTTTCTTTCTCTCATAATCTTCTTCGCTTTGATCTCAAAATGGTTTGTGTTTGCCAGTTAATGAAGAGATAATTTCGTTAAGATTCCGTTCAGTAATTCTAGGTAAAAACAGACTTAAATTGCTAGGGATATTACGATTTAGATCAAATCAGATAAAATAAACTCTAATCTTAATTAAAAAACTCTACTGTGAAGATTCACACGCACTAAAGAAAGTAGTACAAATCAATCCATTTTCACAAGAAAAATTTTAATCGATAGCTTACCAATGAACAACAACCCAACAAGAAGCAAAGATCCAAATAATCTCCTTGTTTTACCGAAATAACCTACTAAAATATGCCCAGATAGGCCGAGAGATACTGCTGCTGCCAAATGCAAGGATAAATCAACTAAGGACTATGAAGGACAACCACAAAGACCGATTGTAACTGACTTCAGTAGGATTTGTTAAAATTAGAATCCAAAATGTGCTAATTAAATGATGGGAGATTCTCAAAATTCTTAATAGTAACAGGATGAATAGTAGTAATTCTAAGAGAATAAATAGAATTGTAATCGAAAATCAACTGAAACTGATATCTGCAGTTATCTCGAGGACCATTATATCAATCGATACAGAAAATACGAAAACTATCTACACTGCAAACCTTAAACCAACCCATCAGACAACAACAACAATTAGAACACAATGCCTATTAATAGCTTCGTCTAGTGTTGTGAGCTTAATAAATAAAAGTCTGATTTATCTTCCAGCTTGAAAAACCCAGCATATCAAACCTAATCGACTATCAATACTAACACTCTCAGCAGACAATAATCCCTTGATAAGCGTCAACAATAGCAATGTCCCCCTTAATTGAAATCCAAGCCTTGCCTTGAGGATCTTCGATTCAATTAGCCTTCCACACACTCCTCAACTCGTCATTTCCTTCAAGGTGATAACAATCCTCAAAGCTAACTTCCTAGATTAGACTATGAAGCTTACTCTTAACTCAAAGACCAATAAGATTACTATAATGTCAAGAAAGAGCCTGCTATCAATGCATTTAAACGATCATGTCGCATAGTATTATGCATAGTCCGTTGGAGGAGATTCTCCAGAAACACTCGACTACAAAGATAGCAAGCAGTAACTAAAAACTAAACCTTAGATCTTCTTGTTCAGGCTGTTGGAACAGCTATGGAGTATTCTTCCGAAGGGATGAAATCAGTTCTGTAGAGATTTTTCAATGATGAAGAGAGTATCTTAGATTACTACATGCATACAAAATAAGCAAGATTGTACAATATCAAGTATACAAAACTCAAAGCATATGTCATTGAGATCCTTGACAGTGCTA
>Ga0302271_10004844_pt1 | contig 10548 bp, 14 predicted proteins | sample III_Bog_N1_1_FD_198767 | JGI IMG/M metagenome (GOLD analysis project Ga0302271, IMG submission 198767) | Peat permafrost microbial communities from Stordalen Mire near Abisko, Sweden - III_Bog_N1_1 | ecosystem: Environmental > Terrestrial > Soil > Wetlands > Peat | place: Sweden: Abisko... | reverse complement strand
CTCTCCCAACCCCAACCCCAACCCCAACCCCAACCCCAACCCCAACCCCAACCCCAACCCCAACCCCGAGCATAGAAATTCATTATTGTGGTGAAATAGCATCTTCAACAAGATGCATAAACTTCCTAATTTTTAATGTTCTCGAATATAAATATTATTATGTTGCTTACCTTGATAAACAGTTTTAAAAATACAATATGAATTTTAAAATTATTCTCGTTTCTGTTAACAAAAAGAGAAGTTTAAATGAAATACTATAATCCTGACATACAGTATTTCCTTCATGAATGCTTTTATATTGGTAGAGAACGATTTTTTTCTGAGTTTTTAGGGTCTTTTTAAAACAGAATAGCTTACAATTATTGAGAAGATCGTTCCATATTTTTCATTTTTTGTTTCAGTTTTCGTTTATCTTCTTCGAAATTCAAATATTTGTTGATATTCCTTTAAAAAAACAAAAGAAAATTACCAAATTTTCAAGAAAACATAAACCATACCTTTAAACTTCAGCACTTTCTTCACGATAAGTATCACATTTCTTGATAATTTGATTGCACTCCGTTTAAAGAGATTTTCTGTGTTTTGAATCATTGAGAGGAAAATAATATTGATTTAGTTAATTAGGACTGCTGTTAAAAATGAACGAAGATTCCTATGTTAAGTAGGTGGAATCTCCCACAGCTGCAGTGGAGGAAGTTCTATTTTAATCGATGATTTTTATGGGTGTATTAGTTCCTCGATCGCTGAGGAATCCTTTTGGAAGCAGATATTAGGATGAAGGAGAGATAAACTTGGCTCGATTTGCCTTCATCGGATTACTAAACAACCAGTAATGTTGAAAATAATGGAAAGACAATTATTTTCAAAAAAAATTGTATTTTTTGAAGCTCATTTTTACCGTGAAGGAAACAGCTAATTCAAAGGGCTGGAAACAACAGATTTGTCTTTGCTAGATGGTGAAAGTGAAGATCTAGCCGATACATTCATACCGAACTCATTAGAATAATAATTATCATCTTATTTGCTTTTTCGTTCTGAAATTTACCCACAAAATTGAGATTTAGTAGTACTATTCATTGCATTCTTCTAATTTCTTTCAGAACTTAAACTATCATCCAATGAAATCCTATCAATCTAAGAGACTGGCGAAACCATAAAATTCTCTGGATTAATCTAAGGACTAGGGTGATGTTTCTCCCACACATTGAAATTCTTGTGCAGATCATCATGCCTCTTCTTAAAATTTTTAAACTTGGATGACTCCAAGATCTTATTGTGAATATCTTTTAAAGCAGTTTTCTCAAGGACTCTCGAGTAATAGGAATCCGACCATAATTCACATACAAACAGTGTTCCCGTGTGTCTATCTTTTTTTTATTTGAAGAAATTTCCTCCGAATTTACTGCTAGTTTAGACTTCGAGTAAAGGAGCGCCTTTGTAAATTGTAATCTTTTGAAGTCTTTGTTATCTCGCATTGTCTTGTTCTCGTCCTTCTCGTTTCTTGAATGCCTCAAAGGTCATGCGTCTTTTCCCATAATCGTTATACTGCACATAATATGGCATATCCATCATCTCAGCAAATTATGCCTTTTTTTCTTGCATGATTTGTTTTTTGGTGATATTCTGAAGAGTCTCTAAACTCTGGTAAGGATCGAAGAGACTCATTAAAGTCTGTTTTGCTTTTGCCCCACCCTCCCTGCCTGAGTTGTCCTAAGGAAACAGATTCCTGACCACTTTTGAGCAGCTTAGTTCTTGCTTTTGATCTACTGTAGTCTAAGCTCTTGGTCTCATTTATAGATTAGAGGATAATAGTTAAGCTTGGCTCATATTATTAGTGAAATTGCTATTGTTTTCCAAGGAGAAAGTAGAACTATTAAATCAATTTGGAGGATTGCTTGTTATTAGTCTTTTTTTTAATTTTTTTTCTTGGGGAAAAAACTGAAATTTGAGAGAACCACAAAAACAATCAAAAGTTAATTTAACCAAGTTCCAGTTGATACCCATAGTTATAGCGCTAGGGGATACTTATGATTTGAAATTGCGCTGTGAGTTTGCTTTTTTTCTGTGAACATATCGAATAAAGAATATTTGTTTTGTTTTTTTCCAATTGGCTTTACTTTTTGAATATGCCCACCACCAAAAGTATAATCAAGAGAAATTAACATTTCAAAAATTCATTTGTATTGACTTAAGATAGATTTATCACATGAAATATTCTGTAATTGTTGTTGCTATTGGCAATCTATTCAAATTGTGTTTCTGAGCTGAATCTGCCATTTCTCTTGAAAACACAAAAAAGGTCAAATTAATCGAGATAAAGATATTATCTACGTCCTCTCTTGACGAAATTATCTGAGGCCAGAATAAAGCAAATCTAACGAAATGCAGTTTGCCAAAAGATAACTAACTACCAATAAAGATAAAGGTTATTTTTGTTTGAAAGGAATGATCAATATCAGAAAATGAGAAAGGTGTAAAAAGAACTAGATTTTCAAATAACAGTCCAAAATATTAAGAGGTATTTTTAGGATAAACATGCAATAATTTTGAATAAAAACAAGAAAAAAAGCCATTTTATTAAATAATTGTAAAAGAAGGGATAGCTTGATTTATTTGATAAACGAAGAATAAACATCCTGTTTCTATGGGAAGAATCATCACATCAAGAGTGATTATTTCCAATTCAATATTAATTTCGACAATTAAACAAGATAAACTTCTCTAATAGTAAGAAAAATAACAATTTTTAGTTTAAAAGTGAAAGTTCTATCTAGTTCAATGGGTGACATAGCAGATAAAGACGTTGAGTTGTAGGTCATGAATTAGACCACAAATGGTTAACTTTAAGCACTTGAGAAACAATAACCGCCTTAGAATTACACTACTTCAGTGGCTTTAACCAAAGATTTGTTCGAGATGAGTTAAAATGAAATGATAACTGAGATCTGGAGAGTTACCAAATCGGCAATTTCTGTGGGTATAGGCATTCTCCTTAGTATTCTCTTCCTGTCTATCAACTTGCATTTCGCTGGGTAGCTCTAGAACAAAAGTATTCTTGCTGGAATAGGTCTAGGTAATGTCATGATCAATTGCACAGGATACTTCTTGATTCTTGGGCTGAATTAAGGATTTGGATCACTCTCTGCAAGAGCCTTCAGCTCAAAATCCTCCGCACTGCAATTAAACTACTACACGAAAGGTGTCTTCACAGTTGTCTTTGTTAGTGTGTTCATGCTCTGCTTTATGCTATTCCTTGAAGATATTCTCATCCTACTTGGGTAAGATAAAGATGTCTCGTTCTACGCTGCCTAGTACGGACTTGGAATAACTTTCGGATTAGTTTGCTTGTTCTTCTTCGATTGCATCAGAAACTACTTTAATTCCATGGGAATCTACACTGAACCAATGTACGTGCAAATCGTTTCGATCATCACACAATACATCTTTTGTGCTATTTTCTGCAACGGAATGAACCTTGGACTCACCGGTGTGATTCTAGGCACAAATGTGAACTACTTCTGTCTGCTTGTTATGGCTTATTTCCTTGCCAAGAAAAAACAAGTCAACTTACTCCCCGAATTCGATACGCAAGCGATTTTTGTGAACTACAAGAGATACATTAGTTTCTGCATGCCCATCGCATTGCCTATGGTGGTAGACATCTTCGGATTTGAAATCAACTCCCTTCTCATTGGGTCTATGAAATTAGAAGACCAATTCAGTGCTCATGTGATCATGTGCAACATGGCTAGTTTATTCTACTCGTTCCCTCTTGGTCTCTGCGGTGCTCTCTGCACGATGATCTCCAACGCAGTGGGTGAGAATGACTACGTGAAAGCAAGAAACTACTGGAAGATTTCATATTTCTCAGGAATCGGATTCGGATGCTGCAGCACGTTTTTGTTTGTGTTCTTCAAGAGAGAACTTGGATATTTGTTCTCGCCAGATGAAAATATCGTCGATTAGTTCGTGAAAATCATGATGATCTTCTAGTTTGTCATTGGATTTGATTACTTGTAGGGGTCGTAGCAAGGTATCATGAAAGGTGTCGGATAAGGTAAGCTCTGCTTGTATTTATTCATTTTCAGTTTTTACATTATTGGAACGACATCGTCTTGCATTCTTGGATTCGGCTATGACCTCCAGCTAGTAGGGTTCTGGATTGGATTCGTGTTTGCTATCTTGACTGTGTTTGTCCTTTAAACGATTGCAATGTGCAGAATCGTATGGCCCAAACAAATCTAAGAGCAGCATGATAATCTCCTACTTGATAAGAAAATCTTGGATTAACTCAGCGAAGAAATGATATCTTTAGTAACTCATGCTAAGTGAAAACGACAACATATTATAATATAAATAAGATGATTATGATTAAAAACTCATGATCACTCTTATCTACAGTTTATGAAAAAACACACGTAAGCGCTAACACACTAAGGGCGATAAACAAGAAAGCATATGATGCATGTTCAAAGACCAGCGGAATACCATTGTTTTCTTCAAATATCATTTGGATATGCTATTAAGTATTTAAACCAAGTCTCTATGTGTTTTTCTATGTAGATCTCCTCGAAATTTGAATTGTCTTATCTAACTGATAAATGATAGAAATTACCTGCAATTTGGTGCTTGTATGTTTGAGTTTTTGATATTTAAATTCATCCATCATATCGAATAATGATCCCTTGGCTTATTTTAGATGCGAAGCAGTAAAATAATATTTTCCTTTATTTGCTATTGAGTAGATATTTTCCTGAAATTCTTGGTGGTAAAAAAAAATGTGCTAGACTTGAAATCTCTGCCCAAAATATTTTGATCTGTTTAAAAACAAAGGATACTAATCTTGATTACTTTATCAAAAATGATACTTAGAATACATTTGGTTCAGTTACTATCTTTGAAAAATCTTGAATGAAAAAAATTAATCGATTAATTGATTTATTCTAATCCTTTCACTAAATCTAACTAATTAGACTATCGTTTTAACGTTTTAAAAGACATTTGAGGAGATTTACCAATTGCTAACTAATAATATTAAAAATGCTATTCTTAATCTTTCCCAACACTTTCCTGAAATAACTAACAATCGAGGGTGAAAACATCCCTATATTCAACTGAAGAACTTTTCTTATTTGCATTGTCCTTAATCATCGAGTTAAACATGTAAATCACACAAATAACTTTTTTTTTCATCATTTTTTTTTGAGAATTCAATACTCTCTATCTCTTTCAGCAGACAACGTAAGACAAAGTAATGTCATAAAGTGCTCTAGCTGAAGTGTATTCAAACTCTTCAAATCCAAGGCATTCCGTCACTCCTGATACAGCAACACCTGCATATCCTGTTCCATTGTAGGTGATCTTGATAGGAATCTCACAGAAGTTCTCTAAATAGTAAGAGTTGAAGCTTCCCCAATAGTTTGTAAGAGCATAGGCACAACCTTCTTCTCGTAGATCAGAAGATCTTTCAGCGAAGAGGAAACCAGCAGAGAGGATGAGGAGAAGTGCAGCTCCAGCAGCGAGGAAAATAGTTTATTTACCCATACTTTCTGATTTATCTTAGTGTTGTTTGTTTTTGATATTTTAATTTTCTCAATATTCTCCTATTTCTACAAGGTGTCTGTACTTGATCATAGTTTGAGAATGGATTTCTATTATTATTTTTCTTAAAATTAAGAGACACAATAATGAAAATAAGACTCATTTTGGCTAATAAAAGAATTAGACTAGGAATCGGTTCAACCAAAACGCCCATCTAGACTGTGCTATGATTATTAGTATGGGGAATCCATTGAGATTCCCAGTTCAATCCACGTTACTCATTAATTCTGAAAGATTGAGAAAATAAAGATAAGTTAATTAAGGATTTTATCAGAAAATTGAAAATATCAGCAGTAAGAAATAATCTTATCTTGCAGCAATTCAGAAAATACTCATGATAAACAACTAAAGAAATTTTTGTTTTATTCTTCTTCCAAGCTCTTCAGTCGTAAAGCTCAGCTCATCCGCTGCTGTGGTCAGTGTTTGATTTGCGATTACCAAATAGATTCACTGTTTTATACCAACAAATGGATAGGTATTTAGGTTTTATTTATTGCCTTCATTTTGAACAAAGAGGGAGCGTTTCATTTATGATTCATTTTTAATTTGAATTGCCTTTCAAGCTAGCAGATAAATATAAAATTAACTTGTAAAACAGAGAAATTTCGATATTCTCATCAAATAGATCAAGAAACACACACACACACAGATAAATATTAACTTTCGTGTAATAATAACAAAAATTCCACGCAACAATATTAAAACTATTCCTAACCCTCATTTCCTTTTTGTAGATATCACTTCCATCCGAATTCAATGGAAAGGTAGTTTTATAGGCTAATAAGTAAGTCCTTCTACTGAATATTCTCAGTCAATATTTCTCAACTACTTAATCAAGAAAAAAAGATATTTCCTGGTTGTTAATTAATTTAAGACCTTTCAACTTCTTAACAAAGCTCAAAAGGACATGATAAATATTCGCCTTTCGTTGCTTTCTTAGATGCTCTAGATTTACTCCACGATTAGCTCATTTCGCTCTTCAAAGAGATAAAAATATTACCAGACATACCTTTAGACTTTCGTTTGATGTTCTAACGACATCTAAAATTGCAATAATGGAACATATAACTTTTATCATATTCCCAAAAGATCTGTCTGTCTTTCCAAAATAAATTCCACCAAAAACAATCAATTAATTACCACTTTTTTAACCATTGCATATGATTTCAATATTTTCCTAACTAAGTCTGAATCTTGCTATAAAATGCAAAGAGTAGGCTGTTAGTATGTTTCATCATTGAGTCAACCACTCAAAAGACCCCACCTTTTTGATCTACCATCTTTTGAAATATTCTCTTTACAGTAATACATACTTGTTTTTTATGATTAATCTTGACTTGTGAGATGATTTTACGCTGAATTGATTACAGATTTCAAATTTACCACCCACTCTCTTTATGCAAATGCTATTACATAATCAAGAATTGTTAATTTTAAAATATCAAATTAATTCAAATAACCCAATAGTAGTCTATTCCATCATTAAATCGCGAGAATACTCAAATAGATAATAATATTGGAATATTGCCTATGCAATTCTGTTGCTGAGATGGTTTAAATCCAAGAAAAGACAAGAAACCCCAAGATGCGACACGCATTGCGAAGATAACTCACCTCTTGATGATAATAAAAACAATTAAATTATCACGCTGTAGTAGTCTTCAGAAAAAAAACAAAAACAAAACATCAAATCTCCTAGGAAATATATCAAAAATAATAATAATAATAATAATACTGTTCTCTAAAGCTAAGTTGCAAGCAAAAAACGAACATGCGGTCGATTCTTTCATTCTTTGCAGTTATTTTTATTCTATAACTGCTTCAAACAGTATCCAGCGATGGTACTCAATGCACGCAAGTGTTCAACTTCGATGCGCTGTATTCTCTTCTCCCATTAAAACAAAAGAATTATTTTACATATACGCTGGATTTATTATAAGGCACATTCACAACGAAACTGGATGAAACAGTCACTCCTCTAGAAGATGGATATAAACCGTTGACTCTGTATTTCAATTTCTGTGACAAGGTCAACTTCAATACAACTGATCCTTGTGCTACCTAGGTTAACACTAATTAGACATTTGCACTGACCATGCCAGCTACAGCAGATTGCAGCAACGATACTGATGTCGGGAGATTAACGTCAGATTCGAGATTTGATAACTACCAATTCGACCTGATAGACGGGGATTCACCGGAAAATGGGATTATCTACACGCTGAATAAAACAGGCACGACGTTTAACTCGTCGATTTCATATATTATCAATTGCGATTCGAGTAATTCCACAAATACATTCACGATTCAAGGATGGAGGCGTGTCTACACTCTCACAAATCACCACTATTACATTGAAGCAACTTCGTATTATGGATGCCCATCGCTGTAACTCTCCAAGATATGGGAAGTGCTCTCAGACAATAAGGTAAAATAAACGAAGATATTATTTCCCTTTGCTGATTTGATTGCCCTAATATTTCCTTGATTTTCGCAGTATTTAATGGCAGCAGTGATGATATCCTTAGGAGGGGTGTTGTGCTTCTTTGGCTTGAAGATTTACAAACCAACGATGTTTATCATTGGGTATCTCACAGGATTTGTAGTGATTGTGGTCGTTGTGGGGGAATTTGTCATCAGATATGACAGTGAATCTGTGATGGCGTATGTCTGCTTGATTATTGCGGTGTTTTTCGGAGTGCTGACGGGGTATGTCACGATTAAAACACCCAAAATAGGGTTCTTTGCGCTAGGAATGTGGCTAGGAATAGTTATAGCGTTGCTGTTGAATAATGCTGTGTTGTATAAGATTTAAGTAGGAGACACTGCAGTTGTACTATGGGTAACTATCGGGATTCTATCGCTATCTATGGGTGTGCTATCGTGCTTTTTCTATAAGCATTGTGTGATGATATGCACTGGATTCATTGGAGCGTATTTGCTGATCAGACCATTTGGATGGATGATTGGGAGCTTCCCGAATGAGCTAGAACTCGCTAAGGAGTTAGCATATGGAATAGTAACTGAAGTTCCTAGTTTATTCTATCTTTATATGGCACTGATACTGCTGATCGGCATGATTGGAATTAGATTTCAGTGGGGAATGTATCTGCTCAGGCGACAAGAAGAGGAGGAAAATGATTTGTAGCTTTTCTTAGCTGATCCTGATTACATCGAGATGAACAAGGGATTGCTGGATAAGGAAGATGGAGATCTAACTGAAAAGGAGAAGGAGATTAAAGCGAAGGTGATTAGAATGCAGAAGAATGTTGAAAAGGAATAGAAAAAATAGGATAGAATGAAGAAGAAAATATAGAAGTTGAAGAATAAAGGAGAAACAACTGAGGGTAAGGATAGTGAAGATGATGAGGAAGAGTAAAATGACAGTGATGATAAGGATGGGGAGGACAGTGAAGATGAGAAGGATAAGAAAAAAGGAAAGAAGAAGGAAGAGACAAGTGGAATTGGATTGGGATTCTTTGGATCGTTTTTCAAAGGAAAAGAAGAGAGCAAAACACCGAAGAATAAGAAGAAGGGAAAGAAACAAAGTAGCGATGAAGATGAAGATGAGGAACAAGTACAAGATGACAGTGATGAAGAAGATTAAAAGAAAAAGATCAAATCTAAGTTGAAGAAGACTTCTGTAAAACAGATCGAAAAGTAACCATCCAGGAAGTAAAGCACTAAAGTAGCTGCTCAAAAGAAAGGAAAGAATTAAGATAGCAGTGATGAAGAAATGCAGGATAATAACTCCAAAAAGTTCGCTTCCATGGTAAGCGATCAAGCAAATGATTTAAGTTTATTATTCGATGATTTAAGTAGTTATTTGATTATTTATTTTGAATGAAACTAGTTTGCTGGTATTAAGAAGAAAAAACCTGCTAGTGATGATTCTGAAGGGGAAGGAAATGGTAATGGCAATAAGAAAGAAGAAATCGAAATGGACGATCTCAGTGACAAGCACTCAATAACTGATCAAACTGATATCCAGAATGACACGTAAGTCACAGCACCGAAATCTATTGGAAGAAAGTCTGTTGGACAGCCAGCTGTAGAATAAGAAAAATAAGATAGCGATGGTGATGATTAAAAACAACAAGAACAACAGTAATAATAATAATAATAATAGAATGGTGGTGATTCATCCGAAGAAGAAGAATAAAAGCCCAGGAAGAAAAGCAGCTCAGTCGTTAAAAGTACTGCGCAGTTGGCTAAATCTTAGAGAAAATCAAAGAAAAAATGATTTCAAGAAAAGTGAATTTAAATATAGCACAGTAGAGAGAGAATATTTGGGTGCTACGTTGAGTTGTTTTAACCTCAAGATGCATTATTCATTGTGTGTGCTGTCTGTATTACGAGTTTTAAAGCAAATAATATGTCATTTTTGAGTTTCATTTCAACAAAATATCGAGAAAAATTCGCCAATAAATCATGTTTTTCTTTTAGAATTCACTCTTTTGAGGTGAGCCATGCTGAATATAAGTACAACAGATGAGAGTGAAGATACCTTAACTCTTAAAACTGTGTGCCTTACTTCAGAACTGAGTGATAATTCAAAATGTCTATTATCTATATTAAGCTGGCAGCAGCCAGAAATAAATATTTTTAAAAATAAACCGCCAAATAAAGGAGAAGATCTATATTTATTAAAAAGGGCTATCCATTGAGTGAGTTTGATGTAAGGAAGTCAGTAATAGATTGAATAGATTTACCCCAAATCAATTTAATAGACAGAACTCCTTGAGAGGGTAGCCTTTAAGTTGTGAGAAGATATTAGGGAATCAGCAGATGCAAGGTGATTATATTAAGAACTCTTATAAGCTAGTGTGCAGACTTAGCAGACAAGAAACTCAAATAATATTAATAAAAACCATTTTTGTTGCTTGAAAAAAAAAAGGGAACATTTTCTTGATCTGGAAATTTAAAAACAATACAAACTTTATCATT
>Ga0302271_10004842_pt1 | contig 10550 bp, 9 predicted proteins | sample III_Bog_N1_1_FD_198767 | JGI IMG/M metagenome (GOLD analysis project Ga0302271, IMG submission 198767) | Peat permafrost microbial communities from Stordalen Mire near Abisko, Sweden - III_Bog_N1_1 | ecosystem: Environmental > Terrestrial > Soil > Wetlands > Peat | place: Sweden: Abisko... | reverse complement strand
AGTGTTGCCGTGATTAAAGGCAAGTTGGCTTGGAGTGACAAGTACCGCGAGCAGCATCATTATCTGACGAGCCCTGGCGGCGAGAAGCGGGGACGAGGGCGAAGGCCACACGAGCCGGACGTGACCCGGCCAGGCATATTGACGCCACTGTTGGCGTTGCGGCTGATTGATCTGGATGAGGCCGTCATAGCAGGCTGGCTTGAGCGGGAGGTGGCTGTAACGCCGACGATGGCAGCGCTCGCTTTTAGTCTGCTGCGGGCATTTATGATCTGGTGTGGCAAAACTTCAGTCTATAAAATGGCTCACAGTGAGGCCTGCTCTGCCAAGGCTGTGACGGATAAGCTGCCTGCTGTTGGTGTTAAGGAAAACGACAGCTTGAGACGCGCACAACTTAAGCCGTGGTTTGAAGCCATGCAACGGGTGGGTAATCCCGTCATTAGCGCGTATTTACAATGTCTATTATTGACGGGTGCCCGGCGCAATGAGCTTGCCGCAGTTAAGTGGGAGGATGTGGACTTCCGCTGGAAAAGCATCACATTGCGCGATAAGGTTGAAGGGGAACGGACACTTCCGCTCACGCCTTTTGTCGAGCAATTAATGAGTGGCTTGCCGCGTCGCAATGCGTTTGTGTTTAGCGCTGCCAGTGCCTCAGGAAGGGTCGTCGAGCCTCGGATTGCCCACAATAAAGCTTTGCTTGCTGCCGGGTTGCCACCACTTAGTTTGCACGGGCTTAGGCGTTCTTTTAGTTCGCTGTCTGAATGGTCCGAGGTGCCCGCGGGCGTTGCGGCGCAATTGATGGGGCATAAGCCCTCTGCCGTTGCCGAGAAACATTACATCCAACGAGAGCTTGATTTGCTGGCTGTCTGGCACAAGAAGATTGAGACCGATATTCTCAATCAAGCAGGTATTGTCTGCACCGAAGCATCGGCACCGTTAAGGCGGGTCGGCTGATGTTTATACGAGAATTTGACGACATCTACGAGGGGGAGGTTACTGAAGATGACTTAGGCCCCTTAATACCTGCAAGACTCAAGAATCAGGGCACATTTCACAGGGATCGTTGTCGGTTGCGCGAGCATAAACTCCTGCTGGCTGTTTTAAAAGATCAGGATACGGCTTATATGAAGGATGCCACGGCGTTTGCGGATGAAATGGAGGAAAAAGCAGGCAAGGGCCTGGTCGACCGTTTGAACGATAGAACCTACCGCAAAAAGTACCGCAAGATTTGCGGCCGACTTTCAATTTTTTTAAAGCCCTGAAAGCCCCGTACTACGGGCAATTTTGACAGTAGTAAACCTAATTAGGGTTTACTACTGTCAACATAACTTTTGTATGCCCACCTAAAAAGTGTGTTGTTGCCGTTTAATATTGCTACCGATATTAGACGAGACACCGCTATGACTCCAAAGAACACTTTCCCCCCGCTTGAAGAGGTGACCAGCCCGTTACTGTCCACCGCTTCAGCGGCTTACTACCTGAACCGCGCAAACCAGACGCTTAGGGAGTGGGCGTGCTTCGAGACAGGTCCCATTAGACCGGTAAGAATTAACGGGCGCTTGAGTTGGAAAACCTCGGACGTGCGTGCATTAGTGGCTGGGCTTACTGTTCTGGAGCCAACGCCAAAGAACCCACGACTGGGCCCTAAGAAGCGTGCCCTGCTTGAAGGGGCTCTATGAATTTCAAACCGCTACTGTCAGCCACCTATTCAGATAATACAGCGTTGGCTTTCCCTTATTTGGGAAGTGCCAAATTGGACGGCATAAGATGCGTGAACATCGACGACAAACCCGTCAGCCGTACATTGAAGCCGATTCCAAATAAGTTCGTACAAGCGATGCTGTCGGATGCCAGGCTGGAGGGGCTGGACGGTGAGTTGATCGTAGGCGCGCCTAATAGTCCCGAGTGCTTCAGGATCACTTCAAGCGGGGTGATGGCTCATGACAAGGAGCCACCGTTCATTTTCCATGTATTCGATGATTTTAGTCAGCCTGAAGCGCCATTTCAAGAACGGCTGGCATCGGTTGAAGCCCGACTTAAAGATCTGAACCATCCGCATTGCCAGTTAGTGCCACATCAGCTAGTAACATCTGTAAGTGAATTTGAGGCGGCTGAACGTGACGCTGTTGAGCAGGGCTTTGAAGGATTAATGCTTCGGAGTCTGACCGGGCATTATAAGTTTGGCCGGAGTACGCTCAAAGAGAATATCCTGATCAAGGTTAAGCGGTTCTCTGATTCTGAAGCGCTTGTCATCGGTTTTGAGGAGCTGCTCCATAACAACAATGTGGCGGCGATGGATGCTTTAGGGCACACGAAACGCTCCTCACACCAAGACGGCAAGCATGGACTCGATACGTTAGGCTCGCTTCTTCTGCGTGACGTTGCGAGCGGCGTTGAGTTCAGTTGTGGATCTGGATTGAGTTCAGAGGAGCGTCAGGCGGTTTGGAACGACAAGCCGGCGTTTTTTGGGCAGCTGGTTAAGTACAAATATTTCGCAGTCGGCATCAAAGACAAGCCACGGCATCCGGTGTTTTTAGGATGGCGGATGGACTGAGACCTGACTATACGGGGGTAGTCAGGTCTCCTTTTCAACATAACACAACATTTTCACTATGAACAATAACATAACTTCGACCGACCCTGCAAACATTGACCTGACTTATCAAGATCTGCTTGATTCAGGTATTTCCATTCGTGAATTTGGCAGAGCCTGTGGCGTTGCTACTGCCCTGTTATGGAAGAAACGAGGAATACCCAAGAACCACCAAGCGACCTGTCGCAAAAAGATTGCTGACGCGCGGCAATCGGCTAAAGCAGGCATTACGGCCGAAAATATAACCATCCCGCATATAAAAAACTCCGGCTTTACGCTGGATGAATTCGCCGAGCGCTTGGGTATTCCAAGTATCAGAAACTTTTGTGTTGTCGTGCCTGATGAATTGAAGGCCGATTGCGCCAGGATCTGTAACCTTAGACCTTCTGAAGACCGGAGCACCTGGGCACCAGGCGAAGCTGAGTTAGCAGATGCAAAACTGGCGGAAGTTAACGCGGCGAAGGCAAAGGTGGCTGCTAAAAAACGTGCGGAAACTAAACGGCTGAAGGGAGTTAAACATGACGAACAAGTTAAAGAAACAGCGCCGCAAGGGCAGGTCGAAGAGCAGCGAGTCGTCAGTGATAAACCGGACAAAGAGGCAATAAAAGTCTGCCTTACCATCTTTAGAAGCAAGACCAACTTATCCAAAGAGTTTTGGGTAGCGGATGGAGAGCTCAACAAAAAGCCCACCTCCCCAATGTATTCTGGTGTCGCTACCCGCGTTGAGCTTGAGTTCCCTGACGAGTTGGCTGACTTCATGCAGTCTGCGGACAGCAAAACAGCGGCAGCTTATGGCGTCCTTGGTGACGAGCTTCCTGACGAGGTTGAGATTGTTACCCGCGACAAAGAGGACTTGAGCAAGTTTCAAGTGGCCAGGATCAAGGACAATTTCCAGTTTGCCGACGGTCATGGAGTGATCTTGTTGGACTTTGATTACAGTGAGTACGGCCCGGAGCTGGATGTTGAGACAGCTTTAAAAATACTGGCTGAGGTCCATCCTGCGACGAATCAAGCGGCTCGTTTCATCAGAGGCTCAGTAAGCTCGGGCGTGCATTTGGAAGGGGAGGAGCCTAAAGCAAACGGCAGTCTCCATATCTATATGGTCGCAGATAACGCAAAGGATATCCCCCGTTATGGCAAGGTGCTGTCTGACCGATTGAAGTTGGCAGGTCACGGCTATATTGCCTTGGCTAAGGATGGGTCGCTGTTGGAACGAACCCTGATTGACGGGGTGGTCTTCAGCGGCGAGCGGCTGGACTTTGTTGGCATGCCTGTCATTAGAGGTCCGGGAGTGGCTTACACGCCGCCGGAGTGTATCCGGTATGTGGGTTGTGCTCTGGATACCTCGACTTTGCCTGATCTGTCAGATGAGGAAATGGAACAGGTTGCAAAACGTAAGGCTGCTGACAAAGCGGCGATGGCTGAGAAGAGTGCTGCCAAGCGTGCCGAGTGGGAAGAAGGCAAAGTGATCGAGATGGTGGCCAAAGGCGCTACGCCTGATGAGGCGGTGGTTAATATTGCCGCGATGGGGACGGGAGCAATACAGGACTTGTATGGCGACTATGTTCTGTATTTTGCCGGTATGGATCCGGTTACCGTCAAGGAGGTGTTAGCCAATGTTCATAGCTATGATGGCAAAGCACTGGCTGACCCGATTGAGGGGCCGTCGTATGGCACCACCACGGCGAAGTTTTACCCAAACAAAAAGGAGATGGCGCCGGTCATAAACTCCAACGCCCATGGCGGCCGTCAGTATTTCTTACACATAAACAATATGGGATTTGGGGCGAATAGTGGTCTGTCAATCGAAGAACAGCAAGCTAACGCCAAAAAGATGTTTGATGATCTGGGCAAGTCTGAAGGCGCGATTACAACAGGAGATAGGCCTCAAGGCTCGAAAGACAAACCATGGTCAATCTTTGACTTCTCTCTAACGGGTGATATTGATGAGCTGAAACGAGAACTGCGAGAGAGTCGCTATGTGTTGTACATGCTTGCCTTGTTGGGTCAATCGACAACCCTTTATGCCGGCTCGAATGTTGGCAAAACTTTACTTACCCTATGGATGCTGGTTGAACTGATTAAATTAGGTCGGCTGGACGGATCAAGAATTATGTATGTCAACGCCGACGATGACGGCCCGGGATTGGTATTTAAAGCGGAGTTGGCGAAGAAGCACGGCTTCCACATGTGCGCACCCGGGCGCAAAAATTTTGAGCCCGCAGCTTTGCAAGGTTATATGCGGCAGATGATTGATAGTGGCGAAGCTAAAGACGCTTGCTTAGTTTTGGACACACTTAAAAAATTCACTAATTTGATGGATAAGAAATTAGGCAGCGACTTTATGAACAGAGTTCGTGAGTTCACCTCACACGGCGGCTCGGTTATCGGTTTGGCGCATACCAATAAAAACAGAACGGCTGACGGGAAGCCTATTTATAGCGGGACCACAGATGTCGTGGACGACTGCGACTGTGTTTATCTATTGGATATAGCTTCCACGACCAAGGATGTGAAACGGGTAGTGTTCGACAACATTAAACGGCGCGGGAATGTTGTTCAGTCCATGGCCTTCACTTATTCAGATTTTGAAGGCATTACATACCAAGAGCGCTTTGATTCCATCAAAAGGGAAGACAAGGCTCAAACCGCGCAAGCATTAACTGATGTAATTGCCTCTGTCAAACGCGAGAAAGACCAGCCCATCATTGAGGCTATTCGTCAGTCTATTTTGGAAGGGAACAGCGAATTAAAAGATATTGTGGAGCGGGCTTGGGAGCTCTCAACTGCCAGCAAACGAAATATCACCCGAGTACTACACCGATACACCGGAGACGTATGGGGCCAATTAATAGGATCAAAGGGTAAAAAGACCTTCCAATTGATATCAAACAAGCGTCCATGCTAAAGCAGTTTTGTCAGATTTGGCAGTAGTTTTGTCAGTTTGAGCAGTAGTTTGAGCAGTTTGAGCAGTAGTTTTGTCAGTTTTAGCAGTTAGTTTTGTCAGTTTTAGCAGTGGTCGGGAGGATACACCACGTCAAAAAAGCATGTAAAACGTGCAAAAAGGGGGGGGACTGTCAAAACTGCTTAAACTGCTTTAGCAGGATTCTGGGTGGTGGAGACGGCATTATTCGGGGGTTGGTCGGTGTCAATGTTAGGTGATGGTAGGTCGTGTAGACGGGCTGTAGACCACGGGGGGCGCCTGGTGTAGCAGTTTAAGCAGTTTAAGCAGTTTGAGCAGTTTGAGCAGTTATATCAGGTTAATCAGTTTTAGCAGTTGGAGCAGTGACTGCTTTAGCAGAACTTTATAAAGACAATGTATCTATAAAAACAGACACATTGTCTAGTGCTGGTCGCCGCCCCTCCGTACCACATAAATTATTTATAACAAGTGAACTAATGATGACAATTTTACGCAAACAAGATTTCTCCACTTTCGACGACCCTGCTGGAGGCACTTGCAGATCGACACAGGAGCAGTAATGTCAGAACCAAACTATGAAGCCCAGTCCAGCCAATGTCTTGCTGAAATCATCCGGCATATTGATGCGCAGTTTGGTACAGGCTATGCCAAAGCTAATCCGGGCTTGGTCGGCGCTGTTGTTGCAGCCAGTATTCAGGCAACCGCTATTCAGATTTTGGCCGAGGTCATTAAGCGTCGATAAACTTAATGTAATTTCTTAACAATACTAAATAACACCATGTAATATGAGGAAAGAAGCTGTGCAGATTGTTAGTAGATACCCACACCCCCGGTTTTTCAGATGCCGTTTTCAAACGTTGTAAACGGCACAGCACGACGCTGCAAAGCCAAGTCTAAAAGCACTGGCGAGCAATGTTGGCATCCGGCTGTAAAAAATTGGACGGTGTGCCGATGTCACGGCTACAACCCCAATGTAAAGAAGGGCTCTGAGCATCATTGGTTCGTGCATGGTGAGTCGACACGCCAGCTAAAACGCGAGATGCCGGCAATCAACAAGCGCTTAAAAGAGTTCGCCTATGCGTTAGAGACGAAAGACTATTCCAAATTGCCCGAAACGCCCGAGCTTAAAAAGCTACGTAAAGAGCGCGACAAAATCCTTAAAAAGCTCCGCATTGAGGCAAAACCCAAAGCGCCAATCAGAACCTTGGCGGAGGCCCGTGCAGCTATCAAACCAAAACCCAAATATATTCCGTCGCCTGCTCAACGTGCAAAGGTGGCGGCGTACCAGAAAGTTTATCAACCGAAGTATCGAGCAAAACAAAAAGCGCTTAAAGCTGAGGCAAAGCAAAAGGCCGAGCTTGAGCGTCAACTTTACCTACAATCTACAAAAAGGAAATAACATGCACTCACTAATAATCTTCGAAGGCGTACGCAACATTTACAATGCCGGGACTAAACAAGAAATACGCCAAGAGCGCAGCGTCGTGCTTGAGCACGCTCACCGCCGCAAGTTTTACCCCGCCCACACGTTGTTGTCTGCAAAACAGGCACAGGGAGCGGACTGGTGGCACGACGGCTTGGAGGCCAACGCCATGGTTGCCCTGGCTGCACGCCTTATCCGTTTTGCCGATGCCCTGGGCTTACCAAGCATTGACCTGCCCAAGAGTCGGTCAGGCTGCCACAAACACTTTCCCGCAGGCTATGGCCTCCCTTATTATCAATTTGGCCACACCAAAAAAGACGCGGTCATTTTCGACAATCCCACCGAGATGCGGCCCGTACCGAGCGATGAGTGGCACAGCGTGTGGTTGCCGACGCTAAGCGACCCCCTCACACCGGGCCTGGCACATCCCCGGCTCTCGACCCGGCGTAACAGCTGCCTGGACTTGGTAAGGCTGAGTGAGCGTGTCAGCAACCTTAACTTCGACCCTGTTGTAGTCGACCTGACCCGGTATGTCATCCCGATGATACCGGAGTGACGATGCAACACCTTGAAGATGCCGTCTCCACGGACACTGTCATTGACTCTGTCATCTTCAACTATTTAAGCCCTGAGGACTTTGACGGACTTGAAGCACGGGATGCGTCCCTTGTCGCCAAAATTATGCTGCGTAAAATAGCCCATTTTGAGGCAATGGCTAACGCCAAATACTCCCCCTCATCGCCAGAGCTTATAGCGCAGAACAAAGCAACTTGGACAAAAGCGGCAAAGTGGGTTTGTCGCGACCTCCGGGACGGGATGCTGGCACGCAAAGACATTGGTCTGACTATGGAGAGTCATGCATGGAGGCTTTGCCAGCGTGAAAAAGTGAAGCCTGCCCCCAAGTTCGAGAAGTACGCCCACATCACCTGCACTTATGTGGAGCGGGCGTTAAGCAGTGATGCAGCGGTCCAACGCATTGCAATCATAATAAAGCAAGTGCCGAACTTGCAGACCTTCGAAGATATCCGTTCGGTGTCGGCGTTATGTCATGATTTGGGCAAATTATCTGAGCGTGCCAAGCTACTGGAGAAAAAGCTTCAGAACAAGTTAAACAAAGTGCTGACGGACAGAGACCGGCATTTGTTAGGAATGGAGACAACACCGGCACCGGACGGGCTAGTAGATGATAAAGACGTGTAGTTAATACAAGCATTCCCCCAACAAACCGACGGAACAGGTGCCTTGGGCTTGCTGTCCTTCTTTTCAAGCATTTAGCACATTGGCAATCAGCTAAGTCAGCCAGAATCCCGAGCTGAAGGCCACTCTAAGGCACGATATTGCGTTAAGCCTTATCCAAGCATTGCCAATGTGAGTTAATTTGCTGTCTATCCTGCTTAAGTAGATTCATGTCTATTTGGGCAGTATGCAAAGCAAATGCACACCGCATAAATTCACCCGTATAGGCTTTCAAAGCCAGTCATACAATTGTATCAAGTCGCTATGATACAATTAGAATCATGAAACAGACCCGCAACCGTACCGTCATCATCAAATGTCTCTCCGAGCCAAACTCAGATTGTGGCGGTCCGCCGCCCTTTTGCGCCGATTCCATTCATTATATGCTGGAGACCGGCTTCGAGTGGTACGGCGCAAAGCGGCCGGTATCCATCAGTCAAATCAACCGTACCTTGAGGGACTTATTCGCTGCCGGCGTTATTGTCAAAGAGTCCAGGATGTGTGACCCCATTGACGGGGGCTTGCCCTCACGAGTTAATTATTGGCAGCTAGCGAGCGAGGTCGAGCGCAATGCCCTGCTGCACGAGATAAGAGACGTTTTGCGAACTGCCAGTAAAGCACACGGCACGTTTTTCTTTGGCCACGACCACTTTTTCGATAAGCCCATGGACAGCGCGGAGAGAGCTGCCGTGATTGCCGATATTAAGTCTTTGATACAGCGGGTACATTCTGACAAGGTTGACGGCTTTGAATATGAAACACAGCAACTCAATAAAGCTTTAAAGTATTGCCGGAGTGATATCAATCTGCTCAAGACACCAGAAAAGAAACTGACGCATTATTGACAGCATCGCTCCCTGCAATGGGGAGATACGCATCGTGCAAAGTGAACCGATACCGGCAAATTTACAACTCCTTGAGGACAGGAAGTTCTGCTGTCCTTATTTTGTATGGATAAGATTTGTAGCTAAGCCACTACAGTACAAGTCCTATGTAAAGCCCGCATAATATTTTATGTGAAGGGACGTTAATATTCCGGAAGAGGCTAGTTAAATTTACCTTATTTCCCGTAAAAATTTACAGAATGAGTGCTCTTACTAATCAAAAACTTGGAGAAAATTTGCAACCTGTTGAAATCGCTAGGCAATGTGATTAGTAAACCGGCGCTTTAAAATTTGTAGCGAAATTTTAAAACGGCTTTGCTGTACAAAGTGACGGGGCCTTTCTCTAGGCAGGACATGGCGGCGAAGTCTGGGAAAAGTACAAAAATTTTTACTGGCGGGTTTAGTTTTTTAAGTGGGGGTCGGGAGTCCAGATTAGACTAGCAGGATACAAAGGGTGGTTCGTTGCCATTTTGGGGGGTGGGGAGGCCGGTGGGGGTCAGGCTGAAAACGGGCTGAATTTGTCTGGCTTGGATTTGATTTACACGAAGGTGAGCATTGAGATCTTGCTGTGATTAACTAGCTGATGCCCTGCCCTCCCCTTAATTAATTTATGGGCAGGCTAAACGTGTTAACGTCGGCAAGCGTTGCGCTTTGATGCAAAATAAATTTGCATTAGGTAAATGTGGTTACATCCTGGTTACATCCTGAGTAATGCTTGCTGCATGGAACGGTACGCTGTTTGTAACCTATTGATTAAATGGAGCCAATGACGAGAGTCGAACTCGTGACCTACTCATTACGAATCTATAGGTCGGCGTGTTTGCTGGTGTTGGTTGCCGTTGGATAAATTGATAATAGTGCTGATTTATAAGGCATTGCAGGTGCGGTCTTAATTTCGTTGTGTTGGTTTCGATACGTTGTTATAGTAATATCCGGTTACATCCTGGTTACATCGACGAGACTCAACTATGAAAATTAAATTAACGGCAGGCCGCATTGCTGCCTTTCAATGTGAAGGCAAGGATCAGGGTTTCCTGTGGTGTGCCGAGGTGCCGGGCTTAGGTGTGCGAGTGACGCCTAACGGCGCACGGACTTACATATTCCAAGCCAAGGTGAATGGCAAGACGATGCGGACTGTTATTGGTAAAGTCAGCGTTTGGAGTATTGGCCAAGCACAGGCCGAGGCTCGCAGACTGCAAGTGCTGATTGATAACGGCAAGGATCCACGCCAGCTAAAACGCGATGAAGCGCATCAACAAGCCGTGATTGAGCTTAATGAAGCCCTCGAGGCCCGCAAGCTGGAGGTTAAACAGATGACCGAGGCGGTAACCGTACGCGATGCCTGGCAAGCTTATGTTGCGGAGCGTAGTGTTGCCGTGATTAAAGGCAAGTTGGCTTGGAGTGACAAGTACCGCGAGCAGCATCATTATCTGACGAGCCCTGGCGGCGAGAAGCGGGGACGAGGGCGAAGGCCACACGAGCCGGACGTGACCC
>Ga0302271_10004841_pt1 | contig 10551 bp, 8 predicted proteins | sample III_Bog_N1_1_FD_198767 | JGI IMG/M metagenome (GOLD analysis project Ga0302271, IMG submission 198767) | Peat permafrost microbial communities from Stordalen Mire near Abisko, Sweden - III_Bog_N1_1 | ecosystem: Environmental > Terrestrial > Soil > Wetlands > Peat | place: Sweden: Abisko... | reverse complement strand
TTCTGCACGCAGATCCCAGTTTTTGGAAGAATTCCCACTGCTTAATAGTACCCGTATTTCTTTATTTTTCTCCGTTGCATTCGTAACCTGGACATTTACTACCCGTCCATCCCAATCGGTATTATCCTTTAAAAGTTGAGGTAAAAGCGTCCGGATACTTTCTACCGGAAAACTGTAATCAACATAAATAAATATTGTTCCAATAATGTCTGCACTTGCGCGGGTCCAATTCTGAAACGGCTTTTCAAGAAACCAGGTTATGGGTAATACCAGCCTTCTTTCATCCCATATCTTGATCACCACGTAGGTCAGAGTTATTTCCTCTATCCTGCCCCATTCCCCTTCTACTACCACCACGTCATCAATGCGAATGGGCTGTGTAATGGCAATTTGTATTCCCGCCAGTATCAGCCCTATACTCTTCTGGGCTGCAAATCCTACAATAATTCCGATAATCCCGGCCGAAGTAAGCAGACTTACCCCAATAGTCCGTGCCTGCTGAAATGTCAACAAGCCAATGGATATGGCTACCAGAATGATCATGGTATTGGCTATTGCCTTGAAGACTTTTATCTGTGTGAGGTTTTTCCGGGCTATTAAATTATCGGATGCCTGCATGTCATATTTTTTCAACAGATAGTATTCACCTGCTTTGATAGCCTGAATCAGGATCCATGCAATGAAAAAAATTATCAGAATGGTGTTGAGGTGCTTTAAATACGGAAAGACAGGCAATTCAGCAAGAAAATAGCCGGAGAAAATTTTCAGCAATATCCAATAAATCAGCCAGAGTGCCGGAAGCTTGAACAAATGGATTAAAAAACTTTCCCGTTTATCACCGGAATGAAATATCTTCCGTATAATGACTGGAAAGAAATAACTATAGATAAAGTAGATTAACAGAAGGATCCCCAAAAAAGATACAATAGCTATTAACAATTGAATAGTATCTTCATTTAAATATTCTTTCATAGGGCTGTTGATTAAAAATAGTCAGTTGGTCAATTCCATTTTAATGAGAATGAATAAATAGAGTATAAAAAAAGCACCTTTTGATTTACTGGTTGGACAAATGCAGTCTTTATACCCTATAATATTTTAACATATTCAATGTTTACCTTGATGAATAAGATGGATAATCGGTATATCCTTTTTCTCCCGGGGTATAAAACAGATCCATCTTGAGTTCGGTAGACAATGCCAGGTTATTTTCAAACCGGGTAACCAAATCCGGATTATTGATAAACGGACGACCAAAAGCAATCAGGTCGGCTAATCCACTTTCAATATCAACTTCCGCTCTTTCCACATCATATCCTCCGGACAGGATCAGGGAGTTTTTAAACCGGGTACGGATCACTCTCTTGATTTCAAGAGGTACTTCAGGTGCTCCCATGGCTGAATGGTCCACAATATGGAGATATGCAAGGCCCAGTTTATTCAACTCTTCCGAGAGGTAGGTATACGTTTCATCAATTTCTGGGTAATGGGGCATATCACTCGCAACCCCATACGGGGATAACCGAATTCCTGTCCTTTCCTTACCAATAGACTCCACGACTGCGGCTACCACTTCAAGTACAAAGCGACACCGGTTTTCAATGCTGCCACCATATTTATCTGTCCGGATATTGCTGACAGGTGAAATGAACTGTTCAAGCAGATACCCGTTGGCACCATGGAGCTCAACCCCATCAAAGCCTGCATCAATAGCATGCTTGGCAGCCGCAGCATATTCGGTCAATGTTAGCAACAAATCGTCATCATCCATTTGCTTTGGTACGGGAAAATCCTGCAACTGCATTGAATCAGTCCACATCTGTCCTTTTGCCTGTATGGCCGATGGGGCAATAATTTGTGCACCTTCCGGTAAATTAAGTGTGTGACTGATACGTCCCGTATGCATGAGTTGCAAGAAAATCTTTCCTCCCCGTTTATGAACAGCAGTGGTTACTTTTCTCCAACCTTCAACCTGCTCTTTGCTGAAACAACCCGGAATACGCGAATAGCCCAATCCATTGGGTGAAGGAGATGTACCCTCCGTTATAATTAATCCCGCATCCGATCGCTGGGCATAATACTCAGCCATTAACTCATTGGGCACATTACCTATTGCTCTGCTTCGTGTCATGGGCGACATTACGATCCTGTTTTTTAACTCCAAATTCCCTAATTTTACCGGGGCAAATAGTTTATTTTCTTTCATTGGGTCTATAGTTTGATTTTATTCCTGAATAACAAGTTAAGAGGTGCAAAGGTTTTTGAAACACAAATCCAACAACCTGACATCATGCTATCAAAGTATATAAATTATACATTATCAGAACAAAAGTAATATTCTTGCCATTATCACATGTTACACAAATTTAATTAAAAGTTACATGATTCACACATTTCAGAATGAGTGTGTGACCTTATAGTTAAAAGGGTGTTGAAAGAGGGTTTACAGGGGGTTCAGTGAGGTTTAGCCCTCCTAACCCCCTCGCAACCCCTTCGCAAGTATGACCAGATGAGAAGAAAAAACAGGTTGAATTGGTATTGGAAAAATTGTTAAACATTCATTTATTCTTCACTCATCGTTCATCGGTAATCCGTGTTTTGATCCATTCAGATATTGGGTAGAATGAAATGTATTGTACAAAAAATCAAGTTATACCGACAAAAAAACACCCACATAAAATACTGTTGTTGTAGATTAACAACAGTATTTTTTGCGGGTGTTTCGTATTTCTTTTACTTTAACGCGTTGGTCGCATTAAAATGATCTTACATTTTTCCAATGCTGCTTGAATACAATGATTTCAGGTATTCGATAGTCGGATATTTGAATATTTTCAATTCCCGTTCAATCTGATCGGGTGTATTTACCGGATTGGACAAATCACGGTATAGAAAATTATCCTCTGAAACATTGGCCGTTTGAGGTTCCGGGGAATTACTATCAAATAGAAATGCAACACTTTTATAATAGATAATTTTTAAGCCTACTATGGAAGGTGCTTTAAAAATATACAATTCATCACCCAATCGTTTCAATGACTTACGTGTGTGTAACAACACTTTTGATTCTCCGAAATATTCAGGTGAATCTGAAATCCAACTGTTCTTATCGAAGATGTAAGTTATACTTTTGCTATACAGCCTTTTTAGATATCCAATGCTTGGCTTTTTGAATATCTTTAGTTCTTTTACTCTTCTCATCTCTCTTAATTTTTAATCATGTTTACGTTCACTAATACCAACTCTCTACGTGCTAAATACAATTTTAACTCTGTATATCAAAAATAGTTTATTATATCCGGGATTATACTTAATCAATGATTTATTTAAAGGAATAGTCTTATTTCTAAACAGCATTAACAAATTAATTGAAAGATAGTTCTCAAATTAATGCTTTATAACACGAAGTCCTCAAATTTCAGTCTATTATACTATCACGTCTATTTTTTTTTGCATCATTAATCGTGCCAAAATTCAAATAAAAGCCAATAATATTAAAGATCTAATCCTAACATCAGGTTAAAATATGATATATTAAAATATATTGTAACTATTTGTCACAAAATTATAAAATAAAAATGAATACCACACCAGAATTATTCAACTATTTATCACAATCAAAAGTTAAATATTTATATTTCGCAAAAACAAATGGCGAATCTGAAAAAACGGGCAAGAAACACACAATAACCGGCTGAATATTTGAATGTTATATTTTCGGATATCAGGATCACTTTATTGTCCACCGAAAGATGGTAAAACCAATGCAATTCCTTACTGGAGCTACATCAAGCCATGTGTTCAAATGATGCCCTTTTATGGACTGCCTGTGAGGATTGAATTGGATTGAAATCATAGGAATGACCAAAAAGTAGGGAAATCACATTCAACTTACATGGAGGTAGCATTTTTATATTGATTTTATAAGCTTAGATGGTGTTATAGAAAGAATGATCGTAGCACATTTAAAATTACGAATCAGATGTTGGCTTAGCATGCATGAGTTGTATAATTTCCTTTGCAATATCTTCCGGTGAGAGAATAAAGTCGATGCATCCACTTGCAATGGCACTTTCAGGCATATCAGGTTGTCCTGCCGTGTTGGGTTTTTGAGCAATGGTGATGCCTCCTACCTCTTTTATAGTACACAAGGCTTCTGCCCCATCACCATCATATCCTGAAACAATGCAAGCAATGAGCTTACCATCCCAGTTTTTAGCAAGCGAGAGCATAAACACAGTAATTACATCAGGCCAACCCCAGGGTTTTGAAATAGGTTTTAAACGGAATTCACCGTTGAGGACATGCAGATCCCGTTTTGAAGGGATTATAAACACATGATTTGGTTCTATGTCTAATTTTTCAGTGATCAATTCAACCGGCATTTTCGTATACCGGGGTAATATTTCATGAAGCATGGTGGCTACCTGCCTCAGATGATTAACTATCACAACCGCAACACCCATATCATCTGGTAGATTTTTCAATAACCGGATATAGGCATCGAGCCCACCTGCCGATCCACCTACGCAAACTATAGGGAAATCCATTGATTTATTTTTCGTTTTCATTATCAGTGTATTTAGAGTGGTTTTTGATTTTTTTTTATTAATCAGGATAAAAGATTGTTGCGAAATCAATTATAAAGCAATATGCTTTCTGAGCTTCACCAGTTTATAAATTTCAAACCAAATAATTGTTGTCAGTCCGGCTACAATACAGATAACAATATTAATCAGTGAGAGTTTGTCGAACTGAAATAAGTCCAGGAAAAAAGGAATATTCAAAATAAGTGCCAGAAAGAAAACAGCACCACCTACTACCCACAAAACGGCTTTATTAGGTGTGGCAATAATTTTAAATATATTATCAGTCCAGGAACGATTAGTCAGGATAACAGCGATATTTGAAATGATTAACGTGGTAAATGCCATTGCTCTTACTTCCTTGATCTCGAAAGCCAGATAGATAGAAATAAAATACACAGCAACCGTAACAACCAGAATACCTACACCCTGCAAACAACTGAACAGGATCTTTCCTCCTCCAAAAAAAGGTTCATCAATTTTCTTTGGGGGTCTGTTCATAACATTTTCCTCTTCTTTTTCTGCTTCGAATATAATGGAGCAAGAGGGGTCAATGATTAATTCCAGAAAAACGATATGCACCGGCCATAGAATAATCGGAAGATTACTCACCAGAATTGGCAGTAATGATAAACCGGCTATAGGCACATGAATTGCAAAGATATATCCGAACGATTTTTGCAGGTTATCAAAGATCCGACGACCCATTCGAATTGCTCCTACAATGGATGAAAAATTATCATCCATTAAGACCAGCGAAGAAGCTTCACGGGCTACATCAGTGCCTTTACGACCCATAGCAATGCCAATATTGGCGGCTTTAAGAGCAGGAGCATCATTTACTCCATCACCTGTCATAGCCACAATTTCGCCATTTCTTTTGAGTGCTTCCACAATTTTCAGTTTTTGTTCCGGAACAACACGGGCAAAAATATTAATTCCATGTATTTTCCTGCTTAATTCAACCTCCGATATTGCTTCCAGTTCTATACCTGTCATGCATGTATCAGGGTTTTCCAAACCTATTTCGGAAGCTATATGTTGTGCCGTAACCGGATAATCACCCGTAATCATTATTACCCTGATACCGGCTTTGTAGCACTCACTGACTGCCTGTTTCACATCCTTACGGATTGGATCGGAGAGTCCGATCAATCCTATAAAATCAAACTTAAAATCATGCTGAATATCAGGCAGATTGTTTGCTTTTATCCCTGCTCTTGCAACACCAAGTACACGTAATCCACCTGCCGCCAGTTCTTCAACAGCCTTCGACAATCTTATCTTTTCATTGGCATCCAGGTGGCACAGTTCAAAAATAGCTTCGGGAGAACCTTTAGTAGCAATAATCTTTTGTTTTGTACTTTTTTCCGAAAACACCCGTGACATAGCCAACAAATCTTTTGAAAGTGAATATTCCTTGATCATTTCCCAGCTATTGTGGATGTGTTCAGTTCCTTTCAGATACATGTTGCCCATACCTGTAATAGCCTGTTCCATTGGGTCAAACGGATTAGTTTGACTGGACAGAATTCCAAACTCCATAATTTCATGAAATTCCTCCTTTAATTCTTTTCCTTTTTCAATAACATAAAATTCTTTCCCATTAAAAAGCTGAGAAACCGTCATTTTATTCTGGGTAAGTGTTCCGGTTTTGTCGGTGCAAAGTACTGTGGCAGAACCCAATGTTTCAATAGCTGAAGGATTCCGTGTCAGCACTTTCTTCTTTGACATGCGCCATGCCCCGAGCGCCATAAATACAGTCAGTATAACTGGAAATTCTTCCGGTAACACTGCCATTGCCAGAGTAATTCCTGCCAGGAATCCGGTTATAAGATCACCACGGGTTAATGTATAACCTATGATTACCAATAAACAAAGTAACGCAGCAATGATAGTCAGTTTCTTTACCAGTGAGCCCATTTCCTTTTTTAACCGGGTAGGTTCTTCTTTTACTCCTTCCAACGCTTTACCTATTTTTCCAATCTCGGTATTTACACCAATGTTGGATACCCGGGCTATTCCATTTCCCTGAACAATCATTGAACCCGAATAAACAAAAGGCAAATCATCACCACCAGGTTGTGTAATCTTTAAAAAGCCATCCCAATCACGTTTTCGTACGGGAACAGATTCTCCGGTAAGCAAGGATTCATCGACCAGCAAGTTTACCGATTGGATGATCGTAGCATCAGCCGGAACCCGGTCACCTTCCTGTAACACGATCAGATCATCAGTTACGACCTCAACACCTGCAATACGGATCTCCTTGCCATTGCGTATAACTAATGCACGGGGACTTGCCATATCTTTCAACGCATCAAGTGCTTTCTCAGTCTTCTTTTCCTGGAAAAATTCAATACCCATGATGACAAATACAAAACCTAATAACATCAATCCCTCCTGCAATTGGCCTAATACTAAATACAAGCTGCCACAAGCAACCAATAAAATAAACATAGGTTCCCTGATCACTCCAACCGCCAATGTAAATATGTTTTTGGGCTTGGATGACGGCAGGGTGTTATACCCTTCGGTTCGTAGTTTCTCCTCCACCTGAGTAGTGGTTAAACCTATAAGTTTGTCTGGGATATTAATTCTAGTTGATTTTTCTTTTATCATCGTTGAAACAATTATAAATCATTAAATGCTGAAAAATATTGAACCAATAAAGGAAGGATTAGCAAAAGTTTATTTCAAGTTATTTACGTTTAACCGGAATTTCCTTTTTAGCCATTTCTGAGGGAATCACTTTTCCGGAGAACATAGTCGCATAAGCATGTGTAAATTCGGCCCCATACAGCACAATCATGGATGAATAAGTCACCCAGAGTATGATCAGTATAACCGAACCCGCCGCTCCATAGCCTGTTCCGGGATTGGCTTTCCCAAAATACAATCCCAATGCATATTTCCCGATTTCAAACAGGGCGGCTGTTACAAACGATCCGATCCACACATGCCGCCATTTTATTCTGGCATCCGGCAATATCTTAAACATAATAGCAAATAGAACAGCCAGGATAGAAATCGAGATACCGGTATTAAGCAGATTTATAACCAGCAGGAACGAATCGGAGAAATGTCCAGTCAGCCAGGTACCAAAAGCTGATATCAGTGCCGAAACAACCAGGGATATAATCAGTAAAAAAGCAATCGAAATAATCAGGCCGAACGAAAACAAACGTACCCGGATAATGTTCCAGATTCCTGACTTTGTTTTATCGAGCTTTACTTCCCAGATGGCATTCAGCGCAAACTGAAATTCAGCAAAGACACCGGTAGCTCCAACCAGAATAGTTATTATTCCAATAATTGTAGCCAACAGGGAATTTCTCAACCTGCTGGCCTGGATAATCATATCCTGGATTTGCTTGGCTGTCTCTGAACCCATGGTAGAGGTAAACTGAGCTGCCACCTGGTTGTTTACAGCTTCCCGGCCAAAGAAATATCCCGCAAGAGTCATAACCACTACCAGCAATCCGGGTAATGAAAAAATAGCATAATATGCAATTACTGAACTCTCCCGAAACGGATCTTTATCAAACCAGCTTTTGAAAGCATTTTTTAGAACAGTAAAAACTTTCTGAATATGTGTTCTCATTTGAAATTCAATTATTTTTTGACCTGCATCAAGCAACTAAATCAATAAAAACCAAACAAAAAAGCAATTCTGTATTAGCTTTTTTATTTGGCATCCATTGAAACGGTACGATTAAGAATTACCTCATGAAGTGTGATATAAACAAGAATATTCTCGTTACAAACAAACCTTTTTATACTTCATTGTGTACAGGCTTTAAAATCAATTAATCTTTAAACACCTGACTTCTTCTGAGATAAAGTTTCGTAAGTATTTCAATACCGTACTTTCAATGCTATATCACCCAATGATTTCAATTCTTCCTGTGTGGTAAATATAGCTCTGCCTTTTTTAGAAATCACGTTCCAGGCAATATCGCTTGTAATATCACCTATTACACCCGGCAGCGTCACATCAGTGACTAAGTCCAGTGAGAATTCACCGGTAACCCGTACTGCCTGATGGAAATTGTCGTTTACAATTAAAAGATCCCCCCTGCCTTCTTTGGCTGCCTGGTAGATTTCAGATAATTCAGTCAGGACATTCCCTTTGTTTACTGCTTCCAGCATTTCCTTTATATCTTCAGCCCTGCCTTTTTCTTGCTGAACATTTACGACTTGCCATGTATCGTGTGCAATAGAATGATTGGGGGTATTATTATAGTTTATATTCGTCCAGCCAAGATAAACTGAAGGCTTGTCAGCCACTTTTAACAGCCGGCTATAATTATCATCTGTAGATATCACCACACACTTCATATCCGTCTTATTATTCACCCTAACGACAGCCTTGTCGATCTTATTGAAAAATTCACTGGTTATATTCTCAGCCTGCTTCCCGTTTGTCACTGTTTCGCTGTCAGTGGAATCATCAATGCTATTCACAAAAGGAAAATCATCATTTTTAATTTCACCTACGATACCATCGTTTATGGCAAGAAGCAACCTGACTTCAGATTGTGTAAGCTTAAGAATCATATATTCAACCGTCCGGTTAAATATTTTGATTAAAGGTTTTACGGCAAAACTTTCGGATACATGAACAGAGCTTTGCATGGATGGCCATGTCGACTTAATTACCTCTTTGGTTGAATTAGAAAGAAAGATATGCAAGCTATCCAGGTTAAAGTTCACATCAATTTCCTTTTCTACCTGGTCCATTTTTTCTAATAAACCAGCAACAGTCCGTTTGCCATATTCCTTAATAACACGTTCCTTAGCTTCTGTCAAATGAGCATTCAACACGATTATATCTTTTTGGTTTTCAGGGTAAGCCCTGTGTGTATTCATTGAAATGGTAACACATGGGCTGTTTCTCTCTGATGCAAGTTTTTCCAGTTTTTCTTTTTTCATTATTATGTTTTTTGTTGATATACTTCTTTAGGAATGATCCATGTTTCTCCAGGACTTGTTATTGAATGTTCGCATTCATTACACATGTCCGCATTCACGGGGATCATTTTAATCTTGTTTTTTTGTCGGGATAATAAACAGGGGGATGGTGGTCTTTTTCAATACAGCTTCCGCTTCACTTCCAATAATGATGTTTTCCAACCATTTCCGACTATGCGACCCCATTACGATAATATCCACATGTAATTCCTTTGCCGTATTCAGGATTGTTTCTGCTATTTCGCCTTCTTTCAGGACAGTCTGAATGGAGTCATCACCAAGATATTTTTTTGATTTATCCAGGTAAGCCTGGGTGGATTTTTTTAAGTCTCCCAGAATATCAACCCGTAACTCACGCATATAGGTATACGTCGAATAATACACAGGCTGTTCTGAAATCACATGCAATAATATTGTTTCAGCATGCAAGGCTTTTGCCATAGAAAAACCTACCTCTGCCACTTTTTGTGAAGTTTCATCATAATCCATGGCAATCAACACTTTTTGAATTTTTGTTGTTTTCATTTATATAAAGTTATTATTGAAAGTTATTCATTCGTACCTCTCACTCCACTTTCAAGTGAAAGATCTTTTAAAAGGTTTCGAATAATAATCCATTCAATTTGATAGACAAAGATCCGTCTATTTAACACGAATGTTGTTACAGAATTTTCGATAAAAGTTATATGATTCACACATATGCGTAAAATAAAAAGGTTCTGCCGGATATGTTATGGAAAACATTTCCGATAGAACCAATAAACTAAATCACACTTTTATATATTTACGGCTTATATGCAGGAACACTTTCTTCGTAAAAAGTATGCTACAAATATCTAATTACAGGATATCTCAAGCCTTCCCCTAAACGGCATTACAAGGCAATAACTTCGTTTAATTGCAAGACTTAATTGCTAACCAGCTCAATTATCCTGTCAAACCCATCACACGATGATTATCAACGGGTGGTTACAAATCATCTTCCTCTTCT
>Ga0302271_10004840_pt1 | contig 10554 bp, 9 predicted proteins | sample III_Bog_N1_1_FD_198767 | JGI IMG/M metagenome (GOLD analysis project Ga0302271, IMG submission 198767) | Peat permafrost microbial communities from Stordalen Mire near Abisko, Sweden - III_Bog_N1_1 | ecosystem: Environmental > Terrestrial > Soil > Wetlands > Peat | place: Sweden: Abisko... | reverse complement strand
CAACAACAAACCGCATTGGGTGTGAAAAATATCAGCTTCTGCAATTCAAAAAACAATGAAATTTGAATTTATATTGTTATTTGCCTTCCCGGACAAATTAACAAGCATGGCTCACACTTTAAGCCGGTTTGAACTATTCCCCGTTGAACTAATACGTTACAATAATTTCATTTTCAATATATTCTGTTTTTCATCGTACAAACAGGCTTACTCTTTATTGACACTTATACCCGCAAAAGAAATAAACAGGAGTAAAAATGGTTCAAAAATTTTTAGTACGATATTAAGAGTTATTATTCTTTAAAAAACGACATATGTAAAAATGAGAGTCATCCTGATTCCTTTTGCAATTCCTTCTTCAAAATACAGGCAACAAAAAAGATAAAACCGCCTCTTTTTTTTGCCTTAACGTATTCACCCTTCATAGGGGGTTGCCATAGGGTTGCCTTAGGGTTACCTTAGGGCTCCGAGGGCTAAACCTAACCGAACCCTCTCGAAACCCCCTCGAAAGTCTCTCGAAAGTCTCTTTATGCTTAAAATGAAAGCATGTGACATCCTGCTGATTTGAAATTAAAAAATAAGAACAAAAAAACCTGATATATGATCAATGCATTCCGTTCCAATTCTGTAATACATGCCGGTTGAATACGCTGGCAGGCATGCTGTTCTTTCATCTCAAATCAGACCTATCCGCAACAAATGAGTAAAGCCGTCCCACAAGGAAACAATCCGATTTTCGTTTGCGTAATCTTACTCCTCACCCACTTTTTAAAACCGCCCGTTCTCAGTTGCACAGCAAATTGAAGTTTGTGCATAAAAATGTATTTTTTTGAACTACTGATGAATGGATATGAATTATGTTACCCAAAAGATTATAAAAACGCAATTTTTACGAGGTCAAAAGTAAAAATTTTTGTACTTTTGTGCTTTAATTTTTGAATATAAAACTATCAAACAAATATATAACTTATAGTATGAAGAAACATAATTTTAGTGCGGGACCATCTATATTACCCCGTGAAGTGATTGAAAAAACTGCACAAGCTGTATTGGACATTAACGGTTCCGGATTATCTGTATTGGAAATCAGCCATCGTTCCAAAGACTTCCAGGCTGTAATTGATGAAGCCGTCGCTCTTTTCAAAGAATTATTGAATATTCCTGAAGGTTATTCGGTTCTTTTTCTTGGAAGTGGTGCAAGCATGCAGTTTTGCATGATTCCGTTCAACTTATTGGAAAAGAAAGCCGCTTTTTTAAATACCGGGGTTTGGGCAAATAAAGCCATGAAAGAAGCCAAAGGGTTTGGGGAAGTAATTGAAGTTGCTTCTTCAAAAGATGCCAATTACACGTTCATTCCTAAAGATTATGTTATCCCTGCTGATGCAGATTATTTTCACATTACGACAAACAACACCATCTACGGAACTGAAATCCTGACAGACCTTGATTCTCCGGTGCCATTAATTGCAGATATGTCTTCCGACATATTCTCCCGCCCCATGGATGTATCTAAATACGGATTGATATACGGTGGTGCACAAAAGAACCTGGCTCCTGCCGGATTGGCATTTGTTATTGTAAAAGACGAATTGCTTGGTAAAGTTTCAAGGTATATCCCGAGCATGTTGAATTATAAGATTCACATTGCTGAAGGATCTATGTTTAATACACCCCCTGTATTGCCTATTTACAGCGCCATGGAAACATTGCGTTGGCTGAAGGCAAACGGTGGCCTGGTGGAAATGGAAAAGAAAAACATTGCAAAAGCAGAATTACTTTACAATGCCATCGACAATAGTAAAATGTTTGTTGGTACTGCAGTCAAGGAAGACCGTTCACGTATGAACATCTGTTTTGTTATGAAACCTGAATATCAACACCTGGAAGCAGACTTCCAGAAGTTAGCCACAGAACGTGGAATGGTTGGAATTAAAGGACACCGTTCAGTAGGTGGCTTCCGCGCTTCTACCTATAATGCATTGCCAATTGAAAGCGTCCAGGCACTGGTGGATTGCATGCAGGAATTTGAAAAACAACATTAATAAAACAACCTCACAATAGGCACTCTGGTGCCTATTGTTGTAAAAAACTGAACCATTATGAAAGTACTTATTGCCACAGATAAACCGTTTGCTAAAATTGCTGTAGATGGCATACGTCAGGAAATTGAAGCTGCCGGATTTGAATTAGCCTTGCTGGAGAAATATACGGAAAAACAACAATTGCTGGATGCTGTTGTTGATGCTGAAGCTATCATCATACGCAGCGATCTGATTGATGCTGAAGTATTAGCTGCTGCCAAACAATTAAAAATTGTAGTCCGTGCAGGTGCCGGATATGATAATGTTGATCTGGATGCTGCTACAAAAGCTGGGGTATGCGTCATGAATACACCTGGCCAGAATTCAAATGCTGTGGCTGAACTTGTTTTTGGATTGTTGGTTTATGCCGTTCGTAATTTCTATAACGGTACTTCAGGCACTGAATTAATGGGCAAAAAACTTGGTATCCATGCTTACGGTAATGTAGGACGCAATGTAGCCCGTATCGCCAAAGGATTTGGCATGGAGATTTATGCCTATGATGCTTTCTGTCCTGATTCAGTTATGGAACAGGATGCTGTAAAACCTGTTAAATCAGCTGAAGAATTATATGCTGTTTGCGATATCATATCCTTACACATACCTGCTACTGCCGAAACAAAAAAATCGATTAATGCAGCCTTACTGGGTCGTTTACCAAAAGGAGCAGTATTGGTTAACACTGCCCGCAAAGAAGTGATAGACGAAGCCCAGATACTTGAATTCATGGTTTCACGTCCGGACTTTAAATACGTAACTGATATTGTACCGGGAAATGATACTGAAATGAATGAAAAGCTTGCAGGACGTTATTTTACCACCCCTAAGAAAATGGGTGCCCAGACTTCTGAAGCGAATATCAATGCAGGCATTGCTGCAGCGAAACAAATCGTGGATTTTATCAAAAACGGAAATGCTAAGTTCAAAGTGAATTAATCAACTCCTTCGAATCCCCATACAAATAAAACCGTCTCAAAGCACATTGCTTTTGAGACGGTTTTTTCATACAGAATCCCTCCTATCCTATTCTTTTCAGCCACCTGTATCTCTCATCTGCTTCATAGACATTAATGACAGGGATTTTCACAGGATTCAGCTTCTATCTTTCATAGTTTATTATTACAAATAAAATCCATTATATCACTGGCTATAAACACAATAATACAAATGCTCGTTCAATATTAAATCAATTATTTTTATTAATTGCACATTTTGCGTATCTTTGTGCTGAAAATTCGGTTCGCAGATGTAAACATTTCTAATTCTGTTATGTTTAAACAATTGGACCTAAAACAAAAAAAAACATGGGTAACGATTTATTAAAAGGAAAAAGAGGTATTGTATTTGGTGCGTTGAACGAAATGTCTATCGCATGGAAAGTAGCGGAACGCGCAGTAGAAGAAGGTGCTATTATCACTTTGTCGAATACTCCATTGGCCGTTCGTATGGGAACAACAAATGAACTGGCTGAGAAATTGAACGCAAAATTGATTCCGGCTGATGCAACCAGTGTAGAAGACCTGGAACAGGTTTTTGCTCAATCAATGGAAGCACTGGGTGGTAAGATTGATTTTGTACTGCATTCAATCGGTATGTCACCGAACGTCCGCAAAAAAAGAACGTATGATGACCTTGACTATGATATGTTGACTTCAACGCTTGATATCTCAGCCATCTCATTTCACAAGATGTTGCAGGTAGCCAAGAAAATGAACGCTATCAATGAATATGGTTCTGTGATTGCCTTATCGTATATGGCTGCTCAACGTACCGTTTTTGGTTATAACGATATGGCCGATGCCAAATCAATGCTTGAATCTATTGCCCGCAGCTTCGGGTACATTTACGGACGTGAGCATAACGTTCGTGTGAACACGATATCACAATCTCCAACAGTTACTACTGCCGGTAGCGGTGTAAAGGGGATGGATGGTTTGCTTGATTTCTCTGAACGCATGTCCCCGCTGGGTAATGCCTCTGCCTTGGATTGTGCCGATTATTGTGTTGTCATGTTCAGTGACCTGACCCGCAAAGTGACCATGCAAAACCTGTATCATGATGGTGGATTCTCCAGCATGGCTATGAGTTACCGTGCTATGGAACAATACAACAAAAGTTTTGAAGATTTTAAAGATGAAAATGGGAAAGTTATTTACGGATAATCATTCTTAATTCGCTATAAAGGAACAGGGAAGCAATTTATATTGCTTCCCTGTTCCTTTATAGCGAAATTCTTGTTTTAACCCCGTATAAGCACTTAATCACCCCGGATGCAGGCAAGTGCACATTGGAATTAAAACGAACGAAATAATGCCTCCATTTCGATTATGAAATGATGGTTGGATACCCGCCTATTATTTCCCCGGTCATAACATCCAGGTAAATGACATAAAATACCTCAGGAATATTCACTGCCCAGACAACGTGCAATTCAATTTTATCTGCAGTTTTGAGAGGTAGTATCAGTTTGGAAAATTCTGCTGTTACCAGGCTTTTTGCAGTAATAGTCATTGGAATTGAGTTCCCGCCAATATCCGATAAATAAACAACTTTGTTCAACAGGATAGATTTTGCCTTTTCTTCATTGACAGTTATCCTGGCAGGAATATTAATATACGGATACCAATTTCCATAACAATAAGTCATTTTCCCGTTTGTCAGGCTAAAATGCAGATATGTATCAAAGACTTCCAACCCATTCATCATCTGTGTACCGGAAGAGATATTCCATTTAACACTTCCATCGTAAATCGTAAATGAATCGATTCTGGAAAGTGTGACTACTTCCAGCTTATTAACGCCCAGTACTGTCGAGTTTTGAGAAATAAACGACTTAACCGCATTGATTGCCTCATTTTTTGTCAAATCCGGTATGCGGAGTGGGAATGGTTTTGATATGTCATTTTCAGATGATCCACAAAAACCAAAATCGGTAATTGCTGCGCTTAGGTATGGATTATTGCTGGCTAAGTCCGTGCGTAGTTGAGTAAGTGTTGTGGCATTTAGTTTTTTGTATGTAGTCGGATAATTCGCATCAATATTCAGTATCTCATCATTCTGACCGCAGCTATGGATGAGTACTATCAGAAATAATACAGCCAGGGATTTCCTTAATTTGAACATTCTCATTTTTACTCGGTTTTGTTAGGAAAATAAATCATGGTTCACCTTTATTTCCCAACCGGGATTTTACTGATCTGCCGGATATGATTCAAATCGGAATAATCATACTGGTACAGCCCGTCACTGGCTATCATCATCAGGATATTATTCTGCGGGATAACATCAAACCCATCCATACCTGCATAATGTGCCAGCTGATTTGACATGATTGTCTGCGGATTGGTAACATTGTATATTTTCAACCCATCATCGCACAGGAATAATTTGCCGTGATCAATGCCCAATCCTTTTGGATTCGTCATAGTATAGGATACGAGTTGCCTGGGGTACTTGATGTCACTTACATCGACCACAAACAATTCATTGCTGCTTTGTCCGCATAAGTTCCCCGAATGAACTGTTACATAAGCCATATCATTTTCAACCACTACAGGGTCACATCCGTAAACATGCGTCAGGGATGACTGGAATACAGGTTTCAGTGGATCTTTCACCGAATAAATCAGCATTCCGGTTGGTGTTCCCATAAACATATTATCCTTGTAACTGAAGATGGTTTCCACATTCCTTCCAATGTATACATCATTCCCTGCCTTAACAGGTTTTTGTCCGCTCAAATCAAAAATATTCATGAAATTGTTGATGACTGAATACAAATGATCGTTGTAAATGCTGAAACGCGACATAGAGCCATTGACACCGGTGTTATTACTTCCTGAACTACCCGGACTCAATGTATAGCCACCATCAAGCGCAAAACCTCCATTACTCCATCCGCCTGTATACTGGCTTACTTTTTCCGTTCTTTCTTTGAGTACCCAGCCAATAATGATTCCCTGGTTGGAAGCCGGATAGCTTTTAGCATAATCAATTCCATACTGGTTTTGAGTCATAGGGATGGCTGTTGGGAATATCGAATCCAGTCTTCCTTTCAGCACCGGTAATGCCGGATTAGAAACATCAAACCATACCAAATCGATATATGAGTCGGCATAGAGCAATCCGTTCCGAATGGCTATATCGGCATTTCCCAGTAATTCAATAAAACCTGTCTGCTGTGGATTAGCCGGGTCTGTATTATTAATAATATGTATCCCTTTCTCCGGTTCGGAGATATACAGGTAGTTATTGTAAAAACACATCTTGCCAATAGTCGTAATCTTCTGAGGAACAGTAGTCACTTTGACAGAATTCCTGAACGTCGATGTTGCCATAAAGACCGGTTCATTGACCTTATACGTCACCATTTCACTGACATTGCTTTCACACCCGATGAGTCCCATCAGGACTACGCTGAATAAAAACAGAATCTTTTTCATAGTTGGAACTTGTTAAATCCGTTAATATTTATCCACATTCCCCATTTTACCAATAAAGAGAATAACACCGGTACTTTTTTCACGGATAACGAACAGGAACGGTCTGTCGACCATAAAAACCATATGCGGTGACATCGACAAAGTGCCTATCTCGATTGAAGTAACAGCAGCAGCTTCTGTGCCGTCCTCATCCACAGTCACATATGTTTTATGTTTCACTTCCGAAATTTGTAACAAATCATTAGAAATGCCTGAAAAATTGGCAACATCACTAAATGCCTGTTTCATTCCCATATTCTTAAGCTCATCATTCAATGTAAAATTACTGGTTGCCTTAAATCTTGGCATATATACCATAACTTCTTTCATTGACATTTGGTTTAATGTGGCTGTCCAGGTGTTCGGAGTAAGAGAATTAAGGATGTCGTTGGTGGTCTTGTTCATCGCAGGTAGAACAATTGTCATACTGAATGCTTTATTTCCATACTGCATTTCCAGGTATTGAGCGTTGTCAGTCTGGGCGTAAGCAAAAGTATCTTTTTTAAACATCAAGTTGATATCCACTTGATTGCCCAATTCATTTTTAAACTTAGAAATGGCTGTGCTTTTCTTATCAAACCGTTTGCACCAGGTCCCTTTGAAATATACGGCATTCATCAGGTACATGACAGCATTTGAAGGGATTTTTTCTAATATAGTAGGTATTAATGTATTTGTTTTTTTTGAACACCAGTTATTAATCGTATCCAATGCCCAAGTTTGTGAAAAATCCAACTGTTTTATATACGCGTTGAAATAATCCGAATTTACTTTTAAGAAGTCAGGTTTTACTTCAAATCCTGTTTTATACCACAATGAATTTGCAATACTAAGTTTGGTGGTGGGGTCAATAGATGGAAGAGTCGACAGCATGATTCTGTAATAATTATTGATGTCGGTTGCCGACATGCCTCTCATTTTAAGGGCTGCTTCTATTTCGGTTTTAGTGGTTCCGTTTGCTCCGTTCCAGGCCATACCAAGCGCAATGCTCACACTTAACGGGGAGACAAAGACATTCGTTTCTCCGGAGGCTGTGATAGTCTTCTTGAGCAAATCAAACGCAAATTCATTGTCCTGGGCTACACGTTTTCCTTGATTGGCAGTAAGCCGGATAGTTTTAGCTTCGCCCGGCACCTGAATGTTTGGATCGCTCTGACTGCAGCCGGCAGCAAATAATACAATGATGATTAATTCATAAATTCGTTTCATAGTTGTGTGTCTTTAATATATATGAAATTTATCTTTTGTATATAGTCGATAGGTATAATCCTTTTTAAAATTAATTCCGGCTGTTTTAGCCGATTCCGGCATAGCTTTTCTTAACTGGGTATTTTTCTCCGAAAAGAATGCAAACGGTTTTTTGTCTTGTTTCCAGGCCTGGTATAATCCAACTGAAACGATCAATACTAACAGTACCAGAGAGCGATTCGCAATTTTTTGTTTCATAAAACAGAGAGCATTATTGTAATTTTTAGAATATAAGGATTCGTAAATATTTAATGAACTATTCATTAATCTATAAAACCTTACAAATCATTTTACCGGTGAATATTCATTATGAATTATGAATTATTTAAATTTAAACCGTACTCCGGCAGTAACCCCAAAAACCACAGGATATTCTGTACGGGCACTTATTGGTTGATTATTTTTGAAATAATACGATAGCTTCGGTTCAAAAAAGAGGCCGATATTATGATATATCCGATACGTTGTTCCAACAGATCCGTTCACCGACCACTGAAGTCCATCAATACCGGTGGTAGCAGTTGTAGTATAGGTCTGGCTGCCGGTATACTGTTTCTGAACATAAACGGATTGGATTCCTTTCTCTACCATTCCTCCACCCGATAGATAAATCTCCCATTTCGGGCTATTCCATATCCGTGCTACCAGGTTCAACGGAACACCAATATAATGAAGATGCAATCTAGCATCATTTCGTTGCGTGCCTCCATTTTCAAAAGTTGTTAATAAATAAGTATACACCAATCCGCTTTCCAGTCCAAGGACTTTATCCAACTCTTTCCGTACTATGATTCCAACTGAAACAGGGGGAATGTAATTGATGTTCGAAAAATCATTCGGTGCCATAATACTCATGAAAGATGTTGTAGCATTCACAATATTTTTATCTCCCATCGGTGATAATAGCAAGTTACTATTACTATTACCGGTTGGAACACTGCCGTTTGATCCCACGGAAGCAGCCAGCAACCAGCTGTTTTTGTTCTTTGCCTTTTTTATCGGCACTATTTCAGCTTCCTCCGCCAGGCTGTTCGGAATATACCTTGATTTTTCAGAAATAGTATCTTTATTTTTACCTGTCACCTGTGCCATCTGTGTTTCTGCCTGCTGAATATCTCCGGGGACACCAACGGGGATCTTGTCAGCTACTCCAATATGTTCCGTCGTATCCCTGCTAACCGGTTTAGCGGGATGGCTATCAAAGGCCAGGATTGTTTCAACCTGCTGAGATGTTGGCGACTTAGGTTGAACCTGGTTTCCGTTTTTTATGTTTGCCTGAACTATGGGCTGTTGTTGGGTTTGTGCCACTGAACCATGGTTTACGTATGCTTGTTGGGCTTTCGGGATTCTCAGTTGCCCATTAGGTTCCAATGTCTGTGCCAGTTGAACCGGGTTCACCGTTTTTCTGTTTGCCTGGATGACCGCCTGTTGATGGGTTTGTGTTACGGAGGTTTGTGTTACGGATTCATGATTCACGATTGTTTGCCGGACGTTCGGGGTTTTCAGTTTCCCGATAGGTTCCGATGTATCTGTCAGGGGCCTGACTGTAAACAGCAAGGCTAAAACCGCAACAGCTGCTCCCCCGGATATCCAGAACCAGAAAGGCAATATCTTTCTTTTCTTAGTATTTAGGCGTTGCTCAATGTTGTCCCAGGTTCCAGGATCAACCGGTACCTGATGACCTTCAAGCTTTTGCCTGATGATATCATTAAAAGCATCCCGCTCGTTATTATTTATATTGTTTTGCATGTTCTTGTCCGATAAATGATTGTACGTTTTTTTGAAGGATCTTTCGTGCCCGCATAAATTGGGAACGTGATGTACTTTCGTTGATACCCAGTATTTCAGCAATCTCAGTATGCGAATAACCCTCGATGGCATACAGGTTGAAAACTGCGCGGTAACCATCCGGTAATCTGGTGATACAAGCCATTAAATCATCAGCTGAAATCTTATCCAGAACCGTTATATCCGTATCCGGGAGGGTATTGCCATATTCTTCAAGCGAGGCACTCTGCTTTAAGGCATCATTTTGCCGGAGGTATTCCAATGCTGTTGTAACGAATATCCGTCTGATCCATCCTGCAAATGATCCGCTTCCCGTGTAGGTATCAATTTTTGTATATACCTTGATAAAGCCATCCTGAAGGATATCACGCGCTGTTTCCCGATCAGTCACATACCGCACGCAGACACTTAACATCACACCGGAGTAACACTCAAAGATCGCCTTTTGAGCCCAGGGTTTTCCTTCTTTGCATCCGGCAATTAACTGTTCTTCGTCAGATAGTCCCTTCTTTAATTCCATACATTATACCATAGATGACGAAATGTTTCGAAACGTTGCGTGAGAAAAATAAATTAAGATTAATTGATGTAAAATTACAAAATTAAGTTTATAACTCTTCGAATACGATCAAATAAAAAAGCCCCTGTCTTTAACGAATTAAAAACAGGAGCTTTTTTATTTTAAATAGATCTTATTTATTTCAACCACTTATCCAGCCAAGAGAAATAAGTCCGTTGCCAGAGTATACCGTTCTGAGGTTGAAGCACCCAGTGGTTTTCATCCGGGAATATCAGCATCTCAGCAGGTACTCCGCGCAATACAGCTGCATTAAATGCCGCCATTCCCTGTGAAGCCAGGATGCGGTAGTCTTTTTCGCCATGAATCACCAATATCGGGGTATCCCATTTATCTACAAATAAGTGTGGTGAATTGGCATACGACCGTTGAGCAATGG
>Ga0302271_10004838_pt1 | contig 10557 bp, 8 predicted proteins | sample III_Bog_N1_1_FD_198767 | JGI IMG/M metagenome (GOLD analysis project Ga0302271, IMG submission 198767) | Peat permafrost microbial communities from Stordalen Mire near Abisko, Sweden - III_Bog_N1_1 | ecosystem: Environmental > Terrestrial > Soil > Wetlands > Peat | place: Sweden: Abisko... | reverse complement strand
ATACTATGATGAGCTGTTTACTAGACTTGCGGAGATAAAATCAGTGAATTATTTGTATTTAACGAATGAATTCGATCTTGATTGTCTTGAGATGACTCGAGCGACGAAAAGGTATTCGAATATTCATGAGATTAGAGCTGTTTTACCTGGATCATTGATTGTTGAGAAATTATGTAAGGAAGAGTAAATACTAGGGTAGAATGGGGATGTAGGGTAGATAATTGAGAAAAAAGAAGAAGAATCTTTCAAGTTCTTCGAGAGATTGACTGAGATAAATATGCATACTTTGAACTTCTCAGCGATGGTCAGCAGAAAGATGTGCAGTTCGTTTCTGAATTTCTTGAAAAAGGACATTTCAGGTATATTGATTTATATCAAAAATAACCTGAGGTGAGCAATCCCTTAGAGTTCTTTTGTAAATTAAGAGGATATATGAATAAGAAGCTAGCATAGATTTAAGTGGGTTGTATGAGCTTATGAGGGAATCAAGACTCAAGAGTTTTAGTAGCAATACAAAAATCGAAACAATTCACATTGATAATAAATAATCCTTAAATCTTAATATCTTGAATATCTCAAGAAATTTATTAAAAAATATACAAAATAATTTCGATCCCTTATCCTTTTAAATAAACTCGCTGAAGAAAATCACTCTTAATTTCTAGGGTATCTCGGATTTATTATTATTTGCCTAAATCTTTCAGTAACTTAGAAAGAATCCACCGCTTGAATTCATAGATATTAATGTATCTATGAATGCAATTCTCCGTGAGCAAGAATAGCCTCTTTTGTAGAATTACTTATCTAAAATATCGGCTTTGAAAAGACTAAAAAATGTCATCCTAAACATTGACGTTGATCAAACAATTATTGATTCAATGACGGATCTTCTCTAAAAATCCAAATCCATTAGACTCTTATCTTTAGGAGAAAATACTTGCCATAATACTCCATCAATTTCTCTCAAATGATCGAAGCAATCAATCACTTATCAAGCTTAACCCATGTCCTGCTAGATTGCCAACTAGAGAAAGTTCCAATATCGATAAATGCTCATAAAAAAATCTACAATCATTATCTTTTCAAGCAATTTTACAAGCCAATCGCTGGAGTGTTTGACAACCCAAATTGTAACTTGAACACTTTAGAGATTGTCGAATTCAAAACTCAAAAGAAAGGAATCGAAGCAGTTTTACTCAGTCTCACTCAAAAAAAGAACAAAACTATCTTGAACATGCCCACAAACGCTTTTGACAACCCTCTTGTATACAAAAAAGAAGACTCGCTGTACCACAAAGCTGTATCAAGTTACTTCCTTAGGGTGCCAACATACTCCATCGATAGTAATAAGTTTATTTACGAATCAATAGGAAATCTATGTGAAATGTTCTGAGAAGGATTTTAGACCTGAGAAAAGCATTTATTAGAGAAAGAATGAATAAAAGATAAGGGATTCTCAAAATGAAATTACTTTTTCTTTCATATTTTTGTTGCATTTTGTTGTTTTTTTGAGAAAAATTTAGTAAAATTGAGTAAAATTATCAAGATTAAAGTTCTATTTTCTCTTTAAAAATATGAATATTGCAGGAACGAACATTGATGGTTCTTGATCATTCCAAATTTTTTTAATATTTTGCTTTTGCTTGTCAAGTAACCTTTCTAAAAATAATTTCTTCTAGAAAGTTAACTAATAATTGTGTTGCTATTTTCACCAGAATTAATCCTTGAGAGGATCTAATTACTCAATCTGTAAGGCACAAGATTTCATTTCAATGTTACCTTAATAATTAAGAGAAATTAAACTAACTTTCTCATTACTTGAACTGTAATTTGATAATAATAATATCAGGAGATCTTCCTGACCAACAATCAGCTGATATAAGCACTGATCCAAATAAGGGCATTAGGATTTTAAGAAGGATTTTATAGGAGTTGCTAAAATTTGTCATATTAAATAACTTTAAAAGAAATATATTATTTTCATAAGCAAGTCCAAGAAAATAAGAAGAGAATCAAGAACCATTCTTTACAAAACAAGCTAAAGAAGTGGACAAAGATGCAGATTATAACAAGTAAAAAATAATTTTAGAAGACATAGACTAACCTTAATCCTAAACTAACTCCAGTATCTAGCCAGAAGAGTTCAAAGAGTACCCCTAGCGAATATGGGTATTAATTGAATTTTTCTTTTTGAGTGCGATATTTACCATGAATACCATGACATTCAACCTAAATAGTGCACATATCTCAGATATCTATGGGATTTAGCCTGTTATTGTGAACATGAATTGGTTGATAATTAACTTTCTAGCTCTTCCTTTGTCGTTTCCAGTTGGAATGCTCATTGAAAGAATCGGATTGCAGAATAGTCTGAGAATAGCTGCAGTTCTTGGGCTTGTTGCTTCCTGGGTGAGGATCTTCGTGAATTGGAACTTCTATTCTACACTGGAAGGGTAAGCTATCATTGGAATAGGATACTCGATAATTTAGAACTGCATTACAAAAATCTCATTGGTATGATTTAGAGCTGAAAAAAGATATTTTTAATTTGTAAAAATATTTTATTTTTTCTAAAAAAGTTGACTAAGCTAATTCATTTTGATGTCAGCTTACTCACTTCCTTGTGTTTGTTTTTTATATTAACAGAGAAATTGTTACAAGGACAATCATGCTTATGATGTTTTTAACAACTTTGCTTGGGAACATCATGTCTGGCTAGTGGTTCTCCAGTTATAATCAAGATAGACGATTTCTCCAATGGAAAACACAGATTATCCCGCCTTTTATTTGTCTAGGCATTGATAGTAACAGCTTTTGTGATTCCTGGTGTAGTGCTATTTGGAGACAAGCCACCAACAGCCCCAAGCTTTACATCAGTTTAGAAGAGACAGCCACTGAAAACTTCACTCCAAGCTTTACTTAAAAACAAGAATTACTTGTTGGTTTTGACTTGTTTTGCATTATTCAGTGGGACTTTCCACTCTATTGGTGTCACTCTTTCCTTTGAGTTGGATAGATTCGGATTGGGATCAAGCTCCGTTTCGTTGATTGGAATTGCCATGATGCTCTTTGGTGTAGGAGGGAACTTTCTAGGTTAGTATCTATTCAAAAAGACACCTAGATTCAGAGCTTTTTTGTATTTTGGAGTAGGGGGTAAGACAAAAACAGCAGGAAGGATGATTTTATCCAAACATCAAGCTGATCTGGTCATCATCAACGAAGATGAAGTAGTCAGCTCAGAAGATTACCAGCAACATGGGAGTACTAGCTCTGATGTTAGCGAGAATAATTGAAATTTTTACATATTTTTTAACAAATTTTTAACTTTAAAGACATTACTAGATCCTTACTTTTTTAATCATTTTTTAACACTTCTATCCTTTCCTTCATCGATTTTCATAATAAATTGGATCTGCATCTAGATAAAAGATGGATTTCAGTGAATATTTCTGACATTTTCAACAAAAAGGTGTATTTCTAAAGATAGATTATTCTTTTAGAAAGTCAAAAGGCATGTCTTGTTGAACATCAGGGTTCACTAATCAGAAAAAGCGTATGAAATCATCAGAAAAGAACCTATTCAGACTCACAAAAAATATTCAAATTAATCTTACATCATGGAAGAGATTTTGTTAATTTGAAATATCTATCTCCTCGAAACTGAGATTGCATTAAAATCTTAGATAATTTTACTCAAAGGAACATAGGAGGATTCATAAAAGTGCTACTCCCTCAGAAATTTTAGTTATTTTTGTTTAAACTCAATTAAAACTATCAGGAAGTTATTTATCAGAAAATTCAAATTATTTTCCATCAAATAGATCTTTAATTATTGAATGACTATCCAGTGTTTAAAAGCAGTAATCAAGGATTGAAAATAGTCTGGGAGCTAGTGAGTCAAAAAATATGTGGTAAAAAATCAATCAAAATGTGTAAGAAGGTTGTTTAATGCTGAGTTAAATAAAGGCTAGAGAGCTAGCATGATTAACTAATAATCTTAAACTCACAAATTGAAAACTTTAGGATACTATTTTAATAGCTATTATAATATTATAAAAGTTTGATCTTTTCCTTCAAAAGGCCATTTTTCTTATTGAAAATCAAACTCTCCACCAATTCCTTCTCCTTAGATGAGTAACTAAACTAAAAATAACCCAGGATACTCTGATTTAGCTGGTTAAAATGAAGACTCCAATACGGAAAATGATGTCAATCTTCATGACTAGGAAAACTAACAATTTAGAGAATATCCACAGAGGATTTGGACTTTGATCGGGTATTCTTTGATATGCTGTGCATTCTAAGGGACTTCTTTGGTTTTCGGTTCGATTAGTGCTTAGGTTTCAGATATCTATGGAATAAAACCTATTGTTGTGAATATGAATCAGCTCATTTCGAATTTCTTAGCTCTACCTCTTTCTTTCCCTGTTGGATTTATGCTAGAGAAGATTGGCTTACGTCCTAGTCTAAGGATATCAGCTTTGCTAGTTTTGATAGCTTCTTGGATGAGGGTCCTAGTGAATTACAATTATTATTTCGTACTTTTTGGGCACATTTTTCTTGGAATTGGATAGCCGATTGCTAATAACAGCATAACGACTGTCTCGTTGGTATGGTTTAGAGCTGAAAAAAGGTAAACAACAGCATTCTTCCTTTAAATAAACTTGAACTTGAACTTTCCTTTCATTTTTCTTTTCATAACAGATAAATACATTTTTGTTTTTCCTCCAAAAAGATAGTCAATGACTCGTCTTATCATGCTGCTAATATTCTTGATGTCCGTTGTTGGAAGCGCTTTTTCTGGAATAGTATTTTCTAACTATGATGAAGACGAAGATAAACTGAACGGCTATTCCCATGGCAAAGATCTCGTCCTCAAAATCATGGTAATCGAAGCTATCGTCGTTAGTGTCTTTGTAACAATAGCTGTTTTCACTATTGGAGATAAGCCCCCAACTCCTCCAAGTTTCACCTCCATTCAAGCGAGAGAACCTATCAAAACATCCCTCAGCTCTCTGATCCATAATAAAGAATACATTTTGGTTCTCATTTGTTTCACCTTATTCTAAGGAGTCTTTGCTTCTATGGGTGTCACAAATTCATTTGAGTTCAAAAGATTCGACTTCGATTCCAGTGCTGTCAGCTATGCAGGGATAGGAACTATGATTGCAGGTGTGATCGGGAACGCAATTGGTTAAGTGCTTTTTAAGAAGTATCCTAGATTTAAGCCATATCTTTTCGTTGGTATTTTCGGTAAAAGAAAATAATTTTGAAGATGATTGAGAATTTATTATTAAAAACAACTTTTTTTCTTTCTTTAGGTGTAGGCACAGGGTACGCTCTGACATTAATTAGCTTCCCCTTAGGGAATGTGATACTGATGGTTGGGGTTTTTGCTGTCTTAGGGTTCACTGCAATTTAATCGTTCCCTGTATTCTACGAATTAGCATCGGAATGTGGATATCCAGTTTCAGAGACATTATCGATAGGGTTACTTTCAGGGTCTTCGTCTATGATGACTTTTATTATGGGAACGATATTCTCAGGAATACTTGACTATGATGGAAAGCTACCTGTTTATATTGTGTAGCTCTCCAGTATAGTGGCATTCGCAGGGTGCTTGGTTATGATAAAATTTTTGAAAATAAAATTGAATCGTACCAAAGTAGATGCTCAACATGATAAAGATATTGTGATAATCGATGAAGAGGAAGAAAGATAAGAAGTTGAGCATGCAGTCTCGTTGATGGTAGGAGCTGAGAACTCCAATACTTCATCATTGCAATTAGATGACAAAGGAGAATGAAAAGAGAGAGAGAGAGATATCATATTTATCGAAAATTGATTTGTGGGTTGAAGTGATCAGACAAATTTATTCTAAAAAAATCATAACAAAATCTAAATGTTTTGTCACTTTCATTTTCTGTAACAAATTATCTTAAAAAAGTTAAAATTTACTTAAAAAACAATAAGTTTTCATGTAATCCTCTCACTGCATGAGCAATAAGCCTTGCTATTCGAGAAATCAATAAATGATCTTCTCTTGATGTTATCTTGGGCTAGGTGTTAGGGCAAATTCAAGAGCTGAATGTGCACCATTTAATTACGGGTAAACTAAATAAGATAAAAATAGAAAAAGAAGATTAGAAGAAATTATTTTTGTTCGAAACAATAATTTTCCAAAAAGAAGAAATTATATTTTTATTTGTTTGAGAGGCTTTGTCTTGGACTATGCGTTTATTGGAAAGATAATAAGAAAATAAAAAGCCTGGATAAAAGTAGGAAAACTAAAACCAATTAATATTAAAGTAACTGTTATTTATTATTTTTGTTTTTTTAATTCGTTTCTTCTGTTTTAGGGTCTATTTTGATGGAACTTGAATTTCAAAGGGATGGATAATCATACCTTTTAAAAAAATGAATTAAATTTGGAAATTAATATTTCAAGAAGATAAATACTGATTTTATAATGAATATCTGCAAAAGTGACTCTGGAAAATTGTTTAGATATTTGGAAATCTCTTTTGATAGATTATTATACTATTTTAATAATAATAATAATAATAATAATAATAATAATATTTTGATACATCTGCTTACACTCAATTCGATGGCGGTTTCATTACTTTTTTTCAAATCTATTCGATCTTTTTTGGAAAATGAATATGAAAAAATAACTTTTTGTTTTGGATTTACTCTATTGTGTCTATGATCTATCATCTTAATCTTTCTGAAGACAATTACTTTGATTGAAAAATTAATAATATTGAACAAAAAAAAGAACAAAAATGGGAAAGAGAAAACAACCTAAACCAGCTAAGACTTTCAATAAGCAAGCCTAGGATTCTTAGAAAGAAGATCAGGTTGCGCTCTTCAAAAAGAAGTTTCCTTTCATGAAGGATAGAGCAGAGGAGTGCATCATTGAGCTAAAGTCCTTAAAGCCTCCAGGAAAGATTCCAAATACACAACCTGGAAATTCAGCTGAGTTCTACTCTAGTTCGTTCATTCCACATTATGATTAAGGGAGGGTTTCAGGTAAAGAATATTTTGAGTCACAAATATGGAGTTTTCAGAACACCGCTGCTATTGATTAATACTTTCGCTTGGAAGATGCCATTTAAACTGCTCTGATGGAAAATGAATACACAAAGGGAATTGCTTTCCAAATCAATGGTAACTATGTTCTCGATACACTAGCACTGTTCAGCTCGTTACCGTTCCTCAAGGGGTTAGTCACAGGAACTCTGAATTACTATGAACCAGCAGGTTTGCTGGAGCTTACGGAAAAAGATTGTGAGTTTAAAGCAGCTTTTTAAACTGCCTTGAAACTCTCAGCCAAAATGATTTTTTCAAGAAAATCTCTTTAGTAATTCACAGTTTCTACAACTGGGTCGATATCGTCTGAGTCAATAGCCTTAGGTTTCATCGAGGCAGTAGCTGAATCAGCTAACTCCCTTCGACTTGAGACATTCTCAGCAAGCACTTTCTTCTCGTATCTCAGTAAACCCACTGCTTGTCAGCTACTTGAGAGTCTAGCTAGCATCAAAACACTGAAAACAATCGATCTTGGCGCATTCAATCTCTCAGCAGATAGCAGCAATGACACTGTTCTGGCACTGAATAAAGTCTTAGCCTAAGTTGAAGCTGCTAACATAAATATTGGTGATCTAAAACCAAATGGACAGTTGCCATTTCTTCGCTTTGGAAAATACTACACTTCACTACAAATAACTTATTCCTGTGATGAATTGAGGAACCCTGAGGTCTACGAGGAGTTCTTCAGATGTCTTTCGGAGATTCAAGTAGTAGAATCTCTTTATTTATCTAATTCTTTTAATCTTGATTATCTTGAGCCAACAAGAGCTACTAAGAGTTACAAGACCATCAAAGACATTCGGGAGATTCTCAGAGGGTCTGCTTTGGTTGAGAAGCAGTATAATGAAGAAGAGAACACATCTGGAAAAGATTCAACGACACCAACAGCATCATCTATTTTCCCTGCTGTGCAATCTTTTAAATTCTTCAAGTTGCTAAAAAGCGTTAAATAAACTAAATTAACTTTTCTCAGCCTCATGAGTAGAAGAATCATCGAGACACTGATGAATCTTTTTCGAAAAGGGAACATCACCTAAATAGATCTCCTTTAGCGGCAGCCATACGCGATAAATCCCCTCCATGTGCCTTTACAAATAAAGCGAGTTTATGAAAACGAAGCGGCGAGCATTGATTTTGATGATCTCTACCAAATATTCAAGACTAATAAGAAAAAAACCTTCACAGCTAGTTACACTTGTGGGTCACTGTCTATTATCGATGGGGACACAGTCTACTTGCATTTATCTACTCTCCAAGGGAATTCTCATAATATTCCTGTTTTATTTAACCCATTAGCATTCTCTTTTCCAGGGCTTTCGAATTTAACAGTTACATTAATCAATGTCACAGAGCTATCATAACTCGAACAGATATTCCAGCAAGCATCAGAATGTCCTGCACTTAGGTTCTTGCAAGTTGATATAAAATTCAATCATATTCTTAGAAAGCGAGCATTACACAATAAGTTACACGAAGAGAGCTAAAATACTTCAGGAGAACAATCTTCTGGGAGATATCTCTTGCACTTAGTGTCTCTGCAAAATCTAAAGAATGTAATTCTTAACATAGACCTAGATTAACATATCATTGACTCGATTACTGAGCTGATTCTCTAAAGCAAATCAATAAAAACACTTATCTTCAGGAGAAAATCGCTTTCACAATATACCTTAGATTTCTCTGGGCTCATCGGAGCTCTCAGAAAATCCTCTGGGCTCACTCATGTACTACTTGATTTGAGACTAGAGCATGTGTATATTAATATTGAAGCTCACAGAGCAATATTCAACAAGCATGTCTTGGAGACTTACAGCATTCCACTTGCAAATCTATTAGAAGATCCAGAATGCAAGTTGAATACCCTAGAGATTCTGTAGAATATCCAGCTTAAGGGGTTTGACCTTATCTTAGAAAGTCTATTGAAGAAAAGAAACAAAACAGTATTGAATCTAGATAGCAATGCTACGTTCTACGTGAACCAATCGCCTGAATCGCAATATGGATAAGCAGTTTCTTAGAACCTTATGAGGATAGTGGATGACCAGCGTAATGATAGTGAGAAATTCATTTCTGTTTTTTGATCTTAAAGCAGAAATGGAATGTTTAAAGGGTGAAGAATAAGATGAAATACTCTATTGTTGTTAATAAAATAGTTAATTATTTAGAAGCACACACATAGAAGTAACTTTATGTCAGGAATGAAAATTATTAATTTATTTCTAAGCATTTGATGATACCCTACTGAGATTGTGGTCCTACATTTGTTAGGTTACATCCCAACTAAACAACAATTAAAATTCTGAAGTCTGGTGATTCTTTTTGCTAAAGGCAAGACGGCATTTTTGGATTTTCACTCATTTTAATTAAAATGGTTATGTGAAAGAATAAAAATGAGAATTCATAGATAAATAATGGAGTAAAGTTATAAAGTTTGTTAAAGTGTCTCGTTTGGTTTCCTAACTTTAGGATTTTTTTGATAGATTAATATAATATCTTATTTTTGAAACTTCTGTGAACTCCCCAATTCTTTGACGGTTTGGTTTTTTTATTAATCAATAAATCGTAGGCACAGATCATCCAGACTGCTCTTTTATTGATTAATTTATTGCGTCTAGGATCTAATCTGCTATTTAAATACTATTGAAGAGACAGTCCCTTTAACTAAATTATATATTATTTAGCTAAAAAACAAAACAAAAAGAAATGGGAAAGAGAAAACAACCAGCTAAGACTTTCAATTAGCAAGCCTAGGATTCCTAGAAAGAAGATCAGGTTACGCTCTTCAAAAAGAAGTTCCCTTTCATGAAGGATAGAGCCGAAGAGTGCATCATTGAGCTAAAGTCCTTAAAGCATCCAGGAAAGATTCCAAATAGAATACCAGAAAATTCAGCTTATTTTTATTCTTGTTCGTTCGCATCGCCTAATGATTAAGCGAGGGTTCCAAGCAAAGAATACTTTGAGTCACAAACATGGAACTTTCAGAACACTACAGCCATGGACTAATACTTTCGCTTGGAAGATGCCATTTAAACAACGCTCATGGAAAACGAGTACACAAAGGTAATTACTATGCAAGTCTATGGTAACTATGTTCTCGATACACTAGCACTGTTCAGCTAGTTACCGTTCCTGAAGGGGTTAGTCACAGGAACTCTGACTTACTATGAGCCAGCAGGCTTGACTGAGCTTATGGAGAAAGATTGTGAGTTTAAAGCAGCTTTTTAAACTGCTTTGAAACTCTCAGCCAAAATGATTTTTTCAAGAAAATCCCTTGAGTAATTTACAGTTTCTACAATTGGGTCGACATCGTCTGAGTCAATAGCCTTAGGTATCATCGAGGCAGTGGCTGAATCAGATAACTCCCTTCGACTTGAGACATTCTCAGCAAGCACTTTCTTCTCGTATCTCAGTAAACCCACTGTATGTCAGCTGCTAGAGAGTCTAGCTAGCATCAAAACACTG
>Ga0302271_10004836_pt1 | contig 10558 bp, 4 predicted proteins | sample III_Bog_N1_1_FD_198767 | JGI IMG/M metagenome (GOLD analysis project Ga0302271, IMG submission 198767) | Peat permafrost microbial communities from Stordalen Mire near Abisko, Sweden - III_Bog_N1_1 | ecosystem: Environmental > Terrestrial > Soil > Wetlands > Peat | place: Sweden: Abisko... | reverse complement strand
TCTATTTTTTTTTTTTTAATTAATTCCCCTTTTTAATAAATTTCCCCCCCCCCCCCCCCCCCAATGATATTTCTTTATTTTGCCATGATTCTTATCACATAACCAAAACCAAACTAACAATAGAATCAAGGAGTTAAAGGGATATTTACATTTATATATGAATATAAAAATATAAACAACCAAACAGCCCAACTTCCTCATAAGTATTCGTTCTTTGCTGAAATCAAATGGCTGAATATATATCTTCACAATATTTTTTTTAATATTAGTATTTTAAAAAAATATTATTGTCCTTTATCCAATTTAAAAATGTAATTTTAACGCCAAACAAATCTATTTTTGAAACATAAAAACAAAAATCTTTTATCTAAATGGATATCATTTTACAAATAGACAACAATAATCATGGAAAAATAAATCATAATAAACCAAAGCAAAGCAAATGCTATCTATCCTTTAAAAAAAACTAAATTTAAATAATTCCTTTTCATTTACCCTTAAAAACAACACTTTTGTCAAACAATGACACATTTAAAATCAAAAATTGAATATTATTCATTTCCAAAAGCACAATTAGTATGAATAATAATAAACAAACGAATCAATTATCCCTTTTGGGGAAGATCATAAAAAAAAATTCCCTTGTAAATTCAAAAACAAAAGGAAACAAATTAAAAAGAGTAAAACAATCCTCCCTCAGTTTCATCTAGTCTCTTCAAAAAAAGAGTGAAAACCCTTATTGTTAGATGAAGAAGCATGCATAATTGGTCAAATAGTTTTTATACAACTCAATAGTTTTTCCATGAATCCTTTACAAGAGTTTTTATAAAATGGCGAATACCACCGGAATCGATAATCAGTGAAAGAATACAACACCCAGTACATACATTCTATTGAATTATGAAAAGGGCTAGTTTTTTAAATGTTAACCCAAAATACCTCGAAATTTGACCAAAAAGGCGTTAAAACCTTCAAGACCCAACCAGCTACCACAATAAATGGACAGAAAGCCACCTAATGTTATTGTATGTTGTTTATAAAAACCCGTTTTCAAAAATTATTGTTTTCAAAAATTCTGTGAGCATGTGATAACTGGATAATGAGAAAATGAGAAGTTGAGCTTTGAGAAGAAGAAGAAGAAGAAGAATAAGTGGAAGACTAGCTTTTGTTGCTCTTGATGTGCAACTATTCTTGTAAAAGCTAGTATTTGTAAAAGTGGAATTAACCTATGAATTCCACTTTGTATTATTTCAAACAATTTTAAAAAAAACAATAAAAAAATTAAATTCAAAATCTATCAAATAAAAAAAATCATAAAAACATTAAAATCAAATGAGAAAAAAAAAATAAATAATAATGTTATGCAATAGAAATATCAAACAAAATACATGTAGCGACGTATGTGTTTAAGAAATTTTGAAAAAAATTCAAAATTCAAACTAAGTGCCCCCAGATAAAGGAAGATAAAAAGAAAGAAAAAATAATTTCAAAAAAATTAAAAACCAAATGAGTTTATGATAATGAATCACTCACTAACTTAAGAAGAAGGAACTAATATGAGATTTAAATATTTTTTAAAAACTTAAAAAATAATTATAAATACATAAAATATGTAGGTTTTAAGTGATTTGCAGACATTTTTTCTATTTAAAAATTAAACGAAAAATAATTAATAATAGTGATATTTTCTTTTAAAGAAGATGAACTTTCAGAATGAATTACGTATTGAAATGTAATATTATTGATCTTAACTGCGTAGGGTGCATGAATCACCATGCAGGATTGATTGATACTTTCAAGAAAAGAAAAGAGATAAACGAATAATTTGGTTCTAATGAGAAGCATTTTGCCTAGATTATAAAATTAAGATAAACAGTAATAAGCATAGAAACTATCAAGGCTTTTTTCACAAAATGGAGTAACTTTCAAAAATCTTTGAAGCACGTATATCCACTTTCAGATAAGAATAAGATAAAATCGTTTATTACATGCTAGTTCTAAACCGCTAAACTGGAGCAGTCAACTCTTTAAGGAAGAGGTACTCCGAATTCAGAGACCTTCATGATAGATTAGAGAAAAAAATCAAAGAATATCATCTCGATGTTTATTTACCAATATTCCCTGGGAGAAAGCTCATATCGAAGACAAACAATGACTCCAAGAAAATTGAAGGAAGAAAAAGTGAGTTGCAATCATATTTCAATGATCTCTTGAAAATTGGAAAACTCCATTCATTAGATTTACTGAAAGAATATCTTCCAACTGTTCGCAGAGTTTTAGCTAAAGGTTAAAGTGCCAGCGCAGTTATTCCAGTGAGTGAAGCTGACAGCGACAGAGGATTTTTCAGGTCAAGATTATCAGAGAACCTCAATGAAGACAGAGATTAGGAGTTGTTATTAGTAGATGGAAACAGTGGATAGGAACATTAAATTAAAGTGTCAATTGATAGATACAATTATATTGACGATACAATGTATTTTTATGTGTCATTCTATGACAATCACTCACACGAAGAATGGACATATCGAACGAGATACTCAACTCTGAAACGATTCCATGAGACGCTCTAAGACAAGAACTTGAAAGTCTATCTAAAGAAATTCCCTTCGAGGAAGATATTTGGGATCACAAATGAAGACCCAGAATCAATTGAGAAGAGAAGGAAAGAACTTGAGGAATATTTAGATCATGCTCTTTCATAGCCATCAGTGTTATAAAACGAATATGTTAAATTTTTTCTTGAAGACACGAAAAGTTAGTTCTTGTAGTTGAAGAAACAAGAAGATTTAAAGAAGAAGAAAATGAAGGTAAAAATAAAGAAATTAATTTGATTATTTTGGTAAGGAGATTTAAGACAAAAGGGTGTTTTTAATCCTTTTGGATTAGTTATTAATTAATTTTGATGTTGAACTTAATAAACTAATTAGAAAATGCAAGAAGAAAAGATACGTAAACAAGCAAATGAAATAGTCGAAAAAGCTAGAATGCAGGGAAAAATCCTAGACAGTGATTCTTTGAAGAAATAACTCCTCCAAAAAATGACAAGCAGTGCTACAGAAGATGATTAGACGAATTCACCAGCTGACGACAGTGCATTTGCGATTGCCATGAGAAACAAAAAAACCAGAGGAGCTAATCTTAATCCAAATCCAAAAGGACTTCTTAAATGCATTCTTGCAATAGTCCCAGAAGAAACCAACGTTGTGTACATTGAAGAATGAAAGAATTATGAACATTCATGAAGAATAAGTGAAAATTATATCTTAATAAGCATTTAGTATTGTTATATCTTTTGAAACTACTTTCTTAATTTTATTTTAATATATTTTTAGTTAAATCCTTCTTTAATCAAGTAAAACATTCAAAATATTACTTGAATTTACTAAAGAAAATTGTCTGATACCATCTGACCTTCAATTTCTTTTTTCTCTTTGAATCTTTTCTTCTTTCTGTTGATCATTCGTTGGCATCTTTTTTGTTGGTTTCTCCTTTAGGTTCTTGAAGTTACTTAAAGTACTAATTACCATCTAGGAATGTGTCCATATCAGTGATGACCCAATCGAAATTCGGTGAATATGTTTCAAACTTCCAAATATGGCCGACTTCTTTCTCTAAAGTGTCTTCTCCATGGATAAGATCACCATCTTAATCAGTTACATACAACTTCCTGGTTGTCATGAAATATACGTTTAAACTAAGGATCTAATCGTAGTATAAAGAAGTAATGTTAGTAGGGTTCAAGAAGTAACTTCTAGGTGTCATTCTGCCTCTCAATTCATAGACTTTCCCTTTGTTTTCTTCCCTATTGATTCTCGCCCCAAAAACGCCATAGGCTTCGATCATAACTTTGATGTCTTTCTCTTTGTACTAAGCATTTTATACAATTGCGTTTTTGAACATGCTTTGAAGTGGATGAGCTTTAGCACCGAATTCCTCTGATTCTTTTGATTCCTCAGTGTCAGCATCAGTGACTTCCTCATGATTATCTTATGAATCTTCAATGTATGAGATTTTCATCTTTTAATCTAAGATTTAATCAATCCCTTAGATTGTTCTGTTGTAGAGTCTCTTTTCCATGATTTGACTGAGATACTCACGATCATTTTCAGAAATCGCTGAAAGTACATCACCAAAGATCTACGCAAATTGCTTATGAACTTCAGTACCAAGGTAAGCATTTGTCTTGACTCTATCGACTAGTCTGCCAGGATAGAGCAATTGTTGGAAGTCAAATTGAACTCCACGGAAGGCATATGGTAAGAGATGGATCTTTTTCATTTCGAAAAAAGAAGTCTTTTTGAGAAGATCTTATTATTTGTATTTGTTTTAATTATTTTAAGAAGAAAAATAAGGGGGAGAGAGTTGTTTTTACCTTTTAAATAAATCTTGATTAATTCGATTCTTCGAGAATCTTAAAATGAAAAGTAAGAATGAAAATCTCAAGAATAAACACTTCAAGTGTTTTAAACAAAAGAAGTTAGTTAACAAATACAAAACAATAAAAATAGAATCAATTATTGATATAAAAAGCTAATACATTTACTTTCTCCTCTCCATTAATTATTATTCAATAGTAGTCTTAAATTAGATAATCAACTGGATCTTCTAATTCGACTACTTAATCAAGTTATTGAATATTGACATTAATCATAGATTATTTTAATTCTGGATTGTTTTAAGCAGCTTTCTTAAATTTCTTCTCAACTTTATGTTAACCTTTTTTTCCACAAAATTACAATAATTATCTTAATATTACGTTGATAAAAAGTAATTAATTCTTACTTCTCGTAGATTACGAAGGTACAGCAGTATATGGTTGTTATTTCCCAAATTAATACTCTTTTATATCATACACTGATTCAGTCATATTACTGTGAAGTGACAGCATTCCAAGACAATTTGAAAACAATACATTTTCTTATTAAGTTGGTCCTATTTTTCCTCGCCAAGTATTTAATACCAATTCTTTAAATGGCTGTAAATATTATGGCAAATCATTCCGACGTTTTTCAGCAGCCTGTGATTTTGTAAGATGAAGAGTTGAATTTGAATTCTTACTAGCCCTACAGTGGTTATCTCCTATTTTAACTGATTATCTCTTTAAATCTGCTAAACTCCCTTATTTTCTTGATTATCTTACTGTCAACGGTTCAGACACAACTTAACTTAATAAATTACTGACATCCTTCCCATTATTTTAAATAATTGTTGTGTTAATCGAGCTATTCACTCTGGTTTTCTCTAATACATTCGAGTTATCAGGTGAAGAACTGTTATAATACTGCTCTCGTATTGCATCCTTAGTTTATTTTGCTAAAGATTCTGACGATTAATCTACACTTTTATCAACTTTTTTATAATTTTACAATGAAAAATCAAGAATTGGATCAGTCAATGGCAAATACGGGATAACATTTGTAGGTTGTTTTCGAGCATCTAAAGAGATCTTTGGTCGGGAAATATCTTTCTTTTACTTTAAAGTATCTTATAATAACACGGTAGGTTTCTCTCGAGTAGTCACAAACCGAGAGTACATCAAAGAAAGCTTATTCTTATTAATACTGTCTTTTCTTTTTATCAAAGGTAAGACTAATGGGGAATTCTATTAGCTCTTAGATTCTTTATCCGTTATGTTTCCTAGAAGGATATGATCAGAGGATAGTTTTGTGAATTTACTCTGCTTTATAGACCTATTTGAAAGCAATACCTCAGGTAAAAGAGATACACCATTAGTAACAGCAGATGTTTCTATTGTTGGCAGTTTAGGTGTGTAATTTTTATTTGATTTATTTTTATCTTTGTTTTCTTCGATTCCAGTGGTCAGATCGAGTAGTTTCACATCAATGCATTCCTTTCTCGCCTGATCGAATATCGATTCTAAAGAAGTTAAATTACGAATGCTTCTTTTAGATTCTTATCTGTAGGGGGTTATTAAAAATAATACAATTTAACACAAAAATAAATGAAAAAAGTCTCTTTTTGATATGTCTACTTACTCGTTAACGATGAGTTTCATGTTATTATTGATGATTTTCATGGTTTAGGATACATCTTATGATACATTTCTATCACATTATTTCAAAGAAACTTATACTTCAGCCCATTTATCTGTGACTACTTTTCTAGTTTTTTCATTCATCATTTCTTCATTTTCTTGAATTGACAGTTCTGCTTGTTCTTCTTATTCATACAATCCATTAACACTCACAGCTTCTTCTGTTTCATCGACTTCAATGAGTTGAGCAGTTACTGCAGCGAAATCTCCAAAATTTTATTTATTCTAATTTTAGTTCTCGTTGTGTTTCGCCATGGCAAACCTACTTGATTATGGTGACCTAGGTGACCAGTCTGCTTTGTGATTTCCTCTTGGAGATGGTATTAGTGTTTTAGATGTTATTAATTGTTTAGATGTTATTAATTATTTAGAAAGTAACACACTTTGACTTCTTGATCCCAAAATGTTTTGCTACCATTTTCGCTGCATTTTCTTCTGCACATAGATATTCTAAAGAAAGGAATTAAAAACACAATTAGCTATGATTTTATGACTTAGTTATGCCTTGTTTTGATGAATCTATTGTAATTTTTGTTACTTCGATTTGAACTGGCAATAAGCTGCGCGTTATTTCCGATTCAATATCGCTTTTAGTTCCCATTATTTCCACTTGTTAACGTTGCTCGAAAATCTCCTCAACTTCCTTATTCCGCTACGCTCTCAATCTCACTTTCCCTCCAAGAATAGTACTTGAAGGTGAAGAGGATTTCTATCTTTCTTGTTTTATCGAGTAAAACATTTATCCTTTTGAGTGTGCCTGTTAGAATAATTATTAATTTTGCGAGATTTCAAGTGTGTTGATAGTGTTTTGTTAGGTTAATTAATCATTACTCCACATTATCAAAATATTAATGATTAAGAAGAAAAAGAAGACATGATCGATGGATTGATTCTTTATTAATTCAGTTTCAGAAAGGGTTTTCATGGATTAAAAAATCAAGTTTTTCATAGTTGTTTTACTTATTTTTAAGAAATTAAAACTGATTTCAATAAAAGAAGTAGTTTTAATAAATTTAAAACCCTTGTTTAAAACACCTTCATATTGAACAAATATTTAATAGCAAATAACCTCAATATTAATTTTCTTGAATTTTAACTTATTAAAAAATATTTGAGTGAATTAGAAGTAAAAATCAATTGAAAACTACCCCGTTAATAAGTATTGTATTTTTTTGAGATAGATATGCATTCATTTAGTGAAAAAGTTAAATTTGCATTGAACAAGTGTTTCTATGAATTTAGGAATCATACAGATAAAAAAACGATTTTTAAGTTTTTACTCAAGAAAGGGCACCATTTTTCTTATCTAAATGGCCTTTTTGCAAATAATAAGAAAATAAAAAAATAAAAAAATCAGTTGAAGAAATAGCACATGAAAAATCACAAAAATAAACTAAATTACTAAGAAAATTCAGCAAAGTGTTTAACCCCAAAAAAAATAAATAAAATCATAACCAAATATGTTTATGAATTAAGATGAAGTAATTAATGTAGAAGAAAAAGAATAAATATTAGATGTCATAGAAAGCTATTTAATAAGGCAATGAAGAATCTCATATGATTATTAATAAGAGTTTGTAAAAATTGATAAAAAATCAATTATTTTTATGCATTTATAAATTATACATAAGAAAATTACAAAAAAACGATATCAAAGGCACAAATAACTCAATATGGAGTGCAAACATACTTATTCTGTTTATCTTATTTGCAACTCCATATGCAACAAGGATACTTGTCTTAAGGATTGCATGATGTCCACTTAGTACTACAAGATACACCTAAGGCTGAACCAGTCTTTTTCATGGCAGTTTGGTATTATAGCTCAGTAGCAGAAGCCGAGACGAGAAGAACGATTAGTAAGAAAGCAAAGAAGCTTCTGAAGTTCATTTTTTTAGAAAATTGTTACTTTGATTTATTTTTTTATTAAATATTTACATTTGATCATCATCCTCCATGAGATTTTAATCCCGTTTGATTGTAAAATCTAGCTGAAAAGGAAATGGTTCGATATGGGGAGTGGATACAAATGCACAGTTAAAATTTAGGCTATTTCATTGGGTTAATCTTTCTTACTTTTAATTAGACTACAATTTACTTTCCCTTTCTCCCAGATAGCTTTTTTGTTGTGTTGAAATTTAGCCTTACAAGATTTGAACAAGAGATACAAAATACTTTTGATTTAATAAATCTTATTATTCTAAATTTGATTTGAACTAAATAGATCTTTGATATGTTGTAATTAAATATCTTCTGCTTTTCCTGGGAGAATTATTCCAAACTGGGGAAACAACACAAGAAATATTTCTTATCCAATTAAAAAAGATAATATAAATTGTTTGAATAATCCAATTATTTGAAAAGTTGTTTTTCTAAGAGAAAGCTAAATTTTATTTATTAATTAATACAATCTCACAAGCATAGAATGGTTACATTTTATCTAATAATCCTTAAAATCACTGAATCCATGATAAATTGTCAATATATTTCTCATAGATTTCCAAATAAAATTGATAGAGTCGATGGCAGGGATTGTATTTAGAATAGCTTCTTGTTCCTTTGAAATGTGCTATTAAAAAAAGTGTTCTAAAAGCCATATTTTTGAATTCAACAGATTAAACTTTCATAGACTTACATAAGAAACTTGAAGAAAAAACAGATTAATACATAAAGTTTGTTATAAAAATTAAATATATTAATATCAATCACTTTCTCACAAAGCTAAAGTTTTTGACTCTATTTGTGTTTTATTTATGAGCCTGATAATCGAACTCATTGAATACATTCTGTTTCATTCATTGATCTCTGTTAGAAAGTTATCAAATAAAATGTATCTATGTTTACCTTTTCTGTGGGATCTTCTAAATCTTCTTCTTCCTGTTCGATAATCTCAAATTCTGTAATCAGAGGCTGTATTGTTTGTTGTAGAGTTTTTCCCAATCAATTGTTTCAAAAAAAGGATCTCTTTTAAGTTGCTCTCAGACACTTTCACCAATTTATTTTCCGATTCTGAAGAAGAATCAACAAGATTTTTTTTATTTTTTTAAAAAAAATCTTATTTTTATTTTCCTTCTTTACATTGATGATGTTTCTTGCCTTGCTGCTGACATAAGAAGGAAAAGTAAGATTTCCTTCTTTATTTTTTTTCATCGTTGGGGAGTCATCATTGTAATATGGTGGATATCCTGTGAGCATCTCATACAATATAGTTCCATTACCATCTAAATCTGATGCTTTTGTAGCTCCTTTATTGTTCAGGATCTCAGGTGACAAATAAACAGGTGTGTCATAAACGATTTCGTCTTCTATTATTAATCTGTTATATTATCTTTAGATAATACAAAATTAACTGTTTTATGTGCCTATCTCCAGCGATTAAGATATTCTCAAGTTTTTAAATCCCTGCAGACAACATCTTTCTCATGAATTTTTTGAATTGCTGCGACTAATTCTGCAATGTAAAAAACTGTCTCTTCTTCTTCTTTGAATCTTCTTTTGTAAACTAAGTGAGAGGAAATATCACCTTTAAAAAAATAATTTTGTTTTTTTACCTGTAACGCGAAATGTAATCTAAGAACGAATTGATGGCTACACATTTTGAGTACGTTTGCTTCAGTAACAGCATATCTGAGTTACCGTTTTTATCAGTGGTTATTTTTTCAGTGTTTTAATAGCAGAAACATTCTATGTGTCTTTTTCTTAGCCAAAAAGACTTTACCGAGATGTCGTTTCTAGGTACTCGTTATTTGCTTGTTTTCTCTACATTTCTATTAGAAACAGTTCTTTTTATTACCTTAGAAGAGATGAAATCATTAAGGATAAATAGGAACCTGCATCTAGAACTTTGATGATTTAAAACGACTCAAAGGTTACTTTCATCTGAGAGACTACTTAAATCAGGAAAAGCATCTTCTTAAGGAAGTTGCTATGATTGATATTTCTGAGAATATCTCTTATTAGTATTTTCAGAAGGGCTATTTATTTTTAAAGGTAATACTTGCTTCAAAAGATGAATATTCTGGAGCGTCTATTTCTGCTTTCGGAGGGCAAGTTGATTTCTTCTGGAGAATTCCTTATTTGTTATTATTTTTATGATTGGTGGTTGGCTTAAATATTTTATGAAGAAAGAGATCTTTATTATAATCCATTTTACTCCTATTAAATAATTATTAGTTTATTACATTTTCATTTTCATTACATCAAAAGAAAACCAAAATCTTTGTGAATCCGTTTAGTTGTTTAAAAATCATAAAAAATTATTGATTTTGATAAAAATCAAAGCTATTTCTTCCATTGTTATTTTCTTAGTAAGAAATTCTGTTTGAGTTGAAAAGTCAAGCAAATTCAATAGCTTAATTTGAAGATATGGATAAAATAAGAATACTTAATTGGGTTGTATCTCTTTTGTGTTCTTGGGGGGGGGGGGGGGGGGAGGGGGATAAAAAAAAATATAAAAATTGGAAAAAACCGATTATAAAAAAAAAGATTTTTTAATTTAAAAAA
>Ga0302271_10004835_pt1 | contig 10559 bp, 6 predicted proteins | sample III_Bog_N1_1_FD_198767 | JGI IMG/M metagenome (GOLD analysis project Ga0302271, IMG submission 198767) | Peat permafrost microbial communities from Stordalen Mire near Abisko, Sweden - III_Bog_N1_1 | ecosystem: Environmental > Terrestrial > Soil > Wetlands > Peat | place: Sweden: Abisko... | reverse complement strand
CAACAAAACTTGTTCTTCTTCAGGGAATGTCATCTAGGAGCAATAGGAGTGCTCTCCATCCTAGCAACTAGTTCATTGTCGATAAATTCATCGCTCTAGAAAGGCAGCAACAAATGAGAGGCCAGTAAAAAATGAACTTTACATACTCCAACATCATAAAGTCTCTACAGAAGTATCCGCTTCCAATACTGTCAAGTAAAAACAACATTCTCATCTAAAAATGAAATATTTCTATCTTTTTGTGTGAATAAATGAAATGTTTTTACTGTTGTTTCCTCTTTTTCCATTAGGATAGCAAGCTCTGCAGTTAGAAAATGTTGGTGAGAAAATGGCAAACTTAATCTATGGCCTGCTGAAAGTTGAGTACAAGGATCATATCAAGAATCCTTTTCAAGAATACGAAGAAGCTCTAAATACTACTACTGACCCAAATGAATAATAATCGAACAAGAGCTCCAAGAGATCGAATTTCAACTCAAAAGGTAGTCTGTTTTCGCATCCAGAAAGCAGTTTCAGTTCGAAGCTGCTCCAAAAGAAAAGCAAATCAAGTAGAGATGTCGAAAAAGAAGAAGGAGAAGAAGAAGAAGCTGAACATAATGATTTCAGAGATATTAAGAAAAAGATTGCTGGAATAGACACAAAGAGAAAAATATCCAAAGAAGAAGAAGAAGTTGCAGGGGAATACATTCATCGAGTTGCCCCAAGACTTGCACAGGATGGCGATAACAAGGAACAACTGATTGAAAAAGAAGATATGCTTTCTGTCTCTGCTTAGAAAAGGAGGAATCTCGATAGATTACTCAATCAGTATATTGCACCTTCGTGGGCTCCTGTAGAACCAGAATAAAGTTTAAATATCAAGTTTCTTGGCGGGTAAAAGACTTCAAGCATTAACGAATCTCACGAGCCTCCTGAAAATGTAGTTCAGAAGGATTCTGAAATTATTCTGAAGAATAATACGATCGAAGAAGAAAATAACGATGAAGTCCAACCACTTTCAAGTAAAGGAGATGTCCATTTATTTAAGCAGTCACTTCATAGTTGTTTTTAGTCACTTCCCAACAGCAAATCCAAAGACAGTGCTAATACAAAATGTTCTTCAACTGTTCATCCTTTTGAATTTTTGTCTGGCTCTAAAGGAATTCATTCTTCTGGTGGTATCTTCTAAAATGATAATTTGGATGAAGGGAAAGAAAGCAGTAACAGTAAAGAGAGACAATAGACTAAAAATGATAAAGAATCAATTGTCAAACAATTCAAAAAATAATTTGTACCTAAAGCGTTTTCTAATAACTGGACAATACTCATTAGCTTATACTGCTGCAAATAAGAAAGCCTCAAAAATTCTTGTACGTCAAAGGAAATCAGAAAGAAGGTAGAATAGATTGCCTCTTAGCTGGATAAAAACTTCTGTATGAAATCCATCTCGACGATTGATACCCTCATATCAAATGATCTTGTGTTGCAGTAAAAAATTGTGTTTTAGACTTGATTGAAAATACTAAAAGAATTGTCATTTTTCTTTTTTCAGAATTATTAATCAAAGTGGAGAAAAGTTTTATTCATTGACAGAGGCTGGCATAAAAGTAGCTGAGGAGGAGTATTTCAAATTTGCTTCATAGAGTGTTACCAGCATAGTCGAAAACTCTTAAGAACACGTTCACAGCTAGAAAGAAATCGAGGAAGAACAGAAAAAAACTGGAAAGAACAACATAGAATCCTAAATGGAAGAAGAAAAGATAAATGTACAAGTCGATACACAAGAAAAAGCAATAGAAAATGACAAAGATAATGTTGATCCTATGAGTCTAGATGAGCTTATTGAATTGATGAATAGCAAGAATATCAAAAGAAACGAAATAAATGAAATATCTTAGATTAAAAACTAAAGTTATTCTGAAGCAGGTGACGATGTTGGAATGAGTTAATTTGAGTTTTCCAAGAACAGAGTAGTATCTCATTCATTGGAACTACCAAAGAAACCAAGATAAAGAAATAGAAATAAAAGCAAAAAGGTTATTGAACCACTGCAGCCACTGAATATTTTTAAAATAAATAAGTTTTTCGATGGAGAAGAAGATATTCAAAATGATGAAGCATATTCGAAGCGATTTAAGAAATCGGATAGCAAAAAGAAGAAGAAAAGATCATCGCTTTAAGGGAATTCTGTTATTAAAGGTAATGAAAAACATCAACTAAATTCTTTTACTTAAGAATGTTTTATTTTCTCTGATTTTTACAGAAACAATAAAAGAATATGAGATTTGCTTAATTATCGATGTGAGAGAGCGCACTGATAGGAATGAAAGGATGTTAGCTTTTTAGTAAAAATTACAACAACTTAATGTGAACTGTAAGGTTGAAAATATCTTTCTTGGAGATTTTCTGTGGGTCATCGATATCACAAGTAACTTACTATAAAATATGTAAAATCACTTGATAAAAACCTAATATTTTCTCATTTTTTTGCTTTAGCTGTCGATGATTTCAAGGAAACTTATGTACTAGACTACATAGTTGAAAGAAAGACTGGAGATGATTTAGCAGCAAGTATCTAAGATCATCGTTACAAGGAACAAAAGTACCGATACAAGAAAAGTGGTTTAAAACACTGCTACTACCTTGTTGAGGGTGACATACGTAATAACAAACATCTCTCAGTGCAGTAACCTGCTATTGAAACTGCTATTATGAGCACTTAAATACTTGAAGGATTCAAAATACAAAGAACCCGTACTTTCTAAGAAAGCATTTAGTGGCTCAGCATTATGCATAAGAACATTCTCTCTCACTTTCATGAAACCTTCAAGGCACTTAAAGATGAGCACGCACTTGAATTCGCATACACGATGAAAGAATATCAAAGAAAAAACAAAAAAAATGCAAATCTTTCTCTCAAAGAATAATTCGGGCATATGCTACGGTCCATAAACGGAAGTGGCCCACAGCAAGTTGCAAGCTTAATAGAAATATTTAAGACTCCAATTAATCTGTATTCATAGTTAGCCTAATAACGTAATCTTCAAGAACGCATCGAATTGATATCGGATCAAATGAAGCTTCACAAAGAAGGACTCAAAGCTTAAGGGATAGAAGCGAAATAAATTCCAAAATCTCTTGCTGCTTCGATTTCAGTGCTGTTTAGTGAAGAGAAATATCCAAGAGATAAGATTCATGATTGAATTATAAAATGTGAAAGATATATTATTGTTAATTATTAGTTGTTTTCCATTTGTGTTTTGTTAATAATAATTTTAAATCTTTCATGTAATTATCTTGACCTATAACAATCTAAATTGTTAAACACAGTCTAGATTTAGACATTTATTAAAAGTAGTTGATTTCTCCATTGCTGAGTGAACTGTTGTTCTTTTCATTTTCAGGGTTAAGGAGAAATGCAAATAGCCTTAATTTTCACTTTTTATTTTTGAATTAAAAGTCTCATAAATCTTTGATATTTTTTCAAAGCTATTGCATTTTCTTCGCCTCTAACTGCGGATAATTTACAGTTCTACAATAATTTGTACTTCAATAACGCCTTTGAATCTCATTTATTTTCTTAATCAAATAAAATATATCAATAACCAGAATAATATTGCAGCAGTTATATTTTAAGATAACAATCTCATTTTGCCTCTAACTGAAAAGAAATTAATTACAACCACAGATTTATTGTCTGCAGTTAAAGTTTTTAAGAAGCTCAACACAAATTAACACAGTTACTAGTGTTCTCTGTGAATTGTGTTTGACAGCATAATCAAATATATTAAGAATTTATCAGTTATTATTTCTATGAGACTGTAAAGAGTTGGAGTTTTAATTATTAATTAATATTGTAGAAAAGCTCAGAAAATCACAATAACGTGTGATTGTTTATAATAATTATTAATAAAACTTGATTAGTAAGAATAAAAAATGAGATCAGCAAGCTAAGAAGGATTCTTTTAAAATAGCAAATATTCGACATCCAACCTAGTTTGGTAGCCGATTTAATAGATTCAAGGTATATCAACAGAATAAAGATATAATTAGCAGAGAGTACCCTATTATGAGAAGTAACAGCAGACATAAAATTCAAGATAAAACTACAGAATAGTTAGTAACTCCATTGATAGCAAGCAAGAGTTATTCAAAAATAATTAAAATAACTATGATTCATAGTATAAACATGGCTTGATCTTCGAAAGAAACCACCCCGAGAAAGCATCATTCAGCACAACTGCTAATAATGATACTGCAAATATTCCTACTTTCGAACTTGGCTAAGAAACCAGTGAGAGTCTTCTACAGATTGTCGATCAAATCAACACAAACTAAACCTTCTAATAAGACATCTCCAAGAGAGTATCTGCGAATTGCAAGTATGCTATCAATGAAATGGAAGAGCTTAAGAAGTAATTATTTCCAAGTTAGGAAGTAGATCAAAAGAAACAAAGGGAGAAAGTTACAAACACAGATCAAAAGGCTATTTCAATTATTTCTAGAGATTAGGAAAATAAACAAACCCCGCAGTATCTTAGAAGTAGACAAAATAGTGCAACTCACTATCATTAATAAGCTTAATCAACGTAATCTGCATCTGCGTTATGCTAATTCCCACAAGGCAGCTAACTAGCCTAGAGATAACATTAACTGTAACCCCCCAACTCATAGATAATTCAGATTAACAATTCAAAAGAAACTTAGCTACAATCAATGGTTAATGCACGTTAAAAAAGTCACTCTTTTAATACGATTGCAACAAACTAAACTAGTTTATCATCTTCATTTGTTTAACACAGCACTCGAAAGAGTAGTTGTGAATCTACTCCTGTTGGAAGTAGTGTTGTTAATATCTCTACTAAGACCTTTTATGACCCTCATGCGTTGTTGCAGAAGAAATTAGAGAAAAACAAGTAAAGTAATTATAATTATGATAATTTATTGAAGGAAGATTTACCTGTGTTTTGTGTTAATTGCGAGCGATATATGCAGTTAGCATGCTTAGAGAGGCATTCAACAGAGTGTCTAAACCCAGAAAGAAGTTAGGTTTCATAGAAAAGTAAAGAAAAGAATGGTAATGAAGAAGAAAAAGAATCCTTTGAAAAGATTAATGATGATCTCATAAGGATCGAGTTGTAGATTATTAAAAGACTTGAAAAAGCTAAAAATTAGTAAGAATAAGCATTGAAGTTTGCATTAAAAATATCATAAACTGTAAGGGAAGTTTATGAGTTGGAAAAGATAGAATAGAGTTTAATGGAATTAAAGAAGCAAAGAGCTATTTTGAGTATTGAATTCATCTCAGAGCTTATTTTATACGATCGCTTGATACTTCTGTTCTGGTAGAAAATGAAAGCGTTAGGGTTCAAGTAGCACAATTTGATAGGAATTAAATAAACACTTGAACCTAGGAAATATTTGAATTGCTGTTAAAGTGATTAGAAATACAAAGAATCAGTAGATAGTAAAAGTACTTTGAAGAACAGCTTTTAGAGCTATTCAGAAAAGAATAATAGATAATAGGCCATTTTGAATAATCGTTTTAGTAATTATTAAGCATAAACAGACTTTACTGCAAAGTTTAGTTCTAATGTTTTAAGAAGACCATTTGTTGATTTTGCTTCAATTGGAGGAGGAACACATATTTAGAAACAAATTATGATTTGAAATATAAATCTCTTTGAATTGAAAAAGCTTGAAAATATTCATAAAATTCTTGCTTAAACCTGGAAAATAAAAATATCTATTTTTATAACAAATTTGCTTTGTTAATAATCTATTGATTGCATTTTTTGAGAAGAGATTGAGTTATGTTAGTTTAAAATTTGCTTATTTTTGGAGATAAATATTTTAGTTGTAAGTTGATAAGTGCAAATAATTTATTAGAATGATCTCTTAACTTATTTAGCATAAAAGGCTATTTGAAATATCTGGTATAACTTATTTAGATATCTTTGAGATTAGGGTTTGTGTTTCTATTTTATGATTTTAAAATAGATAGCAATACATATGAGAGTTACAAGATTATTTTATGCTTGAATTTTGTTAATTTATCAAATTATTTTTTGAAAGATTTAATTATGTTTACAAAAATAATACTATTATTTATCTTTCTAAACAAGTTTATTTTGCAATAAACTGAAAGAATTAACAGAAAAATAATAGAACTTTAAATAAATAATTGTCTATGCAATAAATAATAAGGAGATCAGCATTATACAACTACAATAATACAATCAAATAACAGAAAAACAATAAATGAAGGCGTTGCATTCAAAAAGATATGAAATAAATTAATAAAATATCCACATAGGAGAAATGGGAATCAAGGAAAAAAAATTGTTTGGTTGCGATCGCTTGCTGAAAGATTCAGGCTGGGAGATATTAAATATTTACTGTCTAACTTTTGAGAAGAGCTTGAATTCACTCATGAGAGAGCGTTTAGAGAAACTGAAACCTAATAGGAAAAACAAAGGAAATAGAGGAATTAAATTTGCAACTAACCAGGATAGTCCCAAACAGACTGTTCTGAGAGCGAGAAACCACTGTGTGCACATTTTTACTTCAAGCTGCTAAACTAACGAAAAAGAACCTTATATCAAGAAAATTTGTGAAAAAAACTGCTTGCGAAAATCAATTAAATTAGGTGATATCAGGTGAATCTATTTTTGTTGCAAAAAAATACACTTTGCTTAGGAGGTAAGTAACTTTTTAGAAGAAGAAAATAGCAACTATTTTATATCTTGCTATCAGCCTCTAATCCTAGTTAGAGGTACTCTTAAATTGAGAATCGAATGAAAGAAAAGGATCCGCTGTAAGATGCAGAAGGAGCCAAAAAGGTAATTCAAAACAAAACTTCTTCTGCTTCAATAAAATAGTTCAAGAAAAAGTAGAAAAAGGATGAATTCTTCCAAGTTACCAAATAAGTCTTCACTTAGTAGATGTTTAGTGTCATCTGGTAGATCTAATTGACGCATTGCTCTGTAATGCTGATAGCTGGGATTGATTTAATAATCAACTTTGCTTCTGAGAAATAGGACATGTGGTACAGCTATGCCATGATTTTGGTTTAGTTTTTTCTCTCAATCGGTGTGCTCCTAGCAGTCAATAAAAAACCTCACTAATATAACATGATTAATACTGTATCTTGCATGATTATCCACAGTATTTGGGCAATCTTGCAAGTATCCTCAGAATATTATCAAAACAGAGGCGGAATGTCTTACATGATAGGAATTCTGAGTTTTTTGATGATCCAAAATTCTAGTAATTCAAGAGCAAAATTCTTTCTCGTTGCGTTTAATACCATTCTTTTCTGTGTCCTCAGCAGCCATTCTTCAGCGAAAGATATTCACTATGTTGTAATAATTGCAATCGCTGCGCTGTACGCTATTTCCAGTGAAGAAGACGGCAGAGAGTAGCTTATGAAGGAAATTTAGTAGAATTTTGAGTTGAAGAATGTGCTTCCTTAATCTCTTCTAGTTGCTGCGTATGACAAAACAGCTGGCGAGATAGATCTTCAGACATTTAACAATAAAGCATAAAGTATCTTCAATCTTAATGGAACTAAACAGAACTTTCTTGATTTCTGCGATAAAGTAACCATCCATCGAATCGAAAAAAGTAGATCAATTCATTAGATTGCTGGTGGAAGAAGTACTGGATTAAGGAGTATGGGAGCGCGTAGTGGTAGAAGTGGCAGAGAATATAATGAAACTCTTTTTTATCTTGAAGAGGAATCGCAAAATCGCCCAAGTGGTGTTAACAATAATGAAATCAAATAACCTCCTCCTCTTCCTCCTTTAGATGACGATATCTCAAGGCAAGGCATAAATCTTCATACTTTCTTGCTAAACAGGTTTAAGAGATTCGATGAGGAGATGTAACGTGGTATTGGAAAGAGCTCTTCGATCTAATCGTAAGATAAAAAATCTACTAAAACATAATTAGCTGCAGGGACAACAGCAGGCATTGCATCGAAATCGTTTTTCGCTTAATCTAAAACACTAATTAACATGCTTACAACTCAAAAATCTAATAAAAAAATGATGATGCCGCACTATTCTACAGCAAATTCTAAAGGAAAATCCCCGCTAACTAAAAAAAATTACGAATACAGATGTATTTACAAAAGAAAAGTACCTCAGCCTGGCTAGATAAATGAAGAAGGCTCAGAGACAGTTGATGAACTTCAATTCACTTTAAAAATTGGTATGTATTCTTGCATTGATGAATGTTTCATAGTTATGTCTTTAGAAGAGTCTGGAACTGGGATAGACGAAAGATATCATAATTTTAGTAGAAGAGCTAAATTCTATGAGCAATTTTGCTAGTAATCCCTTCTCAAAACAAACGAAGCTGTTTTGAAACTTGTAAATGAGCTGAAATAGCTCATGAGCAAATCTTCAGTGATCACAGAAGCAGATCTCAATAGATTTATCGGCAGTAATCTTAATATTGGCACACAAGGAGGAGGAGATTCAGCTTTATCAAATAATCTTAAATCCTAAGGCAGTAACATAGGGATTCTTAATTTAGGAACTGGCCTAGGAGGGGGAGGTAGTGTTATTTCTAATCCTCTAGGAGGAAATACAAATAAAGGGATTTATTGTGTACCAAAGAGATTCTTTGAAAATATTCACTAATAAGGGATCCTAACGAATAACATAATAGGTAATTTCGCTAATTATTTCGCAATGAAGGACAATAAACGACAGGACATCGATATGAAGCCGTTTTCTATTATGAAAGTGATTAAAAACGTTTTGAGACTATTTCAAAGAACAATAGACAGAAAAGGTATCAGGATGCTAATTAATTAATCGCAAGAACCAATTGCTGTTCATTAGTCCTCCCCTGTATCGCAGCAACATCCTCACTAAATTGTGCCTCTCTCTCATAATACTAGTGTATCCAATGCGAATCCAAATAGTAGTGCTAGAGATTTTTCGATGATTCCTTTAATAATGAGTGTGAATAATTTCTAACCAAGTGCTGCTAATAAAAACAGCACTAATGAAGTTTAACCTGAATTATTCTCTTATAGTGCCAATCAACTTAGAATTGCAGCTGGCTAAGAACAGGTTTAGAAAAAATAAACTTAATCAACACCTGCCGCACCAGTTCTACCAACAACTTCGAAAGTTTGTGATGAGATTACAAATGACGAATCTAAATTTCAGCATTTAATCTTCAATTTACTGTCCAATGCAGTTCAATACACACCAGTTTATGGACTGATAGCAATTTAAATTCAACGAGATCACAAATTTGAAGACTGCATAAAGATTCGTATTCGGAATACTTGTCCGACGGATTTCTTATTTCCTTTTGCAAACACAAAGGATATCACTCTAAATTGGGAAGACATGCTGGAGGAGTTTGAAACAAATGATAGCTTTTTCTTTGGAACCAAAATGGCTGCTTAGCTATCATATATTCTTGGTCCTTATAACTCTCTTTAATTTCAAAATCTCGAAACTAACGAGCTTTAAGTTGACTTTCTTGTTTTTGATTTCTCCTAATCATTTCCTTCTCATTATCCTCATGAACCAGTGAGTTTTTGCAAATCTGATCCTTCTTGTGATGAGAAAAGTCAAAAGGAATCGCACACATAACCAGCTAGAGTGAATAACAATTCTGAAAAATATGAAATTAGTTCGCACTAAAACTAAATCCGAATTGATTCTTGTGATTCTTTTGATAAATGGATAAAGATCTAAAGTCTTGAACAATAAAAAGCTAAAAGCACTCTCAAAATTCGCAACTAACTATAATTTAAGAATTGAGGAAAACCACTCATATTCAATTTTGCCAAGTAATCGTTGGCCTGAAATACTTGCTTAAATATTTAAAACCTCCACTAACTAAACAACAAATTTATACTAATGTGATTCTAAAATAAACTAATTTGTGTATTCTCTCTATTCTTTTTGTTTGCAAATATCGTTCAAAATGTTCAATTTTAAATGCTAAAAACGACATTTACCTTTTTAATTTCCTTCAGTCAAACAATCTAGCAGAAACAAAATTTGTAATCAGCTTTTGAGGCCTATCTAGTAAGTAAAAGAGCTAAAAAATCGAATATCAATCCATACAAATAAATATTATTATTCTTATTTTGATATTTCAGTGTTGATTTCTAAAAGATATCTAAAGAAAACGAAGATACAGCATAAGGGAGAAATCAAGAGAGAGATGTTTCTTAAGATTTAATAACTTTCTTGCGAATTAGCATCAATCAATAATGATACGATTTCCACTGCGAACAAAAAATTCATAAATAGATCTATTCGGTCTTTCCCAAATTGCATTTCGATTCTGCTCTATTCATATGTCTCCGAAACTCGTTTAGATCAGATCTCTCATGCAAAAACATGGTCTTAAGGGCTATGTTGTTCCTCACGACGATCAACATAGTGTAAAAAAAAAGATTTTCATTGAATTGATATCACACACACTATTTCTATTTTTAGAGTCTTTGTATTTTAATAAAAATAGAGCGAATATATTGCAGAATCAGATGAAAGATTGCACTATATTTCAGGATTCAATGGATCTGCTGGTCTTGCATACAT
>Ga0302271_10004832_pt1 | contig 10563 bp, 5 predicted proteins | sample III_Bog_N1_1_FD_198767 | JGI IMG/M metagenome (GOLD analysis project Ga0302271, IMG submission 198767) | Peat permafrost microbial communities from Stordalen Mire near Abisko, Sweden - III_Bog_N1_1 | ecosystem: Environmental > Terrestrial > Soil > Wetlands > Peat | place: Sweden: Abisko... | reverse complement strand
GTAGAGAATGGGAGTATTAAAAGTTCTTCTTTTTTTTTCTTTTCGGATATTAATTGTTTTTTTTGTTAATGTGAGACATTACTTAAGAGAGTGAATGGTTTGCGATCAATTAAATATTCCCCTAAATCTAATAATTAATAAATGATAATAGCATAATCGCTTTAGTCTACTCCTTTTAAATGACAGCCAATTATTTTTTTGTTAAATATTCCTTGTCAAATTACTGAAAACAAATGGATGAAATCAGACAGCTATTATGTTTAAGGGATGCTTTTATAAAATTAAAATAACAAGATCATGAGTTTATTCAATAATAATACGGAATAAAATTGCTTGAAGTTCTCAAATAATAGAAAAAGGCAATTATCTGTATGATTGAAGAATTTAAGATTCTATTCTGTATCAATGAAAAATATTGTTAATTCAATTTACTACTGAAAGGAATAGTTTACTAACATGAGCTGATTAATTCTCCTAATAAAATAGTCATTATTGCAAATTATTTTTCTGTTAAAATCATAATATTCCTGTAAATACATTCACACAAATTAAATGACTGAATACATTCATTAATATAAGCAAGTTTGTTTCATAGATAATACATTTGAACATCACTGTGGATCTGATTTATTCTTCCAATGATAGACAATCAACAAAAAACGGGAAAAAAAGAATGGATTGATATACTAATATTTTCAAAAAAAAGAAGAAAAAAAATGTAGACTTATGCGAAGAAGTAATCTCACTCGTTTCTCTTCTACAGCATCTACACTTTCTTGTTCAACTGTACTTAGACACTAACTTTTACTGTAGCTGCTTGATTCTATTCTGCGCAGCAATCGTAGCTATGTCATTTGTGGACTTGCTAGCATACTCCTATCTTGAGTTCGTGATGCTATTAATACTCTCTTCTGTCGCGAGGGATTGTTGTTTCCTTCCATCCATGCTCAGAACATTTTTGCTAATTGAATTCTTCCTGAGAGCATCTAGAACTCCTATTTTCGAGTACAGCGAAGACGATGAAGAATGCTACGAATGGGAGGGCTTGTAATTCTAAGTGAGTTCACCTGCATGCAGGAGAATTAGACTTTCGTAGCTGCTTGGGGTGTATTTCTTGACAATCACAGATGGACTAGATAAGATATTCGAGAACTCTTGCTTTGCACTTGGAGAATTGATCGAGAATGTCTTAAACGGCAATGAGTTATGGGATTTATCGGACAAAGGCTGGAAGGAATTTGAGTTATTATTGTTATTATTACTGTTAAGATTCGTCCTTTGCTGTCTTTTTAAAGATATCTAAGCAGCTGATTTGGATGTCTCATCAGCGATACTTTACGCCCCAGCTCTGATCTTCAAAAAGCGATTAGGAGAACTAGATTATCTAGCACTCATCTATGCTCCTGAGAGGTATTATTACTCTTACTAACTCTGCGATTGAGTGCTAAGATAAGCATTCTACATAGCAGGTGGTGAAGATTAGAATATATTCACGTTGTTGTGTGTATTTCCATTGAAACCAAATAATTCATTGCTTTTTTCTTGATTCACAACCGAACGATAATTGTTGCTCGATATCAAACTATTGTAATTGCTATTTTCATTATTAAGAGGCTTATTACTGATATTAAACTTATTGCTGTTTGGCTATGACGAGAGTATGTGCTACAGCAATTACTTTGACTTATCATCTGAGTGAGTGGTCTCATAGAATCTCTTCTTGAGATCTGTAGAATGTTGAATTCTCTCAACACCATTTAACTTGTTTACCTATGCTTTCACTGCTTTGATGCTCTCAATGTGATGATACAGCGAATCTGTTTCTAACTAGAATTCCCAAGTTAGTTTCTCCCTGATGCTGTACGATAGCTGCGAGTTGATTTCCTCGATTGCAGAAACCATTTTATCCTTGTTTTAAGCATAAAAATCAAATGCATTGATTTCATTGGAGAGATCTCTTTCTGACTCATAGTACACTCCACGGACATCGTTGTCAAACGCATCCACGATGTTGATGTTCTCTAGAACTTTCTCCCTGCAGCGGTTTAACTCATTGGATTTCTCTTGAGCAGTCTCATCGACATTGCTTAACAACTCCTTTTCTCTTTTACCTAGCGCTTCAACTAACTCCTTGAAGCTCGTTTTAATCTTATTTTTGCAATCTTCTAAAGTGTCATCGAGTTCTTATCTCTTTTTATTCAATCGACTGTCGTCTAAGAGTAATTCTCTCTTCTTCTCCTTGATCTTCCCAAGTAGTTCCTCGATTGGCTAAGATAATTAACAAACAAAATTAAATTTAGGGTTGAATAAACCAATGATTCGTTGATCTCTAGACCAACTTTGAAACCAAATTGTGTTACCTCTTGAAGTTCTTCATATGATTTAGAGACATTCTTGACATTATGGTTCCTGTGAAGTCCTTTGAGATACTCATCCAACGTAAAACAGGATGTAAAACAGGAAAAGCAAAACAAAATGCGTTCATCACTATGATCAGAGTTATTTGCAGCAACAATAGGCTATTTCTTTGGTTAGAAAGGGCTATCGATTGGATTACCACTCTGCATTGAGGCCATATGTTACTATTGTGATTGCAGATTCCCTTGCTATTATGCAAATACCCGCTATTGTTAATTTACCCCTGAAGAAAAAGCATTTACATTTTAATTTTACTATTTTTGTTGCTAGAACTACAACTACTGCTATTAGAGCTACATTTAATGCTAATTTACACGTACTTGTTGCTGCTATTGCTGCACAGGTAAGCCATAGCTGAATGGAGGAGGGCGAGGATCATCTCTAGATAATTCATGATTATTTTTATTATTGCTATGTTGAAAGTTCGGAGAATATCCAGGTGGGGAGCTCTTCTTTGGCTATGGATAATTCTAAACATGACTTTACGACAGTGTTAGAGATGGCTACGATAGAAATGTTGATTATTACTAAGCTTATTGCGCATCTGTCGATTCAAACTGCTAGACAACTTAATCTTGTTAATTATCGTGATTACCATCAATATCTTCATCTTCATCATCATCTCCAGCAACATCATGATCTGTGTGATCTTCCTGATGCTACTGTTATTGCTATTACTGCAGTTATTGCAATTGCTGTTATGATTGCAAAGTTGATAACTCTGTTGTCTGCTATGTTAAAGGTGATTAGAGCTATATTTCTTGATGCTATTCTTCATTATTTCGATTATTGAAAGAGTCATTCAGTTGCTACGCTGAAATCTACTAAGTTTAACTTTAGTCATGAACGATTGGCAGTGATGTATCTTATTCAAGAGATAATAGCACTGAAATCGACTCTCTTGTCAATGGAGTTGGAATTCCACAGGCTTAGCAGTCGATTGTAGAAAGTAACTCATTGCTGTTCACAGACAACCCAGCGCTCCTTAAGGATGAAATGTATTCAGCTGCTGCGCAATCTAAACAAAGTCTGTGGTCACACGCTAACACGAGAGCTTATTCGACTTGCTTGCTGCACTTAAGACATATGAGCTCATCTCGATTATCTTCGTCGTAATATTCATCTTCATCTTATTCTTATCCTTCTTCTTATTCATCCTAATTCTACTCCTCTTCTTCACCTTGCTCTTCGTAGATTTACTCTTAATTATGATCATGATCATCATTTCTTCCTTTTGTTGCTGCAGTTTCTTCCTCTTCTTCTTCCTCTTCGACTCTGTCAACACCTACTCCTCTACGATGTCTATTTTCTTCACTTGTTTAGCCTTAATGTTCAACTTCATAATCGTGATGATTGCTTTGATACTGATCGCTCTATTAGCCATTCTAAATGGGATATGTCTGCATAGCATCTTCGATTGGAGAATGACCTGTGTTCTCTCTTGAATTCATATTATTGGAATTGCCATATTCTCTTTGCTAATTCATTTAAAATCCATTTTCAATATTTTATTATCCATATTATTGCTGCTGTTAAGGAACTTGCCTGTATCCAAAGGTAACTGCATTCTACAGATTCAACACTTGTTATCCTTGCTAACCATTGTTATTCATGCCATTTTGATCTCTTAAATATTCAAAGTGATCCATATCTTTCCTTATCTAATAGAACCTGGTTTTATCCTGTAAAGAAAGACTATCCTTTTGATATTTGCTAATCCTTTTTCTTTCCGCTTATTTAGAATTCGAAAAAATTTATTTTTTCACCAGTCTCTTTCCCCTTTTCTTCGAGTTCTCTGCTGAAGATATTCAGTTAGCACTCAAGCTCTGTCTGTCAGTCTATTTGTTTAGTCTTCTTCAATAAGAATAAAAAGAACTTATCTTCCCCACAGCCACATGTGAAATATGGATAAATCATAATTTAATTTAAGGTTAAGAACAATTTGTAAGTTAGTGCTTATTCGTAGTTTGTTAGACTCAATAAAAGAAATTTGATTATTTTTAACAAAAAGAAAACAAAACACAAGCGAAAAAATAATAATTAATACAAAAACAATAACAAAAACATTTACATTCCTCAAATAAAGGGCTTTAATTGAAGCTCAAGGTAACTCAAATTAATTAAAATTCAATCAAACCATCCTTTTGAATCCTCATCCAAAACTCTAATTTGCAAAACTAATATTTTACTCTGAAACAATTATATCTCCTTATGGATCTTCATTCTAACCATCATTAGCATTATCCTTATCCTCCTTCTCCTTATCATGATTATCTTTACAGTTTTATTCAGTAAAACTCATAATACCCTCCTCCTCTTGAGATTTATTACCCCAACCACAACTTAAAGATAAATTTATTTATTCTTCTTCTTTTCCTTCTTTTCCTTAATTATTCTCTTGCATCTTCGGACTCTCCTAGCAAGAAGATGAGGCAATCTTCGCCGTGAAACTATCCCCAACAAGCATGTCAGCAAAGTTTCCACAACTATTAATCTCCTCATTAGATAATTCACTAGTTTATTCTTAACTAGCAGCAATAATTTCATTTTTATCTTCATTTTATTTCTCCACATGGATTTATTAATCTGGTTATCTTTCATTTGCTATTTCACTGAAACTTTATTGCTAAGGTGATCCAAACGATCTCTCAAGCTTCGCAGTCTATTCAATTTACTATTAGAATTATCCTTGTTAGATTTCATTGTACATCTTACAAGAAGAAGGAGCTATTTCAAATTCTTCTCTTTGATGTTTTTCAAATTGCGAAGAATTAAAATCCTCATGTTAAAAGGACTAATTTTAGCCATCTATTAACTCTTGTCCCAGATTGTCATAGCCATCTTCTTTCTTCTCTTCCTGTTACTGTTTTAGTTAATTACTTACCATGCAATCACTTATTTTAGAAGTAGTTTTATTCTATTTCTTGCAACTATTCCTAGCAATATCAGCTAATAACTCAAACGAATTATTCAAAGCCTACAATTCCTTCGATTCTTTGTTAGTTTGAGTCTTTCCTTCCTGGTCTTAGATCATCGCTGCATGCTTAAGTTATTTTTTTATTATTTAATTATTCTTTTTACTTTTCTTAACTTAATATTTTCGTTTCAATTCTTCTAATGAATCCTCCATTTAAGCCCCACATGCAAACTAAGCGGACATTTCATGATCATCGTGTGTACACCCAGAGGAGGAGACACTATTTTCTTGTTAATTACTGTTGTTATTCTTCTAATTCTACATATCTTATATTTTGTTATTTTACAATGTATCTCTCTTATCACTGCTGAGAAAAGCTGTTGTTGAGAATCCAGTAGAACAAGCACCTTCAGTTTAACCTTCAAATGAGCTTTTTACTTCAATTCTTTAATTCTATTATTTCTCCAGCTCCTCCTTTAAAACAACAATTTACCTTTTTAATTCTTTATTTTCACATTCAAAATCACAATATTGTTGTGTCATCTAAGCAGCAAAGGTTACTTTCTGTTCTTCTACCTATCGCTTCAAGTCTTCATTTAGCACTCTCAAATGCTCATTTTCCTATGCTCGTTTTTAGCTGAAAGTTAACTAAGATTTATAAGAACTTAGAATCTTCTCCATTCTTTTAATAATCTCCTTATATTCAGCTACTCCAAGTATTTTACTTTTATTATCTTGATCCTTAAGATTTCTCTCAAGATTCTATGTTTAGTTATCCAACGAATGAGATGCATTAAACAACTTTTCTCTCTAAAGCAATTAACTCAATAAGGATTGAAAATAATGCTGTTTATCATCATAAGATGCTCCTGAGAATTAATTAGATTCTGCAATGCAATTAAACTCACTAATTTATTTGAAATTCTGATCCTAATTTGTGTTCTCCTGTTTGATATTCTCCTTACTGTCATTGATGCTATCTGGTAGATTGGAAATATCAGCTTTTCTGATATGAGGGTCTATCTTGCTGTTGAAATGAATATTCTCAGGAAATCTAGAAATCTACTTTGAATCGTCTAAACCTTCCCTGTGAGGAGCTTACAATGATGGCTACAAAAGGTTCTTGTCTTTATGCTTGCTATTATTCTCATTTTAAAGATTTGTCTTATTATTTTAATTCTGTGAAACCTAAATAAGTTCCTCTGAAATATCCTCCTCTTCATTTCTATCTGTTGGCATGAGTTACTCAATGTAGTCGAGTTTATTAGATCTTGGAGGATATATTGGATAAAACTATTCAGATCCTCCTTCTCGATTATTTAGATCATGATTAGCTGAGATTCTTGAAATTTCTTTGATTTATTTCTAAATAGTTTACTAAGATAAACCTATCAATTCAGGGTTTGTTTTCTATTAAATGAATTCAATTTGTTGCTTTTATCCTTCAACAAATTCACTTCCTTTCTATCCTCTGTTTATATTGGCTTTATCTTCTTACAAAAAATAAATCGGATGCTTTGATGAAGAGTCCTGTGGTCCTTCTGTCCATCTTCCTTACTATTAAATCCCTTAACTCACTGAACCTAATGTTTATTTCTGCTAAGGTGTAGTTTACAATGACATTGGATGATGCGAAAACCCAGAAATTAAAGGACCAGGCGAATGGGACGAAAACTGCTATCTTTATTATGCAATTTTCGTAAATGACAAAGGTTATTAACTTTGTTAGGGAGATTAACTGTCATCTGGATGCTACTGATCATGCAATAGACTATATCCTTTGGTACTTACAGGTGTTGATACATGGATATCGACATTGCTTGAAGAAACAAGATTTTAATAAGATGACTAACTGAGTTTGAATTCCTCTGAGAAACTTTCACGGGAGAAAGTCCTTCTATCTGCTAACTATCTGTCTATTCTTTAATCTCTAAATCCTTCTTTTTGAGGCTTTTGAGGTAAGGGTAATTGATGTGAATTTGATTTTGAATTTAGATTATTTGAACTGATATGATTATTGCTGGAAGTTATTTTATTATTAGAACCTAAAAATACTGAACCTACTTAAGGTTAAGGAGTCAATGGAAAACTACTAGAATTAGTTTAAATGCTGTTATGTTAGTTATCACCCACTGATGATTAGCTGTTTCTTCTCTATTCATCCGATTTCTGATTTACCAAACTATTAGGGTAGAATGGCTATGGTGAAGATCCTGCAAGAACTGCTGAATTATTTGAAATGCATTTCGGAGTTCCCACATTCTTATTGTGAGAAGAATCTCTAATATTAACTGTACTGCTTGGAGTTAGTGGTGAGCTAGATAATCCAGAAATCTCTCCTGCTTTTCTAAAATCAGAAATACATCCTATTTTTTGTTTTCCTGGAAGGATGATTTTACTTGCAGCTTTGGTTTTAAGCAGTAGATTATCAGGACTGCCTTGTTTGAATACACTAGAGCATGATACTACATGGCCAGCTAGACTATTAGGAGCATTATTGTTATGAATATTTCCATTATTTATGCCATAATATTGTGATTGAAGTATATTTTTATCTTTATTTTTCACTGCATCTGAGCTATTCTAACTTTGTTGCTTTTTTAAAGGTAGTATCTGCTGATTTAGGTTACTTGCTGTTGCCTTCAAAGAGGATACAGCATCTGTAATGATTCCTTATTTGTCCATCTAAGATTCAAGTTTCATTCCAAATCGTTCTAGACTTTAACTTGCTTGGTGTTTAATGTTTTTAGGAGTCCCAAATGCAATCGGATTCCTCTAAGAAATCTCAGGTTCTCTTTCAACTTTGCTTAGACCTTATCCCTGTGATTCATGGGACAAGGAAATGATGCTTCCAGGCTATACATCATGGCTTTGAAATTCATTTTCTTGTTGGCTATTGATTCCATTTCCTTAACGAAATGCTTATAAATGTGCACTCTCTAAATTTCCATTATTTTACATTTAGCTATTGATATGAGAAGATCCTAGCGGGCTCTCTGTCCTTGGAGATGTTTTAGTAGCTTCATTATGTTAATAATTAATCAGATTCATACCAGCTACAGGTTAATATGCTGTTTTACTTTTCCCAAACGCTGTATTTGAAGGCAAAGGAGGAATCGATCCTTAAATTGATTTTATTCCTGTTGTAGAAGATAACCCATTCGTAGATTTATTGTGCATACATGTGTTTTAAGAAGAGGAAGAAGAATCCCTGTATTTAGCTTTCGAAGAAGTAGCAATACGTGCATATTAGAGATGCTGAGTTGACTGCTAATCTTATGATTACTTCTACTGTTCATTCTTAAAAGGGTTGCTGTTGAAATTGCTGGCTGTACTTTTGAAACTGGAAGAGTTTTGAATTACTTAACCATCTTAATCAGGATTACTTGTATTATTGCTAGATAATACTACGTAAGGGCTTTCAAGTTATGATGTGGTAGAACCAATATTTTCAATCTGATGTTTCGAATCACTCGATTTGTGTCTTATGAACGAACTTCCATTTAAACTCGATGACTGTTCGGAGCCTAATACCACAAGATGTTTTGAATTACCTGATTAGATCGTTCCTATCCCATTGTTCTTTTAGATACCCTTGCTAGTGTTGTTGCTGTGGTTTTCTGCAGAATATAACTCATTTCTAAGCTAACTCAAATGACTAATATTCTATTAGAAGCGAGTTGCTAAAATATCCGATAATTGCACACTGTTATTATTAGAACTACTACTATTGCCTTATCTATCTACTTCTACCGTTCCTATATTTCCATTTCTGCTATTGTTGGCACTGTTTTTGCTATTTACTTTGTCTTCTACTGTATTCCCTGTGTTTTTCTATTAAATACTAAACCCTTCACGAGAAGAAACCTCTGAATTATTTGGTCTAACTACAACTCCAACTTGTTAATAAAACCCTTTTGGCTTATGCTATTATGTCGAGGCGCATTAATTTTAATAAGAATTGTTTTTAGAAGCAGCTGAGGGAAATTTCTTTACCTCAGCTGAGTGAGTATCGGTATTGTAGCCTTAGAGCAACGAGCTTTAGAACGTATTAGAACTCATAGGACTAACCAATCCATGCTCATTATTATTACTATTCTTAGAGGTATTTCCTTGAAAGAGATTACTTGTTGTTGCTGTGCCTAATAAATTCGATGAAACATATTTCGGCTGAGAAGAAGTTAGCGCACTTGGAGAAGAAGAAGGGATATGTTTTGATTAGTCAATCGTATTCTTACCATCCTTGCTAATATTGTAAATTGAATTATTGCTGCTGATATCATTGTGACTGTTCGCCGTTGTTGTCTTTAAGTTATTGATGCTCAAACTAGATTTCCTATTGGAAGCAGAAGAAAACGCATTAGGTATACTCATTTTCAGCCTCAGACTAGCGGAAGTAACTCCAAACAGCTAATACACTTATCTATTTATCTCTTCTTCTTAACTAGTGAATACCCTAATCAATCTTGTTTTATTCCAACCCACAAAAAAATACACACACTCTCCCTTTTGTCTTAATCTTCTATTTCTTTTCGGGTAATTCCTCTCTTACTGATATTATGCAATTAAAATCTACTATCTTGCATACAAACTGAAAAATAATAAATATTATTCTTAGTTTAATTTTCAGGTCCAATCGTTTTGTTTGTTTAGATTGGTAATTTGAACATCAAGTTAAGAAAGAAGGGCACACGCACACTTCTTCTTGTGATTTCATAATTAAAAACAAATTAATTAAGCTATTAAAATTGTCATGAAAATAATGAAAGTAAACAATTTCATTTAGAGACAACAAATCTGAATGATTTGAAGAGGATCGACAAGGACAAAGGGAAGCAAATTGTATCTGGACAACTTAAGGAATCAAAACAATAGGCTTTTAAGAATCTTAAGAACGATACAACGCCTGTAGAGCTTTGAATTTCTTATTAATCCTAAAACTTTGGTGACAAATGAGGACATCCCATCCAGAATCCAGAGGAATAATTCTTAATTGTCGGAGGACAAATAATTCTCATTCGGAACATTAGTTAGTGAGTGTAGAAAGGAAATAAGTGGTTCTAGACTTTATGAAAAAGAAAAGAGCTAAAGTATTTTCTTGCAACGTTTATTTCGCATCATTAACGACCCAGTGAAACATGAACGAATCAGCGGGAGATACCAAATGCTTTTGTATGTTGTGTTGAATTGGGACTTGGAAAATAGCTAAAAAATGAAAAAAATAATTG
>Ga0302271_10004831_pt1 | contig 10565 bp, 11 predicted proteins | sample III_Bog_N1_1_FD_198767 | JGI IMG/M metagenome (GOLD analysis project Ga0302271, IMG submission 198767) | Peat permafrost microbial communities from Stordalen Mire near Abisko, Sweden - III_Bog_N1_1 | ecosystem: Environmental > Terrestrial > Soil > Wetlands > Peat | place: Sweden: Abisko... | reverse complement strand
GTTATAGCCGCTGAAACTGGCGAAAAAATGTCAGACGATTTTAAAATGTTGTGGTTTAGAGATACAACCCATCTAGTCAAACTTGGAACAATGTTTTATTTTAATGATAATTATTGGCTCTGTATAAATACGGAAAAAATAAAATCATTGACTACGGCTGTAACGGTTAAAAGATGTAATAATACTCTTCGTTGGATGGATGAAAATGGGGGAATTTATAATGTTCCTTGTTCATTAGCTGACCCATTAATTAGAGAAAACAGAGACTATTCAACAACGGGAAGCGCTGTTGTTAATGTGTCTGGTGTTATCGAGGTTATGGCTCAATTCAATGTTAAAACAAATAAAATTAAAGCCAATCAAAGATTTCTTTTTGGGAATCCTGAAAATTGGTACTGTTACAAGATATTTGGTTCGGGCGTTAACAATATAAATCTAATGACTACTGAAGACTTATATTCTTCTGGAGTAATTAGATATACTATGGGCGGTTGGCAACTGAATGAAGACACAGATGATTTAGTCAATGGTGTATGTGATGTTAATCAAAACATATATCAAATTCAGGTCTCTCCTTCTTCACTGAAATTAAATATTGGTGAGCAAATAACCATAACTCAAAGAGTTCTTCATAATGGAAAATATGAGGAGTTAGATGTTGTTTGGGAAACTAGTAATCCGTTGATTGCGAATATTACTCAAGATGGCTTGGTAAATCCAATAAAAGATGGAATTGCCCAAATAAAAGTCTCTCTGAAAAATAACTCATCCGTATTTACAGAAATTCCAATCGAAATATCTCAAGAGATAAATACCAATTGGGAAATAAGAATTAGTCCGAAGGATAATTTTGTTCTTGAGGGAACAAGTAAAACCTTTGAAACAAGATTATACTCGAATAACGTACTGAATCCGCTCGTATTTACTTATTCCGTTATTGGGACAGATGTTCCTAAAGAAAATTACGTGTTCTCAGTTATTGACGGAAATAGATTCTCAATTACAAATATTGAAAAATATCTTGTAGATTATCTTACTGTTAGATGCACAAGTGATTCCTACCAAAAGGATTTGCAAATCTATTTGAGGGGGGCATGGTAAAATGGCAAAAGAGACTGTCTTTGAAAAATCAGATAGAATTGCATATAATGCTTTTAATGATTATGATGAAATTCCATATCAAATCATAAATCATCTTATGGATAATAATGAACTGATATGGAAACTTTTAAAGTATGACAACCCAGAAGCATGGAAAGATAGTTTCCCAAATTTAACAAAGGCGGAAAAGGGAAAACTAATTTATGATGGGGGAGAAGTTACAAATAATTTTAGAGTTTTCATGGATGTTGGTCAACCGGATGCCGTTACAAAAGAAATGACTATTTTGAGGGTTTCCCATTGGCACATTTCTCCTAAAAGTAGAACTGTCGGAATCATAACTATGTCATTTCAGGTTTATGCCCACTATAAAATCAATCATCTTTCCAACTATAAAACAAGAAATGATGTAATTATAAACCAATTATTAAATACCCTGAACGGAATTCAAGTAAAGGGTGGGCTTGGAGTTATGTACTTTGATGGAAAACGAGAACTAACAGACAGAATGATTGTTACGGGGCAAATTCCCTTTATTGGTAAACAATTATTTATGAGTATGAACTATGGGTAATGATTCTAGATTCTCAAAATATGAGACATACTATATGTATGATGAACCAGTGAAGTATAAAAATTTAACCATACATCCGGCACTCGTAAAGGATTATTTCAAATTTTTCTATTTTGCAGATTGTTTCACTCTGGATAAGAACAGCATAAATGATGCAAAAGTAATTTCAATGAGTTATTTGGATTATATGTATGAAGAGGGGGCTTATTATGAATATGTTGAGTTTATTAATTCATCTGATGAAAAGATAGATTATATTTCATATGTTAATAATAAGTATGGTGAGGAAAGAAAACCTCTCGTCGCGTTTTTTGATGCAATAATGAGAATTGTTACCAGAGATGAAAATATAAAAATTTCTTATGGAAAAAATAAAAAAAATAAACCAGTCATTGTTGTTAACGACGAAGAATATAATTCATCTGATTTCGATGAAATCAAAAATATAATTTGTGAATATAATACCGTCGAACTTCCTGATGACACAATTCAAAAGGAAATCCGAGACAACATGAAAAAAGCTAGGGAATTAAGAAGCAGGAGTAATATAAAAATGGCTTCTCTGGAAGACCAAATAATATGTATTTTAATTTCTTCTAGTTTATCTTTGGATAATATATATAATCTTCCAATAAGAAAATTTGTAAAAATACTGGAGAGAGTTGATGCAACGCTCCATTACAAAATATATTTAGCGGCATCTATGAGCGGAATGGTTGAATTTAAAGATAAATCATTCATTAAACATTGGATGTCCGATTTAACAAGAAACAAGCTCGATTTGGTTCCGTTTGAACAAATAAAAGATACTGTTTCTGGAAAGGCTTCCGTCGCCACAAATAAACGCGGAAGAAAACAATAAGGAGGATATAAATACAATGGCAGAAAAACTTTTTATGGTTTCTGTTGCCGATTACTATATGTATGATGGCGACCAAAATCTGTTGGCGGCTGGAAAAACCCTTTCAGAGTCAACTATGGAACTTGCTGTAACTAGCAAGGATGTTCGTGGTGGAAAGGGTGCGCCATTGCAATACATTTACTTCAACTCACCGGATATGAATATTACTTTGACTGATACACAGTTTAATTTACCATTCTTGTCCATGTCGGTTGGAGAATCTATTGCAAATAGTGCGAATGTATGGAAGGAAGAAAATGTTACTTTGAGTGCGGGACTCGTTGGAACCGTTTTAGGAACCCCCGCTGGATTTTTAGGAAATACCACAAAATATGCTTGGGTATCTCATGCTGATGGTTCAATGGAACGCTTGGCTTTTACTGGACAAACTTTTACATCCCTCACCGGTACAAGTGGAGAAGTTGTTTGTGCTAGATTCTACGAATCTGATGCTTCAGCTAAGGAAATAACAATTCCCGCAAATATCATACCTTCCATTATAACTTTGGTTCTCGATGCTCAACTTGCTTCAAGTGATGAATCAACAAACGTGGTTGGAAGTGTTCAAATTGTTCTTCCTAAAGTTCAATTAACTGGTGGATTCTCTTTGAGTATGACTATGGATGGAGTTAGCACGACCCCACTCAAGGCTAGAGCTTTAAGCTATGAACCTGTTGGTGTTGCAGGTTGCGCCAATCAAAATGTGTTTGGTTATATCAAGCAAGTTAGAACTTTGGCTAATTGGTATGACGATGTTTATGCTTTGGCAATTTCTAATGCTGATATTACTTTGACTCATCCTGCAACTAGACAGTTAGTTGTTAAGGCTTTGCATGAAAGTGGAAGTCCTTCGACTCCCCCGATGGCAGATTTAACATTTGCCAGCAGTGTAGTTGGAAAAGCAACGGTTGGGGCGCATACCGGCTTAATCACTACGGTTGCCACTGGGGACACGACAATCTCTGTTGCTATTACGGCGAAACCATCTGTTGATGCGTTTGCTGATGTTACTGTTTCTTAATATTTTTAATCTGATATGGAGGGTAATTTTAATTACCCTCCATAGTGGATGAAGGTTGGTGAAAAATGAATGAAAACGAACGTGGGTGGAAATTTAATTTTCAACTCGAAGAAGATGAGAAAAAAGAACTCCCCTCAGAGGAATTTGAAGTTGTTTTAATAGGGAAAAATTTTCTAATATTGAAAAACAAAGAAGGGAATAATTCAAGAGTAAAATATTCTTTCCCCAATCTTTATACAATAGGTGAAAAAATTTATAAGGAAAATGGTATCTTTTTATGGGCGAAGGAGTAGCTGACGAAAGTAGAAGATTAGAAATACTCGAAGCAAGATTTAATAAATCTGAAGAAAAAGTCATGCAATTAGATAAAAGTATTGCTGTTTATTCGGCAATATTTGAAAGAAATTTACAAATTCAAGAAAAACTAGCCGTAGCAATAGATAAACTTTCTGCAACCATTAGTGATATTCAGCAAACAATAGTGGGGGTTGTTAGGGATACAGAGAGAAATTCAGAACTCCATGAGAGTAATGCTCACAGGATAATTGAAGTAGAAGGCTCAACGGAAAAAAAGATAACCGAAATAGAAAATAAGTTAAGAACTAAGATGGATAAACTAGATGACGAATTAAAGGAAGTAGACAATAAGGGTAAATTTGACATTTTGAAGTTTATTAAAGACAACTTTTTTTCTGTAACCCTAATAGGGTATATGATATATGATGCGGCAAAGTCATATTTTATGAAGTAATAAAAAGTAGAAAAATTGCTGGAGATAATAAGAAATTTTTAGAAGAGCCTTACAAAACAAAATAGTATAAAAAATAATTATTAGAGGAAATAATGGAAGAAAAAATAAAGATTAAAGTTTCAAAACGTTCAAATGCCATAGTTAACTTCTTCGGAAGAGAGATTATTGTCAATCCTATAATTACTATTCCAGAACAAAAAAACATTTTAAGCACAGCATTCAACTCCATGTTTAGTGAAGGAAAAAAAGGTATTTGGGATGAGTATTTCTTTGAAGTTTCGTTCAGGTATGGGGTTTTAAGTTTCAAGACAAATATTGACCTTTCCGAAATGAGAGATGATGACTTAGGTGAAATTATGTGGGGGGAATTTTATGACAAGGTATCTTCCAGTATCATAAATTATAAAGAAGTAAAGGATTCCATTTATCTATCTTTGAATAATGAAATAAAAAGATATGCTGTAGACAATAGTATTTCTGGGATTGTAAATTCACTCGTGGAAAAGGTATTACCTATTCTGGAACAATTCAAAGATATTTCCCCAGAAAAACTCGATGAATTTAAAAACATGGCAAATGACATAATTGAAAAAATTAAACAAGAGCCTATCACCAGTGTTATTGGGGATATGAATAGAAATAGTTCTTCAAACAAAGAAGTAAAGGATAATTAAATGTTTCCAGAAGAAGCAGTAGAAAAAAATGATTTGGGAAGATTAAAACATACCACAAAAGAGACGTGTGAAGATTGTGGAAAATCAAAAATGCAACTTAGGGCAAGAAAAGTTGAAACCGTTGAGGTCGAATATCTTTATTGCCCTAAATGCCAATATGAAAAATCAAACGGCAGAGTCAAAGTTGTTGAATTGTTAAAGAAACAATCCGAACAGGTATTGAAGTTTGAAGAAAAAGTTGTAAAGGCTCAAGAACTAAAGAATAAAAGTAGATATAGGAGGAAGTAATGAATTTAGAATTTCTAAAAGGTAGAGAAAGAATGCTATTGGCTTTGGGCGGCGGAATTGTATTTATGATTCTCCAAGTTTTGTTTCCTTCAATGAAATTGGATGAGACTCAAACGTTAATGTTTATTGGTCTTATTGGTTCCTATATTGTTGGTGAAGGTTTGTCCTCAAAACAATTGGGAGAAGGATTCAAAGACTTATTTAAATCTCAGAAATTTCAAGCACTTTTGGCTGGAGTTTTGGTGCTGGTTGTTCAGGGAATTTTTCCGAATGCAAAAGTTTCAGAGGAAAGTGTTATGTCAATAATTGCATTGCTTGGAACATTTATTTTGTCTGCTGGTGTAAAAAGTTAATATAAAAAGGAATATAAAAATGGAAAAATATATCTGTGCAATAGATAGTTCTTTAAGCAGGAGTGGAATTGCCATAATGTCAAGAGATGGAAAAATTGTTTTCGTTTCTTCGATACCCACTTCTGCTGATATTCCAATTCAAAAAAGGCTTGGAATAATTGGGGAAACGCTTTTAAAAATTAGGAAGCAATATCCTTGTGACGTTTTAGCAATCGAGGAAGGTTTCTGTCGTTATCACAATGCCACAAAAGCATTATTTAGAGTGAGAGGTGTTATAGAATATATTTTTAAAGATTGTGAAATATATTCATATTCTCCAAGAACTGTAAAAAAAGTGGTAACAGGAAATGCTAAGGCTGAAAAGGATGAGGTTGCAAATGGGGTACTTAAAATTTATCCCAAGATTAAAATGAATAATACAGATGAGTCAGACTCCGTTGGGGTCGCCATAACTCACTATAAAATAATATCTGGAGAATATAAATTATGATTAAGATTGATGATGTCACAGAAGAAAATTGGAATTCTGTAAATCCACTAAATAAGAAAATAGTGGAGGAATTTTTAGAACAGTCTACAACATTGAGTGACCAAACATTAAAGCAATATCGTTCATCTTTACAAATTTATTTCTTCTGGGTAAAAAATAACGCTGGAGACAAATGTTTTCATGAACTCAAGAGTCGCGATTTTTTGTTCTACCAGAACTGGTTAACTAAGATGGAACAGTCTTCCGCGTCAATTAGATTTAAGAGAAGTGCAGTAAGTAGTTTCAATAACTATGTTTCATTGTTTTATGGGGAGGACTATCCATTATTTAGAAATTATATTTCGAAAGCAATCCCCCTGCCACCAAGTAATTTTGTGAATGAAAAGAAACCTTTAAATATGGAAGAGTATAAGAACCTTTGTTCTATTTTAGAACAAGAGGAACGATGGCAAATTTTAGCATACCTAAAATTTTCTTTTTCAACGGGAGCTAGAAGAAGCGAGGTTAGACAATTACTAAAAGAAGTTGTTGATTATCAACCAAAGGTTTTAGATTCAAACGACGAAAAGGTAAATGTTTATACTACTCATAAAATCCGGTGCAAAGGCAGAGGAAAAACTGGAAAAATAAGACAATTGAACTTTGACCAAGAAGCAATGGACTCAATTAAAAAATGGTTGGAGATAAGGGGAGAAGATGATTGTCCTTATGTTTTTGTAACCAAAGAAAATGGACAATACTCAAATGTTGGAGAATCAACATTCAATTCATGGGCAGAAAATCATTTAGAGAGAATTGTTGGTCGCCGGGTTCACCCTCATATTTTGCGCGAGTCGAGGGCAACGAGTATGGTGGTAGAACAAGGGAAAGATATTTCGTCTGTCCAAAAATTACTCGGCCACATGAGTTCTGCAACTTCAGAAATTTATGTCATTCGTGAAGATAAAGATGAAGCGGATGATGCTTTTTTATAGAACAATAAAATAGGGATTTTATCGTACAGGAGGACTTTATGGAAATGAGAAATGAAAAAGATATAGAAATCGCATTAAATAGAGTCCTTCTTGAAGTTGTAAAAGAAGTTGGAGTAGTCATGAGAGAAAGATTAGTTGAGTATATAAAAGAATCAACTTATCGTAATGATTATTTTCCAAACTATGAATATGAAAATGGTGATGGTTCTGCTGGTAGTGGAGAACCATCTTATGAATTTGAACAAGCGTGGAGATGGAAAGGGAGTGTAGCTAGTCTGAAAGAAATTTCTGATGAGTTATATTATGCTTGGGAAAACATGACGATTGATAGATTTTCCGGCAGACACTGGGAAGACGGTCAAGATACAAGAAAAAAACTTGCAGATATGATGAATGTAAGCGGAATTGTTGGTCATAAAGAAAGAGAACCTTATTGGGATTTGTTTATAAAAGAAATGGATAAAACAGTGGATTCTCTATGGAAGAAAAAATTACAAAGTAAAGGTTTGAATATTATGTAACTCTCTAACGGAGAGAAAGGAGGGTTATGGGAGCTAGTGATTATTCTGTACTATTAAGAGCCAGATTAGATACATCTCAGGTGGCAAAAGACGTATTATCAGTTCAGGCGGAGTTGAATAAAGTCATCCTTTCCGTTGGTTCAAAAGAAAGTTCTTCTAAAATAAAGCTCATTGATGCTCAGGCTGAATTAAAATCTTTAGACGAAATAAAATCAAGAATATCTGAATTATCTGGAAAAAATGTTCAAACAACGGAAGTAAAAGGAAATCTAGGGGAAGTAACCGGCCAAATAATTAAATATAGAGACGAGAAGGGAAAACTCGTAACAGAAACATATAAATTAAAAGCCGCCACAGATGAAGAGAATGCCGGATTTTCACAAACAACAAAAGTTGTTCAGGGTTCAACGACTGCTGTAAAAACTTGGACAGATGGAATTGGAAATGCAATTTCAAGAACTCTGCAATATGCTACAAGTGTTGGGTTAGTCTATGGGGCGTTGAATCAATTGAAACAGGGGCTTCAATATATAAAAGATTTGAATAAAGAAATGGTCTCTATCCAAATGGTTACTGGTGGAACAGATTCCGAAATATCTTCTCTCGCAAATGGATATAATAATTTAGCAAAAGAAATGGGGACTACGACTCTTGAAGTTGCAAAAGGTTCTTTGGAATTTGTGAGACAAGGTAAAACCGCTGAAGAAACTGGAATATTGATTAAAAATTCAACCATGATGTCTAAATTAGGCAACATGGAAGCGGCGGATTCTTCGGAAGCTTTGACTTCCATCATGAATGGTTTCAAAATGGAAGTTTCTGATACTGGGGATGCGGTTTCAAAATTAGTGGCAATTGATAATGTTGCGGCAACCTCCGTTAAGGAATTAAGTACCGCCATGAGATATTCTTCAAACTCTGCCAAACAAGTAGGTGTGGACTTTGACCATTTAGCGGCATATATAGGAACTGTCAGTTCTGTTACAAGATTGAGCGAAGAAACAATAGGGCAAGCATTCAAAACTATATTTGCTCGTATGACCAGCATTAAAAACTTAAAGGCTTTCGATGAAGAGGGACAAGCTGTAAACAAGGTAGAATCTTCTTTATCTAGAGTTGGTATAAATCTTAGGGATAATAATGGACATTTCCGAGACATGCAAGATGTTCTTGGAGATATTGGAAAAAATTGGAATAATATAAACAAAGAAGACCAGTTATATATTGCGGAACAAATAGCCGGAGTGAGACAAAAAGAAACATTCTTAGTTTTGATGAATAATCAATTAGAAATGCAGAAACAACTAACCGCAGAAACAAAATCTGCCGGTTTAGCTGAAGAACGTTATGCTATATATCTACAAGGTGTTGAAGCCGCTCAAAACAGAATGACTGCTTCTTGGGAAAAATTAGTTCAAGGTGCTGTTACAGGTGGATTGGTATCTGGATTCTATGATTTAGCCGCTGGAATAATGAATACAATTGATGCAATTGGTGGTTTGAAAACAATTATTTTATTGGCTTCTGCCGCATGGGTTACTTATGCGGTATCTCAAAGTGCGGCTGGTTTATCTGGAATCATAAGCACAATTGAATTTGTCGTCAGCGGTCTCGTTGGGGTCACATCTGCAACTGAGGCAATGACAGCGGCACAATGGCTACTCAACATTGCTATGGATGCCAATCCGGTAGGAGTAATAATCGCTGGATTTACACTTTTGGCTGGAGTAATATGGGGATTATCTAGTGCAATAGAGACAGCCGCAGAAAAAGAAGCCAGATTAAATGATGAATTCAATGAATCTGCCAAAGTTGTAGAAGAACAAAGAAAAAAACTAAAAAGTATAAAAGATTTAACTGCTGAATATCAAAAATTAAAAGACAATAAGAGTGGGGAAAAATTAACCGCAGACCAAGAGCAAAGACTTTTAGATATTCAGAATCAAATGAAAGACTTGCTTCCCACTTTATCTGGTCATTACGATGATTATGGAAATTTTCTTTTTGATGCAACAACAAATTTAAAAGCATTGACTGATGCCCAAGACGAAAATGTAAAGTCCACTCAAAAAGCTAGTCAAGCGGCGTTGGACGCTCAAGCTAAAGAAAGAGCTAGATTATTACTTGAAGCAAATGATTTAAAAAATAAATCAACCGGTGGAAGCATAGATAGATATACCGGAAAAAAAGTATCCGACACTAAAAATGAGGATTGGAAGAAGGCATTAGAAGACGAAAAAGCATCATTTACTAAAATGGGAGACGAAGGAAAAAATGCGTTTATAGCCGCCCTGCAAGCATCCGGAGATGATGGTAAAAAATTAGCTGAAGACATATTTATTCCAATGATGTCTAAAGCTAAAGAAATTGTTGATGCTAATCAACCTGAAATAAAACCTGAAATTGATATGGAAGCCGCAAAGAAAGCATACGAAGATGGTATTGCTGAATTGCTAAAGACTACCATAGAAATGATTAAGCAGAAAAAGAATGCTGAAAAGGATGCTCTTCAGGAACAACTTCGCTTATTGAAAGAAAACGATGATGCTCAGAAAACATATTATAAATATCAGTTAGATGAAATAAAAAAAGTTTCAGACGAAAAGAAAAAGGCTCTGGAACGTGAGGCGGAAGAACAAAAAAGAAACTATGAGCTTCAAAAAAAAGCAGTTGAAGAACAACTTGCCGCCTATGAAAAGATAATTGATAACCAAAAAGAATCATTAAAACTTCAAGAAAAAGAAGATGCTTATAATGATGCTAAAGCGGAAAAACAAAAAAATCTTTCCGACCTTCAAGACCAAATTGCAGAACTATCCTTAGATACGAGTGCTGAGGGTATTGCAAAGAGAATGGAACTTGAGGCACAAGCATCCAAGTTGGTTGAGGAATTATCCAAAGATGAAAGAGACAGAAC
>Ga0302271_10004830_pt1 | contig 10566 bp, 9 predicted proteins | sample III_Bog_N1_1_FD_198767 | JGI IMG/M metagenome (GOLD analysis project Ga0302271, IMG submission 198767) | Peat permafrost microbial communities from Stordalen Mire near Abisko, Sweden - III_Bog_N1_1 | ecosystem: Environmental > Terrestrial > Soil > Wetlands > Peat | place: Sweden: Abisko... | reverse complement strand
TTTTTCCAATATTCGCACCCAAAGGCGTTACAAAAGGGTAGAGCTCTTCGAGTCGTTTGCCTACTTTGTACATGCCTTCATTGTTAAATCCCATCGCATTTTGAATCGACTCTTGTTCGACATAACGGAACAACCGTGGTTTTGCATTGCCACTTTGAGGCTCAGGAGTAATGGTACCGTACTCAATGTGCCCAAATCCAAGCGCTGTTAGCATTTTAATCATCGTTGCATTTTTATCAAATCCAGCTCCCAGCCCTAATGGGTTAAGAAACGTTTTGCCAAAAATGTGTTGCTCAAGGCGTTTATCGTGAATAAAAAAATTCTCTGCTAAAGGAGAGAGTATAAAAGGTGTAAATTTTGCGCCATTTTTAAAGAAAAATTCTGCAATATGGTGTGCATTTTCGGGAGAGAAGTTAAACATGAATTTTTTCATCAGACCATAAGAATCAAACATCTTCTATTTCCTTCAATATTAAGTACGCGATTATACTCCAATAAAGATAAAAGATGGTTGATTTTTAGGCAGTTTTAGTGTTGCAGACCTTTGAGTTTTAGATACTCTTTGGAGTTTGCAAGTAGCTCTTCATCGCTGCCAATGGCACAAATGTTGCCATGTTTTAAAAGGGCAATTTTATCGGCTTTTTTAATGGTACTCAGACGGTGCGCAATAACAAAAGTGATTTTATCTTGAATGAGATTTTCAATCGCTTCGGTAATTTTTTGTTCACTGTGCGAATCAAGAGCCGAGGTTGCTTCATCTAAAATAAGCACTTGAGGATTCGTATAAATGGCACGCGCAATGGCGATGCGTTGACGTTGACCACCTGAAAGGTTGGTACCAAATTCATCCAAATGGGTATGAATTCCCAGCGGAAGATTTTGCACAAATTCATAGGCATTTGCTTTTTGAAGTGAATCAATAACTTTGCTTTCATCAATCTCTTTGCCATAGGCGACATTCGCAGCAATGGTATCGTGAAAGATATAAACGCGCTGTGTGACCATGGCAATATTGTGACGTAGATCGTGCAGATTAAACTCTCTTAAATCAATCCCATTAATCTTAATACTCCCAACACTTGGGTCATAAAAGCGCATCAGCATGTTCATGAGTGAGCTTTTTCCTCCACCACTATCACCAATAAGTGCAATCATCTCACCCGCTTTTGCTTCAAGATTAACATCCGTTAATGCTTGTTTTTCACCGTATGAAAGGGAAAGATGTTCAAAAGAGATGGTCTCTATTTTTGAAGGAATAGGTGCTTCGCCACTGGTGATAGAAGGTTGTTGATCGAGCAAGAAGAAGATGCGCTCGCTCGCAACAATAGCGTCTTGCATTTTATTGTAAAGACCGGATATTCTTTTAATGGGGGTGTACAGCATAAACAGAGCAGTCAGAAAAGAGAAAAAAGCACCTACGCTCATAGCACCTTCAATAACTTCACGTCCTCCTACGATAATGACAACGGCAACGCCAATGGAACCTAATGTCTCCATAATAGGACTGACCAGTTCATTCACTTTAACGGATTTCATGGTAAGTTTGAAGTAGCGTTCATTATCATTTTTAAAGAGTTCATGCTCATACGATTGCGCATTATTGGCTTGAATGATTTCAATATTGTTGAAAATTTCACTCAGTTTTGCTGTAATATCCGAGACTTTTTCTTGTGACTGACGTGAGACTTTTTTCATTTTTTTGGATAGGACGCTAAGAGGATAAACGGCTAAAGGCATAATAATTAAAGCATAAAAAGCAAGCTCGGAGCTTTGATAGATAACCACAGCAACTAAGCCAAAAATGGTCAATGTCTCTCGTATGAATTCTGGAATAAGGTTGGAGACAACGGTTCTCACACGCTCAACATCGTTGGTATTGCGACTGATGAGCTCACCTGTTCGGTATTCATGAAAAAAAGTGAGGTCTAATTTTAAAAGATTTTCCAAAATCATGTCACGGAAGCGTTTAATAATATCTTGTCCAATATAGGCTGTATAGTACGCTTGCGTATACCTTCCTGCCTCTTTGAGTGCATAAACGGCAATAATAGCATAGGGTAAAAGTTGAAGCATCTCTTTATCTTTTGCGATAAAGATTTCATCCAAAAGAGGTTTCACCAAATAAGCAGAATAGGCTGTTCCTCCACTGGAGAGGAGCATTCCAAAAATGGCTAAAAGAAAATAGGGAATATAATCTTTAAAAAAAGGAAAAAATCGCGATAAAACACCTTTAATTCCGAGCATTTAGTTTCCCTTCTCCCATTGCGTTCCATTAGCCGTATCCATCAGCTGAATCGCTTTGGTTTCTAAGAGGGTGCGAATTTCATCTGCCTTAGCAAAATCTTTCGCTTTTTTAGCAACGGTTCGTTGCTCAATCAACGCTTCAATCTCCGCTTTTTCGGCCTCGCTTACCCCAATTTGAAAATACATGTAAGGATTGTAAAGCCCAATGCCAAGAAGTGATTCTATCCATTGTAAATTGGCATGTGTTGTGGCTTTTAAGGCTTTGTCTTTTGGATTTATATCAAGCATCTCATTAGCAGAGGAGATCATCTCATCCAAACTTGCCAATGCTTTTGAAATGTTGAGATCATCACTTAAAGATTCAAGCATCGCCTCTTTAAAGCTCATTGAAACTTCGCTGGGGGTTGTTTCAAAAACTCTTTTTTTCAAGCGATAGAGTTTGTCAAGGCGTTTCTTTGTGTTTAAAAGGTCTTCTTCTGCAAAGTTAAAATTGGCACGATAATGCGTTGCAAGTAAGTAAAAACGGAGCACTTCACCGCTGTAAATTGCAAGAGCATCTTTTAAGAAAAAGCTATTGCCCAAAGACTTGCTCATCTTTTCACCACTAATCGTTACAAAGCCATTGTGCATCCAGTATTTTGCAAGTTCTTGATCACTCTTGCACCTTGTTTGTGCGGCTTCATTTTCATGGTGTGGGAAGAGAAGATCGGCACCACCTGCGTGAATATCGATCTGAAAATCACCACTGCTGGCCAGATGTTTTTCGATCATCGCGGAGCACTCAATGTGCCAACCAGGACGCCCCACACCAAAAGGTGCTGGGTAACTTGGCTCATTGGCTTTTGAAAATTTCCATAGGGCAAAATCTTTTTGATCTTTTTTCTCTTCTTTTTGCTCAACACGTGATTGACTCGCATCTTCTTCGATCATACGATGACTTAAACTGAGGTATTTGGTGTCTTTAGAGGTATCAAAATAGATACCATCGCTGGTTGCATACGCAACATTTCTATTGAGCATCGTATCAATAAACGAAATGATCTCGGTGACTGTTTCCGTCGCTTTAGGTTCAATGTCCGCGTCGTTTACATGTAAAGCATGCATCTCATTTTTGTAGCGTTCTATGTAAAACGAAGTGATCTCTTCGAGTGACTTTCCACTCTCTTTCATTTTGTTAATGATTTTATCATCAATATCGGTGAAGTTCTTCACAAACGTGACATCATAACCAAGAGAGACAAACACACGACGCAAAAGATCAAAGGCGATAGCACTTCTAGCGTGACCTAAATGGGCATCATCATAAACGGTTGGTCCACAGACATAAATTTTAACGTTTTTCTCTTTGAGAGGTATAAACGGTACTTTTTTTTTCTGTACCGAATCATAAATAAACATGCATAAGTTCCTTCACATAGTGTAATACACCCCATTCTACGATAAGGAGTATGACTAAAATCACTAATCTTTTACTATATAGTATAGCAAAAAACTTTGCTAGCCCAAAAGAACGCAGGGTAAAGAAGAGCAGAACAAACGCTGAAAGTGATCCTGCAAGGGCGAGCCCCGCTGCTCCCATAGGCTTAATGAGGCTAAAGGAGAAGATAAGATTGGCAATGAGTGAATACATCGCAATAATCGCTGCTTCCTTTTGTCTCATGCCCGCATAGAGCCAAAGTGAGAAGAGTTTAGCCAAGCCAAATGGGATTAGTCCTATCATATACATCGCCAAGACAAAACCCGTATTGGCCGTATCTTCTGTTGAAAAAGAGCCATGTTCAAATAGCAATTTAACAATTTCATCACTCAAAATAAAACCACCCAGCGTAGAGGTGGTCAGTAAGAACGCTAAAATCCAAAAACCTTGCGAGAGTAAACGTGAAGCTTCATCTTCTTTTTCGGCTTTAAGCAGTCGGCTAATTCTTGGAAAAATTCCCGTTGTTAGGGCAATGGCAAAAAGAGCCAGAGGAAGCTGAAAAATACGGTTTCCATAGTAGAGATAACTAATGCTTCCTGTGACTAAAAAACTTGCCAGTGTTGTGTCAACAAAAGAGACAATTTGAGGGGTTGAATTGCCAATAACCGAGTGCCAAAAAGAGCGATTAAAGCTTTTATTGCTCTCTTCGAGTGCAGCATCTCTCTTGTGACGGTATTTAAAACCAAGCGCTAAAAATTTAAAAAAACGCTCTTTTTTAAGGGCAAAAAGATGGGCAATCACTTGAAGCGCTCCACCCACTAAAACGCCGTAACTTAGAGCATAAACAATCGTTTTACGATCGCATCCTTGAAAGAGAAGGAGGGCGCCTATCATGCCAATATTCAGCAGTGCTGTCGATAAAGCGGAGACGGCAAAATGGTGTTTGTATTGAAGGAGTGAGCCAAAAAGCGTCACACAAAAGATAAGCGGTAAGTAATAGAAATTGATAGCAACAAAGGGTGCTGAAAGCGCTATGGTTTCATCGTCAAAACCAAAGGCAATAATTTTGGCAAAAAATTCGCTAAAAAGAGTGACAATCAGTGAAAATATTATGAGGAAAAGTAAAAATCGTGAGAAAATAGTATAGGTAAAAAGTGCTTTGCGTGGCGTTTTAATAAAGCTAGGAATAAAACTCTGCGTAAACGCGCCCTCAGCAAAAATACGGCGGAAAAGATTGGGAAATTTAAAGGCGACAAAGAAGATATCGCTGTAAATGTTGGCCCCTAAAATAGAAGCACTCAACATATCACGGATAAAACCAAAAATTCGAGAGACCAATGTCCCAATACTGTTTGTGAAAAATGATTTAATAAGCATTTGGTATTCTATCCAAATATGGTTTAAACGAAATTTTTATCTATTTTTCGATAAGATAAGCAACATTTATGTAACTTTGGTCGATATACAACACACGGGTTCAGAACTCAACTTAAATCTATTTAGAGGTGCACATTGGGGCTATTTGACAAAATTAAGGGAAATAATACGGACGCAACAAAGCAGAGTGATGGTGGAACGTCTGAATTTAAATCCATCGTCATAGACACAACAAATGTCATCAAAGAGCTGAAAAACGTTGCGGTTGCCAACCATCTCAATCCTTCCGAACTCTCTTTCAAACTTCTTCGTACAACGACCTATTACAGTGATGAAAAGAGTGAAAATAATGAGATGACAGAAGAAGAACAAAAGCTTTTGTACGATGATAATTTTTTACTTAATCCTAATCTCAAATTTATTCAACACTATCGCGTTGAGATTTATAAAATTATAGATCAAGAAGATGATCACACGCCTCTGCCTGACATTACGCTGAGCGGTAATAAAAATCTGACAAAAATTATTGCGATGATTGCGAAAAGTAATGATGTTCGCTATACCTCAAAACTTGAAGAGAAGATGATTCAAGATATTCAAATGAAGAAGATCAAAACAGGTATTTTAGTGGGAATTCGCGATCAGAATATGTATAAAGAGATTAAAAAAATTGTTGCCAATATCCGAGTAAATGGCATTATCGATCAAAATTATACCTTTGTTGTCTGCCAAGGTGTGGATGAAGTTCCTTCCATTAATGATGATCTTATTTTTCATTATAAAAAGAAAATTAATGCTAAAAGCAGCGATGGAAAAGTAGATTATTCTAAACGTGGTTTTGTGTTAGCGGTTGATCAAGATGAGTGTATTATTGAGTATATTAAACCGCAACTTGGAACGCCTGGCCGTAATTGTAGAGGCGCATTTATTCCTGTGAAGGAACCTCGTAAATCCAATGATGCTCCTATTGTTATTACCTCTAATTTAATTAAAAAAGAGAGTGAAACAAGTATTAAATACATTGCGACTCGTGGCGGGTATGTCAATTTTGACAAAGGTACTTACGACATTCAAGACCAGATGGAAATTAATGAGATCAGCTTTAAATCAACGGGTTCGATTGATGCAAGTTTGGGGTCTAACATTAAAATCAACATCAAAGAAAAAGACATTCTTAAAGATGCCATAGGCGCTGGAATGAGCGTTGAAACCACGGAAGTACATGTGGATGGAAACATCGGAAGTGGTGCAAAAATTAAGGCTAAAATTGCTGAAATTGGTGGCCAAACGCATCAGAGCTCGTACATTGAAGCCGATAAAATTTTTATTGCAGTGCATCATGGTGAAGCGAATGGGATGGACATTGAAATTGACCGCTTAGAGGGTGGAAAAGTTATCGGTGATAATGTCCATGTCAAACATATGATTGGTGGTGAGATTATTGGAAAAATTGTCAAAATTGATAATCTCATGTCAAACGCTAAGATTACCGCTTCTGAGATATTGGAAGTGACTGAACTCAAAGGTTCAAACAATAAATTTATTATTGATCCGAGTGTCACCAAAGAGTTTAATGTGATGATAGACTCTATTAACGGTAAAATTGAAAAACTTGAAGAGGAACTCAAAGCATATCCGAGGCAACTCAGTTCCAAAAAAGAGTTTATTGATAAAAATAAACCGATGGCAGAGATGGTCAAAGAGAAGATTTTGGAGCTTAAGCGAAGCGGGGTAGAACCTCCTGTGACACTCTTTGCGAAGATTAAAGATTTTCAAGAAAAAGTGATTGACTACAATACAGTTTTGCAGACCTTTAAAGACAAAAAAGAGGAGTTGCAAGAGTATCGAGAAGAGCTCAATCAAGTCCAAAATAAAGTCTTTGCTGCCAAGATTATTAACCATTCTGCATGGAAAGAGTTTAATGAAGTGCGCTTTAGGCTTATCTCTCCACCTAAAGATATCACCTACAATCCAAAGGAGCATGAAATTGTACGAGAGATTATGCTCAAAGATATGGGCAATGGCGAACATAGAGTGATGCGCTCAGCGGAGTATAGCAAATGATCGTCGGTATTGAAGGGCATATTGTCAAAAAAGAGATGACGTTTGTTTATATTAAAACAGCTTCAGGGTTGACCTATAAAGTGTTTGTCTCATTGGTCTGCATTGGAAAAATTACAACCGAACAGATTGCTTTACATGTAAGCCAAATTATCAGGGAAGATCAGCACAGCTTGTATGGATTTATCGATGAAAATGAGAAAAAAGTCTTTGATACATTGGTTAAACTTAATGGTATTGGCCCTTCAACGGCTTTGGCGGTCTGTTCAACATTGAGTCCGGACGATTTTGCACAAGCCTTAATCAGCCAAAATGTGCAAGCCTTTCAAAAAGTTCCTGGCATTGGCCCCAAAAGCGCAAAACGTATTTTAGTGGAACTGAGTGATTTTTCATTGCAATTAAACAGTGACGATCCTAGTTCTGGGAGTATGATTGAAGCTTCATTGGCTCTTGAAAGTCTTGGATTTAAAAAAGAGATGATTAAAAAAGCACTGAGTATGTGCCAAGGGGTTGATACCCAAACACTGATCAAAGAAGCTCTTAGAAAGCTTAGTTAAATAAAGGAAGAAAATGACTGTAGCCGTTTTATTTGGCGCCCAAAGTTTTGAACATGAGATTAGCGTGGTGAGTGCCATTGCGCTTAAAAAAGTCCTAAAATGTGAAATTGTCTATCTGTTTTGTGATTATGAACGCAATTTTTACCTTATTCCAACCGATAAAATTACTTCGAAACGCTTTAGCAGTGGTGAGTATAAAAAAGACAAAATGCTTTTTCTAAAACTTGGTGGTTTTTACGCTAAGAAAATGTTGGGTGAAGAGAAAATCGCTTTTGATGTGATGATCAATCTTGTTCATGGCCGAGACGGTGAAGATGGAAAACTAAGCTCAATGCTTGATTTTTTTGGCGTACCTTACATTGGTCCACGAACCGAGGGAAGTTGTATTAGTTATAACAAACTTTTTACCAAACTTTATGCACAAGAAGTGGGTGTGAATGTACTTGATTATCAAGCGCTTCGTAAAGGGAGTAGTGAGCTCATTCGAATTCCGTACCCTTTTATTATTAAGCCTCTTCGTCTTGGAAGCTCTATTGGCATTAGTATTGTTAAAGAAGAAAAAGAGCTGGCGTATGCACTGGATGTTGCTTTTGAATTTGATGACACGGTTTTAATAGAACCCTTCATCAGTGGTGTTAAAGAGTATAACCTTGCGGGGTGTAAAACAAATACCTTCCAATTTTCCATTATTGAAGAGCCTCAAAAAGAGGAATTTTTAGATTTTGATAAAAAATATTTGGACTTCTCACGTACCAAAAGAGTGAATGAAGCGACATTGGATGCGAAAGAGGAAGCGGGCATTCGTGATGCCTTTGTGAAGCTGTATGATCCACTCTTTATAGGGGCACTCATTCGTTGTGATTTCTTTGTGATAGAGGGTAAAACCTACTTAAACGAGATCAATCCGATCCCTGGGAGTATGGCGAATTATCTCTTTGATGATTTTGATAGCGTGATTAAGGCACTTTCAAAGCATTTGCCTCAAAACATTACGATGCGTAAAGAGTACCGTTATATTAACTCGATTCAAGCCGCTAAAGGGAAGTAACAGTGTTGTTTATATAAGATATTACATAAAATTTTGCACAAAGGGTTGTACATGACCTACGCTAAAAATGAGATAATGACTGCGACAGATATGGTACGCAACTTTAGCTCCGTCTTAGGAAGCCTCAGTAAAGGTCAAAATAAACGTATCGTCATCGTGAAAAATAACCGTTTTGAAGCGGTGATGATCACGGTAGACGAATACGAAAAAATGAGCGAAGCCGTTCATATTTTGGAAAAAATCTACGCCAGTACGAAAAAGAAGAGTGATGGCTAAGAAAGATATCTTATTTCAAAACACTACGTATACCCTTTCATATGAGCTATTGAATCAAAATCAACCACAGACCATTTTGTTTTTGCACGGTTGGGGTAGCAATAAAGAGATTATGAAGCAGGCGTTTGGCAAGTGCTTTCCCTCGTATCAGCATCTCTATCTTGACCTCCCTGGGTTTGGGGCTTCTTCCATTGATTTTGCAATCGATACCAAAACGTATATGGACATTGTTCAGGTCTTTTTGAAAGCGTTACATGTAAAGCCTCTGATCATTGTTGGACACTCTTTTGGCGGTAAAGTGGCTACTTTACTTGAACCCGAAGTTTTGGTTTTACTCTCCAGTGCCGGCATTATTGCTCCAAAATCACTGAAAGTCCGACTCAAAATAGCGCTTTTCAAACTGCTAAAACCCTTTGCGCCGCGCTCTTTTTACCGGTTGTTTGCCACGAAAGATGTGGAGGGAATGAGCGATATTATGTATGAAATTCTCAAACGTGTTGTGAACGAAGATTTGAGTGAGCTATTTTTTACATGTAAAGCAAAAACGTTTTTGTTTTGGGGTAAAGAGGATAGGGCGACCCCTCTATCCAGTGGAGAAAAAATGCATGCCCTCATTAAAGGAAGTCACTTCTATCCAATGGATGGCGACCACTTCTTTTTTATCAAACAAGCCAAAGAGATTGAAAAAACCATTGGGGAGTTTGGATCTTGAATAGCTATTTATTAAATGTTACAGGGCGTGTTCAAGGGGTTGGCTATCGTCGTTTTGTGGTTGGTATGGCGCACGCTTTGAATTATGTTGGATATGTCAAAAATCTTAATGATGGCAGTGTTGAAGTGGTCTTTAATGCTGAATATGAAGAAGAGTTAGAATTTTTTATCAGCAAGTTATACGATGGAACACTGTTCTCAGTGGTGAAAGATATTACATGTAAAAAGGTCGATGCAATCACCTTTGATACGTTTGAAAAGAGATAGGTGCTATGGATCAAATCATTTTAAGTGTTGTACATCTTAGTTTTATGTTAGGAATGGGATTTTATTTTATCATTGCAATGCAGTGGTATAGTTATAGACTTGAGCGTCTTGTTTTTCATTATAATCGGTATGACTGGCATCTCTACTTTTTTGCACTTCCCTTAATAGGTTACTATCTTTTAGAAGGCATTGCACTTTACGCTTTTGTTGCGCTCTATATGGCACTTCTTTTTATTTGGCAAAGGAAGATGGATAAAAAATTAGTTTGGACTGCACGCGTTAAACGTTTTTTCCTCTTCTTGATTTTAGCGACGCTTTTTCAAGATATTTTGTGTTTTGCCCTTGCTTCTTGCTTCAAACTTGGCATTATTATTACGCTGCTCATCGCTCAAGGTGCGAGTATGATCTATGAGAAAATACTCTTTGAGGGGTTTAAAAAAGCGGCTCATAAAAAATTAATGAGTCATGAAGCGCTTAAAGTGGTTGCTATTACGGCAAGTTATGGTAAAACGAGCATTAAAAACTTCTTAGCAGATATTTTAAGTAGCACACTCAAAGTGTATAAAACACCTCGAAGTGTCAATACGCTTGGTGGAATTATGAGAGAC
>Ga0302271_10004827_pt1 | contig 10571 bp, 8 predicted proteins | sample III_Bog_N1_1_FD_198767 | JGI IMG/M metagenome (GOLD analysis project Ga0302271, IMG submission 198767) | Peat permafrost microbial communities from Stordalen Mire near Abisko, Sweden - III_Bog_N1_1 | ecosystem: Environmental > Terrestrial > Soil > Wetlands > Peat | place: Sweden: Abisko... | reverse complement strand
TTTGCAATAATTTCTTCATAATGCTAAACAACCTGCTCAATCTAAGATTAGATTTGTAGTATTTACTTTTAATATCCATTCTTCTCTTCATTTTCTAACAATTGATATTTGTGGAATTCTTCCTTATGTAACTCATGATTCTATTGGACTTCTTTAATTTTCTGCTTGTAAATACTGATTTTATGTTTATATTTAGCTACTGTACTTAGCATAAATGACTTATTACTTTCCCTTTCGGTATTGAGCTTCATTTCGAATCCAAGTAATTTATCTCTGAGCTATTAAATTTCACCATTTTAATCTTCTGAAAATGCTTGAAGAGCTAGATTCTCAGAATAACGAGTTGATGCAGCCTAATTCGCTTCTTCAAGCATAGCCTCTAACTCAGAGCAATACTTTTGCATTCTTTGTAATTCCAACATTGCCATGGTTTATGGTTACTGTTTGGTTTCCGTACTTTCTTCTGTAATATTGTTTTGAATTTAAGTGAATCCATTTCTCAAATAATCCTTCTCTTTTTCCTTTTTCTGTTACTTCTCCTGATGGAAAGTTAAATCCATCTTTTCTTATTGAAGATTATCACAATATTCTTCTAACAAAGCATACTGTTCTTAGAATTATCGAGCTACTTTTTGTTTTTCTGTGTTGAGTAGATTCAGAAAAAGTTCACTTATCTTTCGAACAAATATCTCTCTATAACTTTCATTTTCATTCAAATTATTTATCCCTGGAATATCTAACATGTCTCTGAGTCTATTTTCAATATCAAATCCTGTTGAAATTCCTCTTTATTCCTCATAAAACTACTGTCCATCATCCATTTCAACTACTCTTGAATTCTAGAACGTAGCAAGCCAGATTCTTTATTGCTTCTGTTGGGAGAAAAATCCAAAATTAATTTATGTTTCTGTTTTTGCAAGTTTAAATCATCTTGGTGTTCTATCCGTTACTTTATTATCTTGCAATAACCACTCTTAAGGTAAGAAGAACGTGTGCAATAAATAAAAATGTAACAACCCAATGTCTACCAAATTACAGTGTCATTTAAATTTTTTGTGAAATCTGTTTGATGAATAATTAGAAAATCAGACAATCAATCATTTTCTTAATAAATACATCCCCAAACTAGCTGAGTGTCTCCACCAAAAATCTTCTTGAAAATACTATTTCTTAATAATTTAATGTCTCCTTCAAAATTATCCTTCTCAGAAAAAGTTAAAAATGCCTTTTGTTAATGGACGTACTCGTTTTTATGTTTGATTGCATCTATCAGAGACATTTTCATAAGAAAAGAAACAAATAATTTGGAGCGGAAAGATAAATTCTTAAGGATAAGAGGACAAATTTTGATAAAACAAAAACAAAACAGAAGATAGAAAACGAGAGAAGCACTCTAAGGGACAGATATTTGTTCTTGCCAGATTAAAGAAATTCAAAAAACACAAGCAAAAAGAAGAGAGAAGAACAAGCTGCAAAAGCATGAGTAATTATCCACCTGAAATATAGAGCCTCTTTGATTAGCAAAGCAAGTTTGATCTAGCGAAAGTTGCTATCCTAGACTAAGTATCGGATCTCATGCATTCTGGAGACAACAAGAAGGTATGTTACTTTGCAAAATGGAGAAATTGAGTTTTTCATAATAGATGTAGAATAAGATTGAAAGTTGATTGATAAAAGCTAATCGATTATTTGTGGATAGTTGATGATGGCAAATCAAGTATGGAATGATTTGAAAGAGAAAACAGAATTCTGGGTGAACGGAGATGTCATATTGGAGCATTCTTCCAACTTCCAAACTAAGCTACTCACTTTGGTCTTGATGGAGGATACAATTAAAGTAAATAATTAGCACCATTTGAAAACCCGCAAAACAATGATTTTAATTTGAATAGTCCAAGTGGTTAGCCTTACCAGAGCAAGCAAAAGCTGGATTAAAGAATTTTATGATTGGATATATTTTCAAAACAAGTCAATCAGGCAATCTGAACTAGCAAGGAATAACTATTCTGAATAAATGCAATTCGATTATCATCAAGATTCTCAAATTTGAGTGGAACACAACTTGGAATAATTTTATCCCAGACATATGCTAAGCATCGCGCACAGATCCCAATGTTTGCGAAAACTCTCTCCACTTGCTCAAAATGCTCAGGTTAGTAAAACTTGATTACTTTTAAGGAGTTTTTGAACAATTTTTTAAAATTCAAAACAATGCAGCAATTTTATCATACATAACCTTTATCTTTTTCAAGATATGAAAAATGACTAAATTATTTATTTTTTGTTTTAGTGAGGAGATATTCGACTACTCCAAGAATGAAATGACTAGTCAACAAATCTAGCAATTGAAACAATAAATGTACGAACAATTCAAGCACATTTATGAGCTATGCTACTTCATTGCTTCTGGTTGCGTTCAAAATATCAATGCTTGTAAACCTGGGTTAGTGAAGGCTTGTTTGGAGACATTCCATGTGTATTTAAGCTGGATTCCTATTGGATTTATCATCGATACTGATATTGTGGATATCTTTTTGTTCTTCGTGGTTTCCACTGATTTCAAGGAACATGCCATTAATTGTCTGACAGAGATTGCTCTCCTGAAAATAGATTCACAAATGACACCTGAAGAGACATTCAAAATGAAGAATAAGATCCTTGATCTGTTCTTTAAATTCATTTCGAAAATCTCTGAATAAATTCTACCTATGAATGTCAATCTCGCTTTTGAGAGAAAACGCATGATGCAACAAGGATAACATCGTCAAGTTGAAACATTTGATGGAATTTGCAAGACTGTTGTGTTCTTTCTTACTTCGTAAGCCAACTAACAATCCTTTTTGAATTCCTTTTGATGAATAATGTATTTTGTTGTAGATTCTTTTAGACAAATTTGGAGTGGCTGGAGGAATAAGCTAATGATCCTAAAAATCAACTAAATTAGTAAATTGCTGCGAGCATCGAGAGAGGACTCTAATATATCGTTAATATAAACGAAATAGATGAAGAGAATATCTTTAAGATTTGCATAGACTTTTGGCATATTTTCACAACTGATTAGCTAAAAAAGTTAAATTAAAAATAATAAACTAGTTTGCTAAATGGACCAGCATAAGGAACGTTTTTTAGTGTGCTTCGTCTGAATAATGCTCCTTAAGAAGTGCCGCTTGAGAATCTCTAAATTTCCAAAACTATTTACCCAAAGATTCTCACTTAAATTAGAGTCATCATAATTTCTAGAATGGCTAAGCCATAAGAAGTTCTTATTGTCATCGAAGAAGGCATGCCAGTAAGGGAAGAACTCTAAGATACAGAGAATAATTCTCTTTATGATCTTCTTAAAGAGATTCTAGTTAATCTGTCCAAGTTAGATTGGTAGGACATGAGTAGAATTCTGCTATCAAAATTAGAAAAGCAAGTAATCTCTTCTATTTACATTTATTTTAAAACTATAATGTCTAAAAGAGTTTATTTTTGCTAATTAGTAAGATGGCACTGAATGGAGTTTCGACAACCTTAACAGTCTATGCTGGGCGATTGGGTCTATTTCTGGCTCCGTCAAGAGCGATGAAGAGCGAGTTCTTTTGATTTAAGTTATTAGGGTAAGTTTTAATCATTTTAGCTTATTTTTCTGGGGAATTTCTAAATTATTTTCTATTTTGTAAAAAGGGACTTTTAAGTCTAACAGAACAGAAAAAACAAAAAGAAAGTAAAGCTGTAACAGCCTCAAATATTATGTACGTAGTCAGCCAATACCCTATATTCCTGAAGAACAATTGGTCCTTCCTTAAGACAGTAGTTAAGAAGTTGTTTGAGTTCATGGGAGAAACATTTCCTGGAGTTATGGTAAGAAAAAAAAAAGAGATTTCTTTTATCAGAATTAGCTTACCCATTTCGTTTGATTCCTGTAGGAAATGGCTGTGAACACATTCTTAACAGTCAGTCAAAAATGTGCTGAAGAATTCGTTAAAGTTTAGCAAGAAAAAAGCTTATCTTCAAAGGGAAAAACAAACGTTGCTGAGCAAGAGCCATACATTATTGGATTAATCAGATAAATTGATGAAAAAGCTAATATTCTTTTGCCTTAGTATCGTCTCACTTTTTACGAAGCTGTTGGGTACATGATCAACGCTGAGCCAGATTAGCAAAGAGCATCAGTTTATCTTGAGACAACTTTGCGCTCTTTCTTGGAAGGCTGGAAGAGTATCATTCAAAGTGCTTCTTAGAATCCCTCCGTTCTTGATTCTGAATAAGCTGTGCAGTAAATATCAATGTTCTTAAAGATCAACGAGCGAGTTTGCTTCTCTGTCGGATTTAATTACATCTTCATCATAGGTATGAAGAATTCAATTTTATTCCAATTAATTTTTTTTTCAGCAGAAAAAGTCCAATTATCTAATTTGTTTTGATAAATTTCAACTTTAAATAGGCTAAATAAATCTTGGGATGAATTAGATTTACTAATACTACAGCTAACAAATAAACGCATAAGTGAGCTAAAATGGCAAGAATGTCTTGAATTACTCAACAATTAAGCGCTTAAGAACTATCAGAAGAGATATTATTAAACTTTATGTATGCTTTTTCAAATCCTGCAAGAAAGGCACATAATTCTATTAGCCACAATCTATCGCATTGAATCTGATAGAACCACTACAGTAATTGCTAGTAGATTACGTGAATAGTCTTGAAGACTGCAGAGAACCTGAACTCTTGAGTCTGTATTAAGTTATCTTTGAGAATATGTCAGAATTTATCTAGCCTATTATCCCTGATACTCTTAAAGGAATCTTCATGTCTACATTAGGGATGATCACCAAGGACTTCAGTTCTTTCCCTGATCATAGAATTGGCTTCTTCCGTTTCCTAAAGGCTGTCGTATAAAATGCTATTGAAGGTGAGTTATTAGATATTTATTTTATGTCTTTTTTTAAACTTAATTTGCAATTTTAAACAAATCAAGCTTTATTCAATATCCCGAGCGACTAATTCAAAACTATGATCGATTGCATCGTCTGGGCTTTCAAGCACAACATTTCAGAGATCTCAGACATTGGTCTGGATGTTCTTGTCTATGTCATGAGAGTAAACTAATCAAAATTTAATCATTATTTTCTTTATTTTTTGATGGTTTTTTTGCCATTTTTCCTAACAGCAAGTTTACACAAATCAAATAATCGCCAACTCGTTCTATTCCATTTACTACATAAATCTTCTGAAAGATGTGCTTGAAGTTCTCACTGATGGCTACCATAAGAGTGGATTCAAGCAATAATGCATTATTTTCTAAATGCTTATTGCCATTGTCAAGACAGGATTTGTAAATTTATTTTTCAGGCTCTAAACTCGTTTTCATTTTATTATTTTCCATTATTAATTTGATTTTACTAAAATAGATCTCTGTGCCACTTTTCGAAGGCTAAACAGTCGACAATGCAACGTATGTGTATGAATTCCTTGTCCAAGCACTCTCTACAACTTTCACTAATGTTTCTCTTCAAAAAACGCAGAGTTATATTAAAAATCTCTTTGACAAATCACAAGTCTCACATGATTTCAAGGTAATAGAAAAATTAAGATAATTAACAATTATTTTGAGATTCCTAAGTGATATGTTGGATTTCATTAATTTGTTGTAATTTCTGATTTGCAGGTTGAATTGAGAGATTATTTGATTAATCTGAACATGTACAGCAATGAGAATGATCATCTATTTGAAGCAACAGATACTGCAACCACCACAGCTAATAAGCAGTGAAGTCCATATTTCACATTTTTCTTACTCGTTCTTGTTTCTTATTTTCTAAATGTAATGAATTTCAAACTTATTTAAGAAAAAATATCTATTTTTTTAAGATTAATAATACACTAAGAAAGCAAAAAATACAAGAAATAAGTTAGTTTTAGAAACATTTAAAGGATTAATTCATTTTATTAAAATGTTTGTTTAATTCTCTCCATTAGAGAGAAACTAAGATATTTGTCAAAAATTATCATTTTAGTTAAAATTAGCAGCATTTTAGTTAAAATTAACAGCATTTTCGATCTCATCTAGGAATTAATCAGGTTAATTTTCATCGCAATTTAAGTAATCTTGCTCAAAACCATCATTTTAACCAATTTATTCGTTGCTATTGTTGTTATTGAGAGGAATATTGTTTTAGATTTGAGTTGAATCATAGGGGATATTGCTAGGGTTAATAATATTAAGATTTCCTTAATCAAGATCTGCAAAATATCCATAATTATGATTGGAATGATTAGCATTCTATAGATTATCTTGAATAGGCATGTTGCTTGAAAGATTATCATAAGGATTATTTAGATCTCTTTGCTGATTAGCAAAGTTATCATATGGATTATTAGCATTATGGCTTGGTGAAAAATAAGGATTACGACTAGGTGATTGCATGATTGAATTAGTAGGAAGGAACATATTATTTGAAGCATTATTATGATTTGGAAGATTGTCAAAGTTATTAAAGTTATTGGAGTCTTAAGGAAGTAATTAATTTACACCATATTGCTATAGATTCTATGAATTAAAACTCTAAAGAGGAGGAGTTTCTGGTTTGAATGTAGAATTCATGGCATTGTATGGATTGAATTAATTTGGATTATTCTGATAGAATATTTCAGATTATGAAAATTAATTGTCTCCTAGCTATTCACTGATCATTTGGGAGTTCTCATTTAGTAAAAAATCAGCGTTGTCTAATCTCTGTGGTTGAAGAATGAATGGGTTTTAGAGACTTGTATTAATATCCCCATTTTGAGATTGAATGTTGTTAAATTTGACTTAATTCAAAGGGAAAAGTGAATCTTTTTGTTGTAGTTGTTGTTTAGATTCTTTTTATTATTGTAACCTCGCTTATCTCTATTGCTCAGCTTTTTCCTTTTGAATCTATTGCTGCTTTAGTTTTTCTCTTTCTTTGACCCTCAACTACACTTTTTGTCTCAGATTCTGAAATGGATTATTTCCCTGTTGTGCACTTTGAAATGAAGTCTCAGAATCATCTTAATCTTCGACAAATTGCCTGAGATAGCTATTATTTTTATTCTTTCTGTTTTTAGAAGAAAATATTGCTTTTTGGTTTCTAGGAAACTTAGAAAACATTGCTTTTTGTTATTTTTCAATTAAAGTTTAGATTCGTTAATTTTTAGCTTCAAAGGCTATGCAATTTCTAAAAAGATCTCTTTCCTTTTCTTTTGATCGATCGCTTACAGTCACTCCCCCAAAGAATTCCTTTTCTTTGGGATCATTTTTGACTTAATTATGCACTGAAGGACCATTAAGAAGAAATTCTTCTTCAGACATCTTTAGATTACTACTTTAACTTATCTGCGTTGAATTCGCTGTTGTGCTTGCTGCTGTTGTTGATGTAGCTGAAGGAGATTGCTATTGTTATTGATATGAAAGTGAAGGCTATTATTACTCAGAAGGCTGTTATTTTATCACTCGAATGGCTTCTGGATTAGGGTATGAAAAAGTGTTATAAATGATTTTTTTCGTTGTTGATTCAATAAAATAGCTAATTTTCCCACTTTGAATACCAGCTACGTCGGTGGGATTATCACAAACTCTATCAAGAAATACTCTTCCTGCTCTAGCAACTCTCGATCTGATAAGATAAGCAAGAGTATTTTGATTCTTTAGTTTTTACTATTTTTCTTCTTGAATTGCTAAGCTTTTAGTTTTCACTTTCTCGCTGTCTTGAACATTTTCTACAGTCACAGGAATGCCAAGTGAACTAAAATACATCAAGAAATTAGTCAAAAACGATGTCTGTTCTTGCTATGTATCTAATCTCAATTTATCTCGTTCTTCAACTTATTCTTACTTTCCTTAAAGCAATTATTATTTTTGCTATTTTTCTTGCGATTTACTAGCATCTTTGTTAACTTAATCAATAATAATGTTTTCCTTCATTTATTGTACTTGTCCTTCTTCTTTCTTCTGCAAAGAGTTTATTTCAGAAATGACTTCTTCCTTTTTTTCTTTATTGATACCCTAACTAATCTTTTTCTATCTCCTTTTATTCCCTGCTGTTTCATTGCTTTAAACTCCATTCTTTTGTTATGTATCCTTTTCAAGCTATGCAGTTTCCTATTTAATATCTATTCCTCCTAATTCAATCCAACAAACAAAATAAAAAATTTATAAAAAAATTTCACATTTAATTTATAGATAGTTATGTAAAAGAATTCTAATCTCCTCTTGAATTAATTCATAATATTTACCTGTCAAAGCATCTTAATTTGTCATTAAAGCTGATGTTTCATTCTGCTAATCAACTACTTCGGTTTGTTTTCTTTATTTTACTTTTGTTTCCTTTTTCTTTTCTACATTTGGTATATCTGCAAAACCCTTAGTTTCTTCAGCTTATTAGCCTTTGCTGGCATCATCATCACCTATTTTATTTGATTTTTTAATTCTGCTTTTAACTACTTTTATCGCTTCATCATTTGATGCTTGCACCTTTGCTTGTATTGACTCTTTAGGTATGTTCTAGTTAAACAAAAAGTAAATGGTAATTCTGGTAAGTATCTCTAAAGTTAATTTACATTATTAGATATAAGTGGAAGAGTGATGATATTTTCTGAATTAGGTTTCTCTTATGAAGCTTATTTCAGCTTAGTCTACTTTAGTTTATTATGTTTATGCATTTTCGGTGAGATTTACCCTTGGAGTGCTGCAATATCAGCAGCTCTGGAATTAAATGTATTAAATATCTTGAATTCCTTTGCAAGACCTGGAACCGATATTGAGAAATCATCTATTTCCTAAAAAGCTAGTTCTCTTTTGAGAAGCTCTCTTTTCTTGAGTTTGAGAGCTATCTGACGGCATTTCTTAAAGTCTGCTTCCAATCCTAGCAGTTTATCTTGTATCTCTTTATTATCAGTTCTTGTGGATTTCCTTGTTTTCTTCCTGCAATACTCTCTGGGTCTAAACGTAGCATGGTATGCCTATTCCTCAGAATTCGCTCTCCAATACTTCCGCATGAAAGGATATATTTCTTTTTGAGTAATTAACTCACCTTATCTGAGGTATTTATCATTTTCTCTTTCTCTTTTCCAGTATTAATAAAGTACATATAGATCTGCTGCTTCGATTGCTTCTTTCAATTCATCTGGCATATCAATTAATGATTCCTCTTTCGTGGCTGTCGTCTATCTGGTAGATTTTGTTTCAAAGTGAATGAAAAACTGTTTCAGTAGTTCTTCTGAAATTTCTCCTTTTGAGGATGTATTTTCTATTTTTTCTTTATTAAATAATTTTAAGAAATCAAGATCTTCTTCCCTTAATTCATAAGCATCATCTCTTGGTAATATACGGTCGTGATGCAATCTAACATAGGAATATCCTTAAATTTATATTTTTTTCTCAATAAATGGATCCATTATTTCATTGTGATGTTCAATGATTTATTTTGGTTTGGGTGCTGCATCAAAACAAGATGCTTTGGAAGGAGTTGAGGAATTATTTTCATTTGCTTTAGTATGTAAAGGATGATGGGGATGATATTGACTCTGATTCAGCGAAGACTCAGATAATGCTGAATTATCTATTCTTGAAAACTCTTCAAGAGAAGAAATGCATTGGAAGGTCTGATTGAGCAATAGAGTTCGTGGTCTAAAACTATTCATATTACTTTGATATATGGTAGCTTCTTCTCTCCCTTTTCTATCTCTATCTCTCACTCTATCGCTTTTCAATATCACAATCTGTTCAATGATTTTGCTTTTTTCCTCTCTTAATTTTTCCTCTTAAACCCGCCTTCCCAAAATCAATACCTTTTGTACTTCTCCCATCCCGCCAAATATACAACTCAACAATATATCTTCATTGTAATTATTAATGAAAATGAACATATTTTGAAAGCTCTGTGTTCATCGTGAACCAATTAAACCTCTCCAAATGCACCCCCCCCCTGACTTTCTTAAATATTTTCTACAATATTTTTCTTTCCCGAAGCTTAGTATTTGAATTAATATTATTTTCTCGAGGATAAAGCAGATTCAGCTTGACAATCTCATGTTAAGTTAAAGGCTTATTTTACTAAACCTTCTTCTTTTCAACAAACTCCTTCCGAATGAAAATGATAATCAAATAGAATGGATCAGCTATTTTTTGAAGATCAATGACTCAAAATCATTTTTTTTTCTTCCTTTTTCATATATTTTTGTGACTCGATCAGTACCAAGGCAGGAAGAGCAACTAACAAGACACCCAGTTCAAATCAAAATATGTTTTTGTTAAGAATTTGATTAACCAAAACATTAAAAATACCTGTCAAGGGGTAAAGGGCATGAAGATATTTTTTAATTTCTTGAATCCTCAAAAACAGAATATTTAATTTTTATTTCATGAAGGGTAGATCAATTAGAGAAAGTGGATACTATTCGTGAGAGCAGCCAAATTGAAGATCTTCTTGATTGTCTTGGAAGAAGTAAAGTCAGTTGATCAGCAAATCAACTATAGACCAGTTTCTTTTATTGTCTTAGTCAACTTATTCACAATTTTTTGTTCTAATAAATCATTCATTAACAAGGTTTAGTTTTTGCAGCCA
>Ga0302271_10004825_pt1 | contig 10573 bp, 5 predicted proteins | sample III_Bog_N1_1_FD_198767 | JGI IMG/M metagenome (GOLD analysis project Ga0302271, IMG submission 198767) | Peat permafrost microbial communities from Stordalen Mire near Abisko, Sweden - III_Bog_N1_1 | ecosystem: Environmental > Terrestrial > Soil > Wetlands > Peat | place: Sweden: Abisko... | reverse complement strand
CTTTGAGTAATTGAAAAAGTACATTGAAGAGAACTGCTTTGATTTCGAGTTCTAAACGTTCCAGGAAGGAACGCTCAGAATCCAAGGAGTTCTTGTTCCCCTAGCTGCTCGATTTCAAATCCATTACGAGGTTAATTTTGATTGTTTTTCGATCTAAGAAACAAGCAAGAGAATTTAAACAAACTACGAAATATAAGAGGTAAACCTAAATGATTCTTCCAATCAAATAGAAAATTAAAGGAAGAAGTAACTTGAAAAGGATAATAAACTAAACAAACTATTTATTCAATCCCCAACCCTCCTCTTCAAAGGATTTTTGGGGTTAATTACTATGAATAATATAAAAAAAGGGAAAAATTGTTTTTTATTACTAATTTCTGTATCATTTCTACAAAAATATAAGGTGATACTGAGGAAATTTCAATTTTTTTGGGTGCTTTTGATTAATTAAAACTCAACTATTTGAATGGATACATTATGGTTTTGAAACAGATTCTCCTATGCTTTAGTAATTATTTTTGGAATAATCAAAACTTAATTGTTTTCTTTATTAGTCTTCAGTAAAACTGTGAATGAATTAAATTTTTAGCCAAGGTATTATCAGGATTAATAATCAATCACTCAAACTCAATTTTCTTCTTATTTTGGAAATGATAAAAGATTAATAATTTTCACTTGTAATTAAGAGATAAAATAATGATTTTTTTTTTTGAGATTTTTTTTTCTTCCTGCTTATTTAGTCTAATTACTCTCTAATTTATGTAAATGAAAGTATATTTAGCATTCTTAAGAGTTTCTTGGTTTTACAATATCCTTTAAAGGAATTATTTGTTATTGCCGTGGAAATAAGTATTTTCAGGATAATCCTAAATTTTCTTGATTTGGTTGTCACATTAAATTATTTTGTGGAACGGTTTAAAAATAGCAGTAATTTAAATGATCGCAGACTTAATTTTATTTTAAAAAAAGTGATTAAACATTATTACTTGTGAGCATCATTTGATCTTTATTATTTTGGAAAAAATGTAGTACACTTAAGAGCAAATAAGTTTATTTGTCTGTTAAAATAATGCTAAAATCATAAGTGTATTAGGGTTTAAAAAACATAAACATGAAATCATCTTTTTAGTATGAAGGTGAATCTAATCCGAAAGAGAGAGAGAGAAGAATCAATTGGCGAATAAAAGAGCTAATAAATTTTAAGATTTATTTATTGTTTTGAGAATTAACGACACAAAATCAAGAACAATAGTAGATTTGAAGCAAAATTAGGGGAAAAAAACCAACATAGGATAAAATGGGTAACGATAGTAGTTCTTCGATTTCTGAGGGCAGCGGATTCATTGGGAAGCTCAATAAGAGCTACGATTTCATGACAGAAGTAAGTGATCCTCGATTTGGGGATATTTACGTCTACAAGCATATGACAGAGAAGAAATACATTGCAAAGAGAGGTAAATGATCAATTAATGAACAAAACTAACTTTTCTTCTTGGCAAAAGCATAATGTCTTTTTGATTCTATTCATCTTAATTCTTAATACTCTTCCAGGTTAGATGTGCAATTCTGAAGAAGAATAAATAGCTCTGATTCGTTCTTGTCGAAACAGACAACATCTGAAACACAAATATGTTCTTCAGCTCCTTCATTTCTGTGAAGCAGGGGAAGACAACATCTGTGGAGACTTTAACAAAATCACAATTTTCTTTGAATACTACTTTCACGATCTTCAAAAAGAATTGCAAAGGCGCAGAGATAACGGAAAGGTAAGATCAACATCATCTCTAAGTAGACTTTCTGATATTTTTCATTTTGTTCATATTTAGGAGTACTTTAATGAGTCTGAACTATGGTATCTGCTGGACTCGATGGTATAAGCCTGCAGTTTTTTCGAGAAACAAAAGTTAAGTCACGGAGATATTCGTCCAAGCAACATCCTACTCACAAACGATGGATAAGTGAAAGTAGGTGAATAGGGTATTTTACTTGTAGATTAATCTGGATACTACAAGATGCTCTCCAGAAGAGAAAAATCCTATCTTCCTCCTTCTTTACTTCGCTCTCTCAGCGTTGGAGAACTCAAACCTTTCCATAATACTCAAAAAACTGATGTGTAAAAGGAATTTCAACCTTCAAAAAATTCTTGTTTTTTTAAAGCTTTTGGATATTTTTATGATTAGAATCTTTAAAAATTTGTGTTTATTGATTTTAGGTACTCCCTAGGCATGAGTCTATTGGAAGCTGCTTCTCTATGTGAGCCAATGAGTGCATATGATATGGATAACTACACTGTTAATCACTAAGTCATTGAGCATCTTTTTGGATAATGCAGAGGAAGATACAGTGATTTTTTGATGAATGTCTTGAGAGACATGCTAATCGAAGAAGAGAATGATCGACCTTCTTTTTAGACTCTTGCTTCGATACTTCAGCCATTTCAAAATAATATCTATTCCTCGAATAATAATAATAATCAGAACTCTCAAATAATATAAAGCAACGGCAATTCGATTCTTACTCCTTATTAGGTAAAAGGGATATTTTCAAAAAGATTCAAAATATTTTGGTTTTCTAATTGTTTGATGTCTCTAATATTTAAAAAAAGCCTATCTAGTAATCGTCACTTCTCCAGCAGAGCTACGTCTTTGTACCTCCATTTATCTCACCGCAAGCGCAGTTTTAAATGCAAAATAATGTAAAATTTAATTCGTATTTGTATGAAAGAAACAATATGAAAAAAAGATATTTACTGTTTTCTCTAAATTAGGCAGTGACTTACATCTAACCTATTCCACAATAAGGAGCCAATCCTACCTCTGTTCTAGGGCTTTAATCCACATTTGAAACTCAGGGGAATACCTCATCTGTATCCTTCTAGCCTTCATAAATCTAAGGTCTCACACCTCAATAGCATCAGCAAGCACAAATTGTATCTAATTAATAGATCTACGCCTAATCATAATAACCACAACTTTAGGCTCAATAAAATTAAAATCTATTAGCTGCTAAATCTGAACAACTGCAACTGCAAATCTAACAGCTTCAATAGCAACAATTAGCGTTATAAAAGTAGTATCAAGCAGGAATACCGATTTAATCTAATGTACCAGTTTAATAATAGCAAGCATTTAGCAATAGTATTCCAACAAATCAAGGAATTAATTAGCAATAATAAACTATTTAGTAATAGTAGAGAAGTTAGATTCCAGTTCCTCGTTAAGCTTATCAATAAGTGTCGCAACAAAACCAAATAATTAGTTTTTAAAACCCTGTAGTGACATTATTACCTTAATCACAGCTAATTCAATCACTCAATACTCATCAGTAATCCAATTAAATCAGTGAACCTAATCAAGCAGTATCTTTCCAGCCTTCCTAACAGAATCAAAGTACTTCATAACCTGCAAACTACCAGTAATCATAAATTCAAAAAAAAGATTATTTTTTTAGTTAAAATGTTATTAATACCATCGAGTTTATTTAATATATTTGTGATAATTTAATCTAGGCGTGTTGCAAATCAAGAAGTCTAGTTAGGATTCTTGAAGTAAGTCAATGATGCCCTTGCTAATTCAAATCAAACTCTGCAACTGAATCAAGACAACTAATCAACAGCTTCTCAGTAAAAAAAACCTAACCCTTCTTAGGAATTTGAAGTGAATGTACAGCCTTGGTAAAGTGCAAGCAGTTAATAGAATAATTAATAATAGCAACATGTACTTGCCAATTAATAAACCTATCAGTAAGGGTAACTCCAAGGCATTCCATAATAGTTTCTGAGCAACCCTTCGATTCAAAGTAAACTAAATGCTTTAAAATAATTGTTTTTGATAATGATAGAAGCATATAAATTCAATACTTGTTTTTTTAATTTTTTAAAACACAGATCTAGCAGGTTCTTAAAGCTAAATTAATGGATTTTATCAGAGTTTCACGCATATTCAGTAGCCTTAAACAGCTAACTATCTCCAGCAGTGAACGAGTCAGCAAAAATTAGTTCTTCTTTTGTTCTTTCTAGTCTTCAAAGATAATTCAAGAAAGAATGAGAATGCTATTTCTCTTTTCTCCTGCAGACAATCTTAAAAAAAGAATGTCCTAAAAGCTTATAATATGCTCTAGATTTCTTTTTTTTCTATCTTTATTATTATTTTTGAATGTCAGCATTATTCTCTAGATATATTTTTTCTATTTGTATTAACAATTACAGCAACTTTTTAATATTTTAATGATTCAATAGGAGTTCTTTCAATCATTTTATAATTCCTACCAATAATTTAAAACTACTTTAATCTCATATTACACATGGCTTTGTCTGCTTTGTTTTTGAAGGGATAATTACAAATTAAGAAAGCAAATGTTAAATATTAAGAAAGATATCCACTCAGTAGAATTGGGGGCAGGGGGGGGGGGGGGGGGGAGTATTAACTTTTTATTGCATTTTATTTTCAAGTTAATTGTAATTTATTTAAGATATTTCTGAAAAGATACGAAGATTTATTAATAAACTAAAAAGAAAGGAGAAGGATTAACCAATCCTTTTGAAAAGGATTGGGGAAGAAAACAAAAACAATAATTGCTTTTCGATAGCTATTTACAATAATTAGTATTGTGTTTGATCCCTTTTTTTAATGCTTTTTGCTTGGTGGGGGATGTGGGGTATGGGATTGATACTGAATTCAAAGAAAAAAGAATAAAGCAATCCTTTGGGAAAAGTTTCAATTTTTTTAAGCTTTTTCTGCTGAAAAAGACAGAACAACTGGCAAAATAGCAAGTAAAAAAGGAGAAAAGCTCTGGTCTGTTATGTTGGAGATTAAGCAAGTCTTATTTTTGGAAGGATTACATTGAAATGAGTAAATTAAACTGAAGATTTTGGTAAAGAGAGTTGTTTGATGAGGGAAATACCCTTTCAAGATGACTCTATGCGGTCTGGAATGATTGAGACAGTTGATGACGATTTTGATGATTATAAAGTTACACTGGAGGTATTCTAGAGATATTGAGGCACCATTAAGGAGATAGGAGAAGCAGAAGACAGCTTAAAAATGATCTTTTTCTTTGATATCTTTTGCTTGATTTTCTCCATAGATTCTGGCTTGAGACTGATAGAGAAGTTAGATGAAGCAGCACAAGTTAGTTCGCAAGAACTTCCTGAATGAGGAAGGGCTGCTTCATCTTGAGTTGGTTTGTCTGGATTTTATGACTACTTGAGATTTGGAGTTTACACTGGGCAGTCATAATAGATAGAGGGTAGGATTTCCAAATTATTGTTGATTGAGTCAGCAGCATCACTTGGCTGCTAATTATCCTAGTTTGGGAACGACGAATCATCAGTAGTTTTGATCTTTTAGGTGTCTTTTTTTGAAATGAACCTTCCTTTAACTCGAAGTCGGGAGTCAGCTACTCGTTTTCTGCAATCGTAGGAGATCTTTCTGATCCAATTCCTGCGTTTATTTTTATATCTCTCGATTTTGTACTGTCTCTCTAGTCTTTTCTGTTCTTATTAGCGCAGAAGATCCGTGGCGGAAAGAGCTGCTACTGCTGCCATTGCAACTTCTCCTTGTTGAGCTAAGAAAGCAGATAGACTTAACACAGTGGAAGGGTCCATGGAGTTGAAGAAATTGTTCTATGTTAGAATATGAGATTGGTTTGAAGTGTCAATTTGTGAATTGAGGGTGTTTCTGTCAAGGATATTTGTATTTTGATTAGAATTGCTATTATGTCCCTCATATGTGATGATTCTAGGAACAAATGAAGATGAGTTCTAATGCCTAGAGAAACCCTTTTTATTTGATGAAAGTAGAGCAGATGTGTCGAAAGACTCATTTGAATTAGAGATATTGCTTTGAAGAGCATTTAGGGCAGTTTTCTAAGAAACTTCTGAGAGATTTGTAGGTTTGGTATTACTTTTTCCTGAGATTTTATCGAAGTTAGAAGGTGTTGAAAGCAAATGCGAGAGTTGAGTTTTAGACTTGAAGTTTTCATCTGCGCTATCTTAACCCCATTCACCTTGAGGATAATGTTGTGTCTCAGCAAAAGGAGCAGGCTACTAAGGGCTCTAAGTAGCTACTTGCATGAGTTACTCTAAAGCGAGGTAGGATTGAACAAAATTCAATATGTCAGCTTCGTTACTGGGATTTTTTGCTGGAGAGAGGCACTCATTTGCAGGGCGATCTGTGGTAATAATTGGCTGAGAATTAGGAATACCTGTGTCTTGCATGGATGCAGATGATGCTGATGAGGAAGAAGACATAGAGGATTACTGCTAAGTTGAAGATTTCAACGCTTACAAAAGATTCTCTGGGGGAATGTTCTAATGATTTGCTTGTGATTGGCTTATTTGACTAGGTTGGTGTTGTTCTTGATGTGGTGTAGGTTAATTCTGTAGAACGGACTGGAGTGCTTAAAGGAGGGTATCTTCTATTAAAGAATCCATCGAAGGAGATTATGTTTGCTACTGAAGAGACTACAGCAACTAAAGTAATGCAACTGACTCAGAGTCATGCTGGAAAGTTTAGGATTGCAAAGAAGAGAGGAGGCTTGCCATTTGATATCTCAGAATACTTTATATTATTGAATATATTTTGATATTGTTTCTATTTCTTTTAAATTGTTTAATATAAGTGTGGATATTTATTTTTTGTGTGTGTTTTTTTTCATTCCAAGCACACAATCCTCCTTTCACTTTTATTGCACTCAAATGTATCTCTATCCCTCATCCACAGATCACAATAATAATAATAATTATAAGTTCTCCCCGCTCTCCTTGGATGCACTCCCCTATTCACTTGTTTCCATATTCATTATTAATTGCTTGGAGCATATTCCTTCCAGCGAATATAATATCTTTCGAAATTTCAAAAAATAATTCATAATAATTTGACACCCCCTCAAATCATTTTTAACCTATCACACTACTCGCTCTCCCCAAACACACCATTCTTGAGTTTTTCAGAATTGATTTTTTTAATTTTAAAAATATTACCTTTTTGATTTATGAGTTTTTATGATTTTTCATTGAACTGAAAGGAATAACTAAAAGTTGATTGATTTTTTGTTAAAATATATTCAAGTATCCTAATTTTTACAGTGTTCAAAGAGAAATTGATTTATTTATTTATTTATTTTTTTGTTGAAAAAATATGAGAGGAAGGTATCACAAGACCTAAATTAGAAAAACAATTCTTCGTTAATATTAAAAAAAAATTAAACTGAAACCTTGTGAAATCTCTACTTTGGATTTCATGAGTAAATTGAAGGGATAATACTAGAAATGATCTTTTTGTTCTTTAAAATGGTTGTGCTCTACTTGGTAATTTACAAGGGAGGAATCTAAAAATAAGATTCATCACGCGTATGAGGAGACTAAGGGAGAAGTGCTTTTGATTGCAATAAAAGCTGTTTAATAAAATTCCTAAAGAATAAACTCAAAGCAATGACTGGGGGAGAAGGAACATTTACGCATATTTAACATTTAACGCTCAGCACAAGACAAAGTCTTGAATTAATTTGCATTAATATTAGTTAATTCAATGCTTGGAAACAAATTAGTTTTCTCTTTTTTTTGACTTGTGAGTGTAGATAAGATAGTGGAGCTTAAAAATAGGCCAAAAAGAAGAAGTAAACCCGCAAGGAGGAAATACATAAACTGGACAAAAGTAGCTGAAAATGGGGAACTGCTGCTCACATCCAGATAAACCAACTGAGAAGGAGATCATTGTAAGTCCTATTTTGTTTGATTTCAGGAGCAATTAGGGCAACTTATTTTGAATTTTCAAAGCAAGCTGCAACGAATGAAAAACAGCAACAATAGCAGTCGAAATCCAAATCGCTTTTATCTCAGAATAAAAGCGATATTCATAGCCATGTAACTCTAGGAAACGGAACTGAAGCGAGACATGAAGAATAAAATAATTTTGAAGGTTAATTCGAGACAATTAACACGCTTAATATGTCAGCCGGAAAAAGCAACATTAATAATGCAAATCTTGTGAACAGCGGCAATTTCAATGTAACATCGCCATTACATACACCGAATTTGCAGCCATAGAATCGGCATTTGAGTTTGATAAATAATGGAAATTCAGGAGTTGCTGCTATTCCAGGGTCTGCAACAACAATAACATTAGGTAATAACAATATTAATAATAGTCCTTCAGTTAATGAAAGTGGTTCTCTCAATGGCTACTCTGTAGGCAAGTTTGACTCTCCAAGAGGAGGCAATCACAATAAAGGTAAAACAAAAATTATTTTTTGAAAATTCGCATAAAAAGGAATTCTCAACTCATTTATAAACGATTTATTCCCTTTTGTTCCTTAAAGAAAGCATAAACGACACGTAGAAGCATATGGTTGATATGAACTTGCAAAAAGGATCTTCTTTGAATTAAAACATTGATACATAAGAGAGGGAGATGCAGAACCAGATGCAAATGCCTTAGTTAGCTTAATAATAGTAATCGTCTATACAATAATCTGTGAAGTCTCCTTCTCATACCGCTTCATAAAATTCTGTAGTGCAAACGAAGGAGTAGCTCTAGAATTAAGAAAACTAAAAGTATGTTTTTTTGTGTAAATCTGACACAGCTAAATCTTTCATTTTGCAGCTTCCTCACGTGCAAGCTTAGCAATAGGGATCAATGAAAATACTTTTTGATCTTGCCAATAACTACATCAAAGATACATATGGCACTGACACGATTGGCTTAGAGCTGATGTTTGGGATGTAAAACATCTCAAAACCAGCAGTCTACCATGCTGATTGCTTTCCTGCATATTTTAAAACTCGAGAAGTATTCGAGGAACTTTATTCGGTATCTGTCTAGCTGCCTTCACAAGCACTAAGCTGGTTTGCTCAAGATATCTTCCCTTCCATGACTGTAGAAGATGCGAAAAAAGAACTCTGCAAGGTTGACACGACTCTGAATATTAATTCTTGTTCCATGTTTCGAATTCTTGGAGCTGAAGAAAACTTTTCGATTTTAAACGTCAACGTGAACAGCACAGCTTCTCCATAAATTGCTAAGCTCCAAGAGCGTATCTCTAAAGGAAATGGAGTTGCTTCACCTTAGAATTGGATCCCTCTTTTGGATGAAGAAAAATTTGGAATCAATGCGCACGATGCCCACTATGCCATCTGCAATATGGAAGATGATACAGCTTTTGTTCCATCAGGAACGATCCCCAACGAAGTGTACTGGTTACTTGGAGGTGAAGTTTCTGAAGTTAATATTACACTTGTAAAAAAAGGGGAAGCCTACAGGAGAGTTACAATAGGGATCAATATTGAATTTGAATGCAAGAATTCCTCTTGCAAGCTAAAAGGCAAAAAGGCAATTAAAAACCTAGGTGTTGGTCTCTTCGATATTCATGCAGAAATTTCGAAATTTGGATGTTCCCTGTGTGGGTAAGCATCTTAAATACACTAAGTAGCATTCTACCAGTGCAGGTATGTATTTTCAGGAGTACAAGATTTTAAAAAGCGATCCTCGAGTAAATGGAATATTTCTTTTTAGTCCCTGACATTAAACTTACTGGATTAAAAGGATGTCTTAAATAAGCCAAATTTAGCAAATAAACCATGGGGAACTTTTTTGGATGCGAATCAATGGACGAAATTTAAAATTTATGCTAAGAGAATAGCAAATTACAGTTATTTAGATTAGAATGAGGAATTCATTCATTCACTCTAAATGGAAGAAAGTTCTTCAAGCAAGATGTGTGGAATATGCATGCAGAATGTAATAGATTAGATGTAGCACACTCTTGACTGCGGACATGCGTTCCATAAAATATGCCTTAACCTTCTTCCTTCAATTTTCGCTTCGATTCGCTGTCCACTTTGTGTAAAATACCAATAATTTCATTAATATTATCCAATTATCTTTCTTTTTTTAGTTTAAATTAATGTAATTTTTTATAATAATTTTACAGAAATGATTCCACGCAACTGACAAAGATCTCCAGTTTTTGTTTTAGATTATGTTTTACAATACACTGCTTGGAAGGCAATACCTAAATCTTCTGTTTATTTTTTGTAATGGCTTTTTTAATTTCTATGTTTCTTTCTTTTTTGAGCAAGTTGCTAGCTTCTCAATTACTGAATTCCATTCTTTTTGTTTTCCAAATTATTTTTCAGAAACTACTTTTAATAACAGGAATGTTAGTTAGTTTCTGGCAAATTACCCATATATTTCCTTTAATTGAGCAGCTAGCTAGCAACATTTAAACATCAAATCACTCTTATTTTTAGCTTCCTTTTCCTTAAAATGAAAAACTGTTTTAATGTTTAGTTAATAAATTACTTGAGATTACAATTTGTATTGAGATTTATCTTTTTATTCATAAATTACATTTATTTTTGACAAAATGATAATAATAATAAATGAAATATTTTTTTACAAAAAATTTGGATATAAATATCATTAAAAATGCTAACAACTAGGCTAGTTGTCTTCTTCATTCGTTAGAGAGCTCCTTCATGGAATATTTAACATAAGGAATGCTAAAATAATTAGGTAGTTTTTCTTTTGTTTCAGTTAAGCAAATAAAAAATACAAAAGACTGTTAAAATAAT
>Ga0302271_10004824_pt1 | contig 10578 bp, 4 predicted proteins | sample III_Bog_N1_1_FD_198767 | JGI IMG/M metagenome (GOLD analysis project Ga0302271, IMG submission 198767) | Peat permafrost microbial communities from Stordalen Mire near Abisko, Sweden - III_Bog_N1_1 | ecosystem: Environmental > Terrestrial > Soil > Wetlands > Peat | place: Sweden: Abisko... | reverse complement strand
TGTGAATTTATTAACAAACGGTTTAATTTTAACTGAATGAAATGCATTTTTTCTTGTATTATTTTGTTGTTTTTGTTATTTGCATTCATTTTTATTTCTTTCCAAGAGATTTATTTCTCCTCTTTTTGACAAGTAAAACAGAGACAATCAAAGGCATCTTTAGACTATTGGAATGCTAGAGTTGAGGGGATATTACAACAATTGAAATAATGAGTTGCTTCTTTCTCGTTTTTAGGTTATCGATTTCGATTAAATTTTCTGCCATTCTTCTCTAACAGTGCATATTTCAGCACTGCAGTGTATTCTATAAAAACATGCCTCCAAGACACTTAAAATCACGATTTATACCTTTTCACGAGAATGAAACGCTGCTCATAATGTCATGCACTTCCACTTTTCTCTTAGCTTCCTTTCCTTCTTTTTGCTAGTTTTTTGAATGAGAGAAAAAGAATTTATTTGATCATTTTTTTGAATCCTTTTAGTTGACTTAAAAACTATTCGCAAAATTCGGAGTATAATAGTAACTCGAGCAATGGTTTGGATTGAAAAAACTTAGAGGCTGCATAGCCTAAAGGATTCTCATGATAAATATGGTTATTATAATACGATCGGGACAATTAATAATAATCAATAGGGTTCTTCAAATTTTACTATGGCATTTTTAGAGAGTGAGAGGATGCAAAAAAATCAAAAAGTATTTTTGTTTTTTGAGGAACAACGGGCAATGTATTCCATCTTGAGGGGATTTATAAACTTGTCATTAAAATATTCATAAACAAAAACACTAATTCATTTCTTTCTTCTTTTTTTCTCTCTCTTTATTTCTTGCAATTTTGCTTCTTTTGATTTAAGATTAATAACAAAACCAAAGGAAAGAAAGAAAGACAAAGGGAAATAATTTAATTAATTGATCTTTTGGGGAGGATGAGAGAGGAGGGGAGTATTTTCGAATTAGAGGGAGAGGGGATTGTCTAACTGAAAAAATTAATTTTTCTTAACCAAAAACAAAGGGGGAAATTAATTCATAAATAAAAAAATTATCCAATTTAAGAAAATATGACAAAAGTGATATCCTTGTTCAGCGGTAAAGTTTGTAAGGAAAGTGTAAATACTTATGAACGATTCTGCTAGGTCCCATCAGTTAGAGCATTCCTATTTATTTCCCGAAGTTCAACAAAGCTACACTCATCAGTTTCTAGACCTCATATTCCCCGCTATTGAATTTTTAAGAACTGTCTCTCAAGATTTTCACCAAGAGAGACATCCATCAAGTTTCCCCATAATTTACACAACTGAATCCTTCAGTCAACTGTTTTTAATGGATGAATCTAAGGAAGTGCGATACGCCTCTGAACTTATTCTTTAGATTTTATCTCAATGCAGTTTCTTTCTAATAGACTCGAAAGATCCTGATAAACCATTGAGAACAATTTCGCAATCTAATGAATAAACGAGGATCTTCGCTTTTACAGAAGTTTTTTAAGGACACATACCCGAATAGTCTTATCTGATTGCAGTCATATGCAGCTTCCTTTTTTTGATCCTTCTTGATCTCTATCACTCTGTGCTTCACCTTGAATGGGGCTCATAGCTTCTAAATCCTTCACTATGGAGTAGGCCAGGTTCCTGGAGAAACAACAGCAGCAGAAGAAATCTCCCCCTACATACTATGTACTTTGATGAGATGGGACAAACTCAGCCCCAAGTGATCTGTTGAACTTCCTCCAGTTTTTGAACTAGCTTGAGAAAAGAGTAGCTAGTATTATGATGACTTCAAGACTATTGCAGGAAAAATTAAGATATCATAGATTTAGATTCTTGGCTGCTTTTGTGGAGGTTTAACAATAAAGAACAATCGCTTGCCCTTTACCTTAAACATTCAAAAGCAGCCATATCTGTGACATTCTTCTAGATTCCGTCTCTTTAGTTCTTAGTTTAATCAAATGCTAGCGCCTCTGAATTTCTTAGAAATATTTATTTCTTTGCATTCGTCTCTTGCTTAAGGCATCAGCGAGAGTCATTATCTTTGTCTGCTCTCCCACGGAAAGGACATTGAGAAGGCTAAACGTTTTTCAGCTCATGCAGAATGCTAAATAGATTGTAATTATTACTATCTATAAACTAACTTCGAGATTGTCCCGAATAACCTTCAACTTTTGAATCAAAACAAAAACAAAATGGCCCTTCACCTTAAAATCTTTTGGACTACTTTATATTTATCTTTTTTTCATTCATTTTTCTCTTTTTCCCTCGAAAATAACTTGTTTACCTAAAAAGACAACCCATTTATTGAGAAAGAAACCGACATATTATTGAGAAAGAATCCGACATATTATTGAGAAAGAATCCGATATATTATTAGAAAGAAGGAAGATAAGAAAGAATTAGAAGAAAAAGAGAAAGAGAAAGATGTGAAAAAGAGAGCATATTCAATATGTGCAAAATGTCAAATACACATGCCAAAATTTTCAATTACATGAAATACAGCAGCTAATAGCCAAGTAATTTATCTTTTTCATATGGGTATAACTATGTATCTTTCTATTATGTCACCTTTATTTTATAAGAGTATATTTTACAATCAAACATCAAGACAAATTAAATGAAAACAATCAACAAACACACCTAAGTAGCAACTTAACTTAATTCCCTCAAATCTCCATTTATTACAGTTTTACAAGTTCCTCTTTCTCAATCAAAACTCTTTTCAATAACATAATCTATCTTATACGTTATTCAATGATATTTTCTTTTTAATTGGTAGAAACCTTCGTCCAATCTAAAACACGATAACTAATATTTAAAGAGTAACATAAAATTAAATTAAAAGTATGTAAGGAAGCTATTGTGAAATGGAAAATAGAAAAATAATAATAGGAAAAGAAAAAGAAAGAATGCTATTTAGTATTATATTTTCAAATCTTGAAATTAATTGAGAAAAGATGATTCTGCCTGGATTTTGTATCCTGCAAGTACCCTTTTATTGGTGCTCTCTTTGAAGTTTCTCCTTCCTTTTTTAATGTAATTTGTTGAAAGTTAGTAAAAATTGCATTCTTTTCAATATTGTTTTGTTACTTTCAGCTATGGTTCTTGACAATCTGGATGCTAATTTCGAGTAGATTTCTCTCTAATTTATTATGGTTTTGATGTTGGTTTTCTAAGTATTTATTGATTTCCTCCAGTTTATTATGGTTCAATTTAATAACTTTTCCTTTCTTCACGAGGTAAGCTTGAAGATTCTCCTTTTCTGGATGGTTTTGGAATCAATTATAAGCTCATTCTAGGTTTACTTTCTAGCTCAAACATCTGCTGTTAAAGAAGTTGCTACTACAGAATTATGCTTCTTCTTTGCTTGTTTGGTATGGGAATTGCAGATACTACTTAGAGTTATTTCTATGATTCTGTTATGGATTTTTATCAAATCAAACATATTCAAATTAAATCAACAAACAAAAAAAGAAATTGAACTCACCTTCTTAATCTAATCTTTATCTTTGTTGCTTCTTATTGCTGTATTATCCTTTATCAATAGTTTCCATTTGATTCCTTTCTTCATCAGATTATTTATAATTTTTAGGAGAATCATTAAAAGGATAAGATTGTTTCTAAGAAGGTGATTCTTCTTTGTTATTGATGGAAATCTTTCTTTTTGACTTTTTAGCTGCTAAACAAGTAATTGCATCATTTTTTTATCTATTATTAGCAGAATTAATTCTTTCTGCTTGTACAGGTGATTTGTTAATTTTAGTAAGTAAATTAGATCGAGAATTCTCAGTCTAAGAAGTCTTTCTCTTGGCAAATGACTACAGCTAACCTTGACTAGCTTGCATTTAAGTTTTTGGTCTGTTGTATATTTGCTTTTAAGAATCTTCGGTTTTGATAATTTCCTATTTTTTTTGAAGTGTTTAATACATTACAGAAGCTTAACTAGGCTATTTGTTAACTACTTTTTCAAAGGGCTTCTCGAAGGTATCTTCTGATTTGTCTTTTCCAGTATCATTACCTCTCCCTGGAGATTTTATTAGTTCATTAGGATTTGTAAGATTAAGATGCATTTGGTGTGTGATGGTTTATTTTCCTTTTGTTTTTTTTATTAGAAAACTTAGAGGTGGTTTTCTTAAAGTTAGAACGCTTCCATTTTGTGCAGAGTTATTATTAGCTGCTTTAAGTGCTGCAATTTTAAGTTCATTTTGTATTTTCAGCCCCTTTGAAGAGTTTTATAAAGATGTAGAAGAATGTCTTCTAATTTCAGCTATTTATTTAAAATCAATCTCTACCTCCGTTTTGTTTCTTTGAGAATCTGCAATAAGATAATACTCTGAATTAATGGATTGACAGTTTAATGCATTGAGCTATGGAGACTCTAATGTATTTATCTGAAGAGATTTATTCAGTGAATTAGAGAATTTAAGGAAATTAATAAATATAAGGGCTTTGATTTTCTGAGAAAACTAATATTTTATCTTAATACTCTAGAGTTACTCATTCATAGTCATTGGAATACTATCACTTAGACTCTAAGTAATAAAAGGATGTTGAAGAGCCTGTACTGCAGAATATCTCTCAGTCGAATTCAGCAGAGTCATCTTCTAAAGTAGATTCAGTGCCATCCTATTCAAATTTAAAAATTATTGAAAAATTGCAAAGATTAAATTCTATTTGAAGTACTCTGAGATTTTAGAAGGAAATCTCCATTTTGGTGCTGCAAGTTTTGCTTTGAATGATTCACTATCGTCTGTTTTCGGATCATAAAAAGGATGATTTCCTCGATCCAGGAGAAGATGCATGATCACTCCGCAACTCCAAATATCAATTTACTTGTGTGAAATTAGATTAGAGAGTTAAAACAATGATAAATTGTATTTTTTATTGATTTGCTATTACTTTTGAATATGTCCTAGAAACGAAAAACTCTGGAGCCATGTAGAGAAGAGTCCCACACTGTTATGTAAGACCATTAGTAGTTCCTAACGAAAATGCTTAACTCAGACCGAAATCAGCTATTTTTATGGAAGACAAGTCCTCAGGATCGCCAATTAATATATTTTCTAGAATTCATAGAGGAAAATAAACTTGAAGATTCAGAAAAACGATTAATTTACTTAATCCTAACCTGGTTTGAGATCACGGTGCACTATGTTAGATGAGTGAATATAAGCTAGACCTTAAATGATGCTTTTCATTATCAAACGGATGTCAATTTCAGTTAATTCTACTCCATTTTCTTTTCTTTGTTTTATTAGCTATGCAAGAGACCCTCCTTTCATCAGCTCCATTGCAATCAGCACTTTTGTTTCAGTCTCAAAAATACCTTTGAATGATATCACATTTGTATGGTTCATTTTCTAAAGAAATCTAGCCTCTTATTTCACCTTTTCAACAAATTCCTCACTCAATTTCTTTTTAGAAATCACCTAATCATACAAAAACAAGTTGATTCTAAATGAAAAAAATCCTAACAAATCCAAAACTACCAACCTTCACAGCGATTAGTTCTCCTGTATTGTTATCAGTTGCTTGAAAGACTTTCCCAAAAGCACCTTAGCCAATGATTTCAATAGGTTTGAAAAATGTAGAAAAATTGCATGTATCTTCATCACCAGTATCTAAATTTTATCTAAGCTAAGCAAGCTACTATTCTGCCTTGTTTTGCTCTTAAGACATGCCCTCTCAGCACAAGAAGTTATTTTTCTAATTCTCCCCTTCGATTCTTTAGTTTGAACAACAGGGAATCCTATTGAATAACTCCTATTTTTGATTAAATTCCTCTTCTTCTTCTTTCTGTCTTTTTCATTTGATTTTTTTCAACTTCTCTGTTCAAAATCAATCCATAAACTTAATTTGTTTAATTACAAAATTCAATATTATTCTATGAATAATCACCTTCTTAAAATCAGTAGTATCACACAAACTCTAAACATACAATTTTTTTTTAATTTTTGTTTCCATACTGGACATAAAAGACATCAAGCACAACATACTCTCTGCCTTCATAATTCAATATCTCTTCAAAAAACAAAATTTAGCCTCATGAATCAGATTGCTCATAAGCTTCATTATTCTTGACTTTAATGAGAAAATGCGTTTTAAAAAGCTTAAAAAAATAAAGTGTTTTGATCTTAACAGGTAATCCATTCTAAGAAAACACTTCTTGTACTCTCTTGTCAGTGCATTTATCGATTAATATCTCTCGTGATACTGGGTTAAGACAATTTTTTCTAACAAAGAAATGGGAAACTTCATTCTTCCATCTACTTTAAGTAAAAGGACCAATTAACTGAATACTCTCTCTCAAATCAGGATGAAGTAAAAACATATCTTTATAGACTATTTACTTCTCAGCGCTCTAAGCTTCGCAGTTTTGAGAAATCTAAGTTTTCTTTTTTGGTTTGCTTAACTCAATTTTAGTTTCCTCTGAAATTTTTCGAGCTTATTTTTCCTCTTCTTCTTTTTCTTCAATCGGTTTCGACTTCTCAATAAGCTACTAATGATTCTCATCCACTTTCAAGCTACTTTAGACATCACTATTGACATCTTAAACCGTATCCCATTATCGAAGATCTAATCCATTGCGAATAATTTCATCAATATCAAGAATAGAACAACTAAAGTCACTGATATTTTAATTATCCATCGAATTTGAATACTCAATTTCTTCCACAAAATCATTATTACTAATCTTCATATTCTCTTCTAATTAGCTAATATTTGATCTTTCATCAGTAATCTTCGTGTCTAAACCATCAACTTTTCCATCATCTTCAGTTTAATCATTTAAACTCATTTTTTTCTTTTATTTTTTTAGATTTTTTTTTGATTTTTCCTTGACAATTTTACTTTATTTACTTCTTTTTCCTTCTGTTTTTAGATTCTCCTTTGTAACACTGCTTCCTTACTATTTTCCAGGAACATTTTGTATGTCTTATTCCTTCGAATCTTTTTTAGTAATCTCTTTTTCTTCAATCACAATATTTTCTTCTTTCTTTTCAACTTCTACTAATTTCTTAGCTACTTACTACTACTCTTTTTTGCTCATCTCTTTTTTCTGATTTACAATTACTTTATCCTTTTTAGTTTCAATAGCTGCACTTTATTCTTTTTGTCTTTAACTATTTTCTAATTGTCTCCTAGATCTTCTTTCAGTTTATTACTATTCTACTACTTTTCCTTTTTTATTAGTATCTTCTTCGTTCTTCTTCTTATTATCTTAATCTTCAACTACTTCTTTTTGTTGCTAAGAAGAAGATTCTTATTAATCTACTTTAGATGTTTCTATTTCCATTTCCGTAACAACTTTCTCCTCAATTTCAATCTAACTTTCCTCTTTTATTGAGCTCTTTTCACCATTCAGATCTAAATTACTAACATTTTAATCTACCGAAGAAACTGAAGTATTTATTGCTGCTTCTGCTGCTTGCTACTTCTTCTGATCCCACAGCATTTTTTATTTTTTTCTAGCCAGCGCGGAATACGTCTCTTCAAGTTATTTCTTTGAATACGAGATACCTTTGCAAGTAGGATAATCTAAAAGAAGAGTGGTTAGATTATTCTTTTCTTTTTCGAATACCTACCGTTGAGCATACATGCCTTTTATGTAAGCTAAGAAAACAAATAAACAAATAAAAGATATTTTAATTCTACCTAGATATTAATTTTATTGCAATTTCACAATAATTAAATTACCCTTCAAGAATTTATCATCAGGATATTGCAGATAACTTAGCTCATACAGATGCTCCTCACAAAATACGATGTGATGTTCAGGCTCTTAGCGATTATATCTATTGCAAAAAAACCAGGAATTACTCTCTCTGAAAAGAAAAAGTTTAATGATTTTTTGTTTTACCTTTTTTCTCTGCACTCAATGAGAGTGTTCATTAAAGTGATATCTTAAATAATCCCAGCTCTCTTGCCGCAAGAAAAATGAAAACTGAATAGGCATCCTGTCTTATGGCACTTCACAAAACAAGAAAGTTTGAAATTGTTAATAGATTGAATTTTAAACTTACAACTCCACATTGTCCCATTTTCCTTTAGCATATGCTGCATTCGTCAGATTTTCTTTTCGGTTCATACTTTTTTAGCACTCTTGTCCTTAAACTAGCATTAAATCAACTCAATTACGAAATTGGAATTCTTTTTAATATTTGGATTTCTCTTTTAATTTGTAGAAAATTAAATTATTTCTTTGAGTGTATTTAAGTGTGTTTATGTTCTTAATGTACTTATCCTCAAAGACTAGATATTTGATGGAGACAACACAGCCCATGTGCGCCCATTAATAGGTATTTCTGTTCTTCCAAAAGAGATTCTTCATGACGCCTTTCTACTCAGGACATAACGCACATTAAAGAGATTTATCGCCTTTAGAGTGTAGCAACCCATCTTTTTTTAAGAAATCATCTATCAATACACTGCATCGACCACAAAACCATGCATCTTTTAAAAAATAAAACGATAGAATTAACGCCAAAATCATTAGTTTAGAGAACATAGACAGCTCAAAAGGAATTTACTTTCAGGGATGGTGTCTAGGAGTTCTCCTCCATAGCAAGATTGATGGACTAATCCATCACAAAGATCGCAGATAATTAACTCATCTTCTTCGAGCCCTTCTTTCATGAGACACACATCACAAAAGTCATATCCTTTAGGCCATTTCTAAATGCAAAGATATTACTTGAATTATTAGATTTCAACTCAATAGATTATCTGAAAAATACCATAACGAAATCGGCATAGTGAGCTTTAAGCTTTTAAAGTTAAGCCGGTTCAAGGATAGCATCACTTTGACATGATGATTTAGGTTGTAGCTCTTGACAACTCATTGCAATTAATTGATATTTAGTCGAAAAATTAATGCGCCCAATCAAATCTTTCCCCCAAATATTTGGATAATATATCTCCTCGAAGTTCCCCCTTTCAACGGATTTACTCTTTGGTCAAGTAATATAATATTAGGATATTTTCTGCATCCCCACTCATTTCAAAGCAGATATCACTAGCAACAAAACTATTACTAATTAAAAAAAGTACAAAGTTTCATTTACATGTTTAGTTTGAGGGCTTCTCCTCATGTCATCACAAGAAAAAAGAAATTATTTGGTTTGATATCAGTTATTTGCAGTAGATTTCTTGAATAAATGCCATAGTTTAGTTCAATAAAAGAAGAAGAAAAATAGTATCACAATAAGTATTCTTAAAAATAGTATTGTGGATAGAGATGAATTATATTAACTTAAGCCATTCAAGAAATAATATCCATTTGCCCTATTAATTCTTTGTGATATTGTCTTAGATTATTTTTTATGGATTGAACTCCTATCTTTTTTTAATTTTAGAATCAATTTATCACAATATTTTGATTAAAGATCTCAACTCGTAAAAAGAAGAAGAAAAAGATCTTAAGGTATCCAACAAGCAAATGGAAATCATAAATGACAAACTTGCAGAATGGTAAGTTGCATTTGAAGAACCAATTTTCCCATTCATAAACGATAGACGCAAGCAACTAGGTGGAATAGATAAGCTATCTCTTGATGAGCAGGAGTATTTCAATTATTAGACATTGACTTTTAAGCTCGAGATGACGGCAGCTTCATTTGCAATTCCAATCAATATCTTTGCATTTTTATATACCAAAGAATCCTCCAAATTAGCTTTCAATCCAAAAAGACTTAAATTTCTACATTGGGCATCGATATTTTCACTCATTCCTGGAATTGCTGCATTCGGGTCTGCTATCTATCGCAGGTATGGTGCGGATATTCCACATGAAAAGGCATTGTCTTCTAGGTACTATGCAGAGATCTAAGAATATTCTTAGAAATGATCATTTTCTCGAAGTTCTTCGATTTAATAGTGTTTTTTATGTATTAGTCAACGATTTAAAAAAGATCATTTTAGTTTAATAATAAGATATTTTTTCTTTCCGAAAATAACCTTTTATTTTAATACAAATACTGTGGCTATTATCTATTGCTTTCATAATAAAATAGAACTAACTAACTTAATATGAAAAAATACTTATTTTACTCAAATAAAAAAGGTAAAACTCAGTCATTTTTATTAAAAATCCCCGCCTGATCTTGGCAAGATAATCACTTCCTATTTCTCTCTTACTGGAATAACTATTGAACTATTCCAAAAATGGCAAAGATTGTTTATTTCAAATTTCTCGTTTAAAACTTTTTTTTCTAAGCAGAATCCATCAAAAGCCAATAACTCTCTCCAATAATCTTACCTTAATAATTAATTTTGAGTCTTTATTTTTAAGAAAATGCTATCTTAAAAGATTCTTCAATTGGCTAATATCTTTTTTGTTATGATTCCCAAAATAAAATTATTAAATAGCTTCTTCAGCAACATAAATTGCTGACAGTTTACTAGTACGATTCAACAGAGCTAAATCAACTAATCCCCTGTAAAAATATTTGAATAAAGTAAAAATAATTCCATCAATGATAGTCATTTTCAATTGTGCTTCTATGGGTAAAGTAGTATTCCCTAGCTGGAGATTCTAATATGTTAGGAAAATCGTTTCGAGTGAATAAGATAGATGAGATGATACAAAAAGGG
>Ga0302271_10004823_pt1 | contig 10579 bp, 4 predicted proteins | sample III_Bog_N1_1_FD_198767 | JGI IMG/M metagenome (GOLD analysis project Ga0302271, IMG submission 198767) | Peat permafrost microbial communities from Stordalen Mire near Abisko, Sweden - III_Bog_N1_1 | ecosystem: Environmental > Terrestrial > Soil > Wetlands > Peat | place: Sweden: Abisko... | reverse complement strand
CTGAAATTATTATTCTTTTCGTAATCGACATAGAAAGCTTTCTAGGTATTGTTAAGTCCTTCTTTTTCTCTCAACTCGTCAATCCACTTATGAACTCCTTCACTGATTGATTCTTTGACTAAATTTTGATAAGAAACTATCCTAGATTATTTCTTTCCATTCTCGTAATATTTCACTTCAAATTATTCTGCTTTCTTATTATCAAAACATTTAACTAATGAAGTCTGTTCTGTAATCTTCTTCCCTTCTCCTTTTACAATAACTTAACTAGGTTTTACCTTCATTTTGTGTTGTGTATTTAATAATTGAAGTCCATTCATCGCAAATCTTTCAATAGCAGCTTTCTCTCTTTCATCTGAATCGAATTAATTTACAAAGACGAATTATTCAACCAATTAAATCTTGAGTTCCTCTAATTATTTTGGGCTGAACTGTTAAAGATGTTTATGGAAAGAATCAGTCAATCGTTTCTTATCTCGGATTTGTTCCTTCAGTCTCTACATTAATTCTCTTTCTGATATTCCTACATAACCAACATTATCACCTAAATCAATGAAATAAATCTTGCATATTCTCTCGACATCTATTAATTTAGTTTCGAGTTTTGTAATCAATAAGTAGCGATGTGTTTGAACCCACTCAGGATAATAGCTTGATAGTCTATCCGTGAAACTAACATTTTCAAAATCTACTGATCTCGTAATAGCTGTAAAGATTTTTTTTCTGGACATACTTTTTGCCTCATGAATTTACATCTTTTCTCTGACAGTCTCGCCCTTGAATCGAGTACATAGTTCTACAAAATCCAAAACAGAAATCACTTCTGAGACTAGCTAGACTTACTGTATTAATCTTTTCAGCCCTAATCAATTCTAACATAACTTTATTCTCAGCAAATCTAATCACTTAAAATAATTATCCAATGAACACTGAAGAATCTTTGGAGTTTTTCTTGCATACATAACGAGAGCCAGGACTCACACAAATTTCATCTACAAAATTAGAATAATTGCCCACAATTTATTAGTTTATTTCCTTTCTCTTTTTATTAGTCTTGCAAATATGAGTCAAGCAACTTCCATCAAACTCACTTATTTAATGCTCGATCTTTCCTTCTTCTATTAATCGCAGAGCTTTCTCGTAACTTAATCTGTCAAACCTTGAACTGTTTTCTTTGTATGATAACCTCATAATAGAATATTCGCAGATCTCCTTACGACTTCATTATTAAAATAGTCATAAGAATTAGACTCTACGGGAGGACACTAGTCAAAGTCTCCGAACAACCAAACTCTTACTCCTTGCATTTTCAGTCGATAAATAAAGTTCATGTGTTTCGAGTTTATCATGCTTACTTCATCTACGATCAGATTAGTTACTTTATTCTTTTGCATTTCAAACGAATCAAATGTAAAGACATTCTCAACTCCTCTCTAACGTAAATTATCTACTGCTTTATTAGTAAAGTATAACACAACAACGGGTAATATCTTATTCATTTTGCTGATGACTTGTGTCTTTCCTGAGCCAGCTATTCCAATAATTAATCCGGGATTCTCGACAAGTTAGTTTGTAGTTTCACTCAAGATTTCCCTTCCGGAATTTCTTTCCAATCTTTACTCTCGATTTCAGGTTGAATAATTTAATCGAATAGAATTTCTTCGACTCGAGAGTGATATCTTTCTTTTTTATACCTCCGAAACAGAGTTCCACAGACCCGAACTTCTGAACTACTTTCGTCAGTGTTTTTTGTATTCATTATTCCTGAACCTTTTACCTAAATAATCATCAAATAATGTTAAAATAAAGCATACAGTAAATTACTTCTTTCTCACCTTGACCATACATGATGCCTTCTTAAAACTCACCTTCATATCTGTCTCCATTATTCCCGAAAAGTAGGCTCGTAATTTACTTAGGATTCGAAAGGAATAATAGCAATGAATGATTCAAGCTCTCAATATCAGGATCAATAAGAATCATAATTGAAGAGAAATTAATTAATTAATAATGAAAAAGTTAATGCTTGAATGAGTAAATAATCTTATGGGAAATAATTTTGCGATTTAAATAAAATAAGTGATTCAAAGACTCTGAAAAGAAATAAAAAAGTGTTGATGATTATTGAAGATAGCTACAAAACACAGTAACCAAAAATTGATAATAGAATCAAATTTGTCTTCATTTGGAACTGCTTAAGGCATCCTTAAGAAATCTCAGTTGTCCTTGTCTCTCCTTTTCAGATAATCCCTACCATTGTTCGTATGTTTATGCATACTGCCACACCGACCCCAGCGCCCACAACACCAGGTACCCCCCCCCCAATAGCGACACCAGCACTATCTTCTTATCTTAACCCTGTTTCACTAAGAAGACAAACTCATCGAAAATAACTTTTGAGGATGTGGAATTTTGTTATTGGTCCTATTAATGCTTCTGTTGTTGCTGCTACTGTTGTTGCTATTATTTATTTGAAAATTAAAAAAATACGTATTTTTGATAATCTTAAAGGACTATCTTCCGCTTTATTTTTAAATTTTATTTTTTGTAAAATCTGATAAAGTATTTGCTTACTTCCCAATTTAAATTTCTGTTTCATATTGGCTAATTAAATAATACCTCTTTTTTTAATTTTTAATTCTTAAATATCTTCCCATAATATTCTGCCCAAAATTAAATTATTGAAAAATAGTTATTTTATTTACCTTTATGTCAACAAGTTGTTGGTTCAAAGATTGAGTAGATTATTTTTCTTAGCCTAATTGATCCCTCAAACTAGCGCTACTCTCTTTCTCCCGCTAAAAAAGTAATTAGAATCAAACAATTCCTCAAATTGAAAATTTATTACATTGAGCTATTGTTTTATCACTGAGTTTTCTTGCTTCAAATCTGAGATTTCTTAGTTTAGACCAGAATTTTCCTGCCTCTGGCTGGTGATTTCCTAAGAATATTTTTCTTTTAAGGTTCTCAATTCATTAAGAAGCTACAGTTGCTGCTGCTCAAAAATAGTTCGCTGAGCTTGACTAGACTAACTCTATTAATCCTCCAATTCTTTTTATTTTCTTTCAAGGCCATTTCTGTATTCATCGCTCTAATAATTGATTCAAACAATAACAAAAGCATAAATAAGACAAAAGTTTAAAATAAATATCTGAAAGTTCATAAAGAAAATATTTTACTTGCTCTAAAGCATGGAGAGGAGATAGATGAGTACCATTAAAAAAGTCAATCCCTTCAAGAAGTGCGCAGACCAGACTTCTAATTCGGTTAGGTTATTCCACTGAAAATTCTTCCTTAAAACCTCGTAATTAATCGCTAACTTATTTAATTTTCAGAGTGTTTCTCTCTGCGTTAGAGACATGACTTCTGACGAATTGGGTTAGTTGTTCTTCTTCTTTTCCATTTAAAAGAATTCGCCTTAGATTATGAATATCAAGTATTTCAGACCAACAGACCTGATAATTTTGATAAATTTCACCATAATTCTTTAATTTCAGCTTTCGGGCTTATTTAATTCTGCTTAGTATCGCTTCAATTGAGTTAGTTAGCTCTTAAAAGTAACTGTCCATTAGATTTATCTCAGACTCCAATTCTCCACTAATGTTTTGTAGTATTTCACGAGGTTCAGAGTCTGTTAGGACTGGGTAAGTCAACATGTCACTCTCGCTCGATTCTTCCAATAGTTCTCTAATCTCCTCATATTTTTCGCGTGGGACTCTATTTTCCAGTACGCACATTTTACAGATTCTGGGATTTTCTACATCAGGTACCAGATGGAGATACTCTGCATTCTTTTTCGGATGAAATTTGCATTTCTTTTAAAGAACCTTTTAGATAACCTCATTCGAAATTTCCCTGGGATCATCAGCCCTATTCTAAGCCACTTGAAATGAGCTGTTAGAACTCTATTAGCTACTTGCTTCCATTTTTCTTTTCTTTTCACAAACTTCTTTCTCAAACTTTTCAATTTAGTTTTTTTAGTTTTTTTAGACTCTGCTCGCACTCCTTCCCACTTAAAGATTGAAAAGCGTCAATAATAGTAACAGTCTTTTTTTTTCTAATTTCTTTCTTTCCTTTTCGAAAATTCTAATTAGACTCACCAAATTCTAAATTTTTTCTTTCCATTAAAAAATTCTAATTAGACTCACCATATTCTAAAAATTTTCTTTTTCTTTCTCAAAATCTCCACAAAAGAATATCTGATTAATCCCAAGAACACCAAATGAACAATAGAAGATTAAATCAAGATATGTTTAAAAACTGTAAGCCTTCAAATCAGCCATCCAAACAAAGAACTTAAAAATCTCTCCTTTGAATAGCGCAAGTTTCATCAGCAAGACACGTTGATCAATACAAATTGAATAAATCTTTTCTTCTAAAGCAGGATTTTCAAAATTAACATATTTTTAAAGAAAATTATCTAATTTAACTATCACAACATGTCTAATGACAAAAATATTAATCTCATCTTCTTACAGAGGAATTAAACTCAGCGAAGATTTTAGCTTGCTTCTAAAAAATATTCCCAAAGTAGCATCGATGTATTAGAATGATGTTTTGTACTTTTAAACTACAGGAAAGGAAAACAAGAGCATATGTATGTAAATTTGTGTTTTCTTACAAACCAAATACGTTTTATTTGAAACAATACTTATTATCAAGTACCTACCAAATTTACAAGCAGAAAATAATTTTTGACAACTGCAAGAATAATAACATTAACAATGAAAATAAATAATAAAATAATAATGGATAAGCTGGTTGTCAATACAGCATGTCTAAATAATGATAATAATTTCACATCTTTCGATTAGTAACTGTTATTCAAGAATAAGGCCTTTTAGGCGATCTGAGGAGGTAAAGCCTCCTAACGCACTTCACAAAGAACATCGTTCAACGACTAACAGCAGAAAGTAAATTAACAAAGCTCATTGCTAATTCTTAACCGTTATGAGATGAAGTAGGGACGAACCAAAGATTCCTGCGACGAAGTCGAACGCAGGACCCAATGCCGCCCGTCCTAAAACTTTGGATTTCTTTTAATGCTTTTAACTAATGTTGAATTTCTGTAAACATTTATTATGTCACAAACTTCATTCACAACAAAATAATACTTCAATATTCAAATAAATTCGGCTTTGCCGCAGAACGCGAAGCGTTATCAAATTAAAAAAAATTAATCAAATAAATTAAATAAATCAATAATCAAGACATTATTAACAAATAAGCCTTCAGTTCCTGTGAAGTAATTTGAACTTGTTTGGAATCATGATAATCTAATCAATCAATAAACCCGATGGATACCTTAAATAAGATAACTTTACTTACTCTATAAAATAAAATAATAAAACAAACCCACAAAAAATAATTCAACCGAACAATAGAACTCGTTCATTTCTTACCATAATCTTTATTGCATTTCCTATCATAATCTTTCCTATCATAGTCTTTCTTACATTTCTTATCACAATCTTTTTTTACATATCTTTCCATAATCTTTCTTCCCACACAAAAACACAAGAATAAAGAAGTAGACTGATAGAACTAACCCTCGATTAAGCAAACTTACTAAGCAAGCTAACTAATCCTGATATTTCGGCTTCATTATTTCTGTTAGGCATTTTTAAGAATAACATTATCACGATTAACATTTAGTTTATCTCCGTCTTTGGAAGTGTATTACAAACCTCTACCAATGAATTCTCTCTTCAAACTCATCTATTTCATTTTCTAACAGCACGCCGAGCATAATTAGCAATCCTCTTATTGTTGCTTATCACAGAATGTTCTTCCAACTAGTTTTCTGACATGAACAAGCTTACCATCAATCCTCGCATAGCGATATTTATTAGAGATAAACTAAGGAACTACTTTATAAGCGCTTTCTTCTTCTTAATCGTTTTCTTAACAATCAGAAAGTTATTCAATTATTCGATAGAAAATTTATTCGGTTTCGCCACAGAAATCTTTCTTTTAATGAAAGATTTATCCGGTTTCGCTGATGAAATATCCAGGATACTTGATCAGTGCAACTCGCTCAATCCCGTTCTCTAATCGAGGCAGTCTAGATTGTCTATTCATAGATTAATAATAGCAGTTTTAGTAAAAAAGTTTTATATCTAGATATACGAAAATTATTCATTTTAACTCTCAACAACTGACCAATAATGTTATCCAACAAACTTCCTCTCACGATCAAGTTCAACCAGAATATTTACAAGTAAGAAACAGGCTACGATTGTTCGATAATCTTTCTTTAGCAGATTAAATCAAAAGATAACCTCAAGTTTTTCTTGGAAACTCAATTCATTCCGGGCTTGGATTTAATTCGACTCGATGCTTTTAATTAAGCCCAAAACAAAACGAATGTATTCGGTCAATTATTGATGTAAAAAATCGATAAGTACATTCTCAAATAATATTAGCAGCGCATTTATGACAAACTTATTGAAACTATGATTGATACCATAACTGAAACATTGAATCCCTATTAAACTCGAGAGTGTTTGTTTTGCTTAGAACGAATCCCATTAAATCGAATTGGACTGAAAAGTTGTATTAAAAACAATTGTGCTAATTTCTTCTGCGAGAACTGTGAAGATCTAATTAGAAAAACCAAGTAATGCACAATCTGCCACGAGAATTTTTGAAATTTAATTCGATTAATAATTGACAATAATTCATGCTTAAATTAATTCAAACAACAATTCAGTTTCCTTTCAACATGGAAAGTTAAAGATTAAACAAACTAGAAATTAACAAAACAAAGTTTATTTTGAAAATAAAATATTGCTGAGAATAACTAAGAGATTACTAACGAATTATTTTTTGAATGCTCTTAACTTCCAGGAATTAATTAGATTAGATTTGATATTCTGAATTAATCAGATGATAAACACTTCGCATTATTATTGTTAGATTTCCTGAAGCAGAATATTGCAGCGTCATTGTGCCCGATTATTTACGCTAAACTTTTAGATAAATTAAGATTTACAATAAGAAAGGCACAGTCGAATTATGAAAACAAACAATCACAGAAATTCCTTCGATAAACTAACGCCGATTATGTTTATTTATTTTTAAGTGAAGAAAACGAGTGTTTGAATATCTTCTGCGATGATTGTATTCGAAATAATATCACCTGTCGGATTTGCAACTGATGTTGACAACAGAACTTACATAACTTTCTTTTTTTCGATGGACCTCTGATTGGGAATCAAAGATTCCCTAGATCGCGTAGTGATATCCCTGCGGCTTCGCCGGAGCGCAAAGCACTATCTTTTTTTTTATGAGCTGCTTAGAATTATTTCTAAGTGGTTTTTCTTGCTTTAACTTTTTTTTTGATTGACTTATTCAATATTATCAAACACAGCTGGTCAATTTTTAGAAAAACACTGCATGTTTTTCTCAGAGAGCGAATCTCTATCAATTAATTGTGGTCTCTATCGAATTAAGCAATGGAATAGTTGGCTTATTTGATATTATTAATAGTTTATTTTGGTTTATTAATCGATCATGGTAGTTTATTTATTCAATTTTGGACATAACTGGACAATATTGGTCATAACTGGCTTTTCACATAGCTTTTTGATGGCTAATTATGGTTTATCAATAGTTAAAATTGGTTTTTCTATGTGGCTTTTAATAGCTTTTTTATTTGTTCATTTGTGCTTCTCATCAATAAAATAACTTAAAATAAATGTAAAGTTTGCTCATAAGAATTGATTTAAGTATTCTTATGGATATTGAACAGCTCAAAAAAGTTAAAGCAAGAAAAATTCATTAGAAATAATTCGAATGACTAATAAAAAAAAGATTAAAATAAACCAATAATTATTAATCTTTTTGTTATTAAAGATATTTAAAGTATTATTTCAAAACCTTTTCCAAAGTAATGTAATACTATCTTATTTTTCTGTTATTTACTCATTAACAAAAATTTAAAAGTATCAATATGAATTAGGAAAAACTTGTATTTATGGATATTCGAAATCACACCGACGAAGTTGCCCAGAGATATCGCAAAGCAATCTGGGGAGGCAAAGCCTCCCAAGCGAAGCTCTATCGGCGAGAATATTAAGTATTTTTCATATGAAACAATCTAATAATCCTCGTTTTCAATGTATCTTCTTTTTAGTATTTCCTCAAGATATTTTTTTAAATTTTTTTCTATGTTCTTTCAATGAAACCAATCCGAAAAGAATAAACAATAATTAAGCTAACAAATTATTTTTAAATCTAAGAAGCTTACTCTGGTGAGGCATCCAGGAATAATGAAATGAATTTTCAAGCACTCTTAAGTGTAAGAGTTAAATATTACTGCTTGGGTTGAAGATGAGAGTGTTCTGCAATCATTTTATTTAAGAATTTAACCTTTATAAACTGCATATCCTTCTTTGGCCTTGAGACATTTCATATTTGATAAATCATAATACATAAAATAAGGATCTGCTGTAGTGTAATCGTAGTAGAAATTGGAACCCTCAAATATCCTCAAATTGTTTATGCAGGGATTTAACAAATTACTAGGAAAAGTAATCATTGTCGTATAGGAAGAGTTGATTTATTCAAATCATATCGTAATGATTTTTTAGCATAATTGAACACAATATCGTACTAGTAGGAAGTTAATTCTGTAGAACCCTCGTTAATCTCTCTTTAAATAATTGCTTTTAATCATCAAAAAAGACAGGGTTATTTTTCATTGTAAAATAAGAATAGTTACCTAAGAGCACTTCTTTTTCTATGGATCCATTTTTTTTAAGAAGATTTACAGAGATAATAGATACAGATTTTTATTCCATAAGAATTGGTTTCTTATTAACAATCTGATCTAAAGGATACTGTCCATCCATTCATTTTTTTAGTCATTATTGTATCATCAGATTAACAATATGCCATTAATAAATTCATGGAAAAAGATATTTTCATTTTAAAATTCACACTTTAACTAAGGAATCCAGAAGAAAGATAAACAAAATGAAAGCCCTATTATGGAAAAATAACAGCGTTGGTCAAAGCTATAATAACTCCTGAATTTGAAGAATTGTCTTAAATTTGGTTGATCAAAGACTATGAAGTAGCTGATAGTAACGATAAACACAGAATTAAATTCGTATTGAAGAATAGCTTGATGTCCTCTTAATCTTAAAAAATCATCAAAACGTTCACTAATCGGATACGTTACATCTGAATATTTAATATTGTATTTTCAACTTTCTCAAAAAATGTTCTTCTTTTTGCGTTTTCAAAATATCATCACCTTCCTGATCCATTTAACCTAGAAACTTTAGCATATGTGTTAATTTTAACAGAATACTTCTCTTTTAGAAATGGTCAGAATTCCTTGAAATCGTTCAAATAGGCATTAAAGAAAACAATGATCAGAAATTCAATCTTTAGATTTTAATAGAAAAATGACCTTATTATCTTGTTTTTTTCTTCTAATCCAGCTAAGGTTCTTAAGTACTTACTTTGGCTTCTATCAGTGGTCCCTAGATTTCTTTGGGTTTAATTGAAACAACTGGCTAATTTTGTTGTATCTTATCCTCAACGTTTTGTATTAAAAGAATTTTTCATTTTAGGCCTGCCAACTGAACTCATAGGAGTTTGCAATATTACTTGGAGTTGCTAACTTATTAATTCTTATCTTTATTAAATGAATTAGCCTTGTGATTGATAGTACTGTTATTATTCTTCTTATTTTATTTAGGAAAAGAATTATTATTGTTCAGAATAGATGCTTTTATTATGCAGAAAAGAAACATATTATATTTCGAAAAGGATTTTCTTGTAAGAGAGGAAAATATCTAAGATTTTCTAATTCTCTGTTTTTTTATCTGAATGCATTAGGCTGTTTTGTTAAACACAAAAAAGGGTTTCCAGTTTCAAGTGAATTACTAGATGTTTTGAAAAGTTAAAAGAAACTTTTCTACATTCATTACTTTATTGTTTCAATAGTTATTACAAAAATGAATTTAATCCAGATAGTGTATTACATTTTGATATGTATCATTAAATAATCTATTTCATTCATTTTTATTCTCGAAGGAAAAGACACAGATTTGCTTCTTGTACTTTTTAACCATACACACAACAACAATTGAGGATCTGATTGTGTTGTATCATCAAGGGGTAGGAAAAATAAAGTAATTAGTTATTGGTTGCAGCTGAGGTCGCTTAGAAACATCTATCTTGTAAGACATTTCCTTGCAGAACTTTCTTTTGATTTCCTTCATTGAACATTGTTTTTAGAAATAATTCTCCTTCGTGCTCTCAAATTTGATAGTGCTTTGTAAAGGGTATTGTTTCATGCTCTTTTTAGTATTTTCCTTTTGGAATTGCAGTCTCTTTGTTAGGCAATTTAACTTAGGTTTAAGAAATTTCGCTATTTTTTATTATGATTATTCTTTTAGAACTCCTGCCTTTTCTCTCTCTCCCCCCTCCCCCACCCCCCACCCCTCTTCTCGCTAAGCCAAAAAGCAAACACCAACGTTGAATTGTTTTTGATTGGGTGCAAAATGAACTAAAAATTCAACAACGAAGGGAAAAATAATCACTTTTTTTATTTCGGCTGATA
>Ga0302271_10004822_pt1 | contig 10579 bp, 6 predicted proteins | sample III_Bog_N1_1_FD_198767 | JGI IMG/M metagenome (GOLD analysis project Ga0302271, IMG submission 198767) | Peat permafrost microbial communities from Stordalen Mire near Abisko, Sweden - III_Bog_N1_1 | ecosystem: Environmental > Terrestrial > Soil > Wetlands > Peat | place: Sweden: Abisko... | reverse complement strand
TTTCTTCATATTTCTTGCTGATAGTCTAGACAAGACTTTCTCCAAGTCCTTGCATAGTTGATTTCATCGTCTCAAGCCAAGTGGCATTCTCTCCTCCTTCGAAGATTGGCTAGAGTTGACTTCTCTAGAAAAGTCCCATCATGATTGGTTCATCATTCTTTTAAGCTTCCTTGTAGACGAGTGGATCAACTGGATCGTTTGTAGCCTAATAAATAATGAATACTAGAAAATAATTAGATTTGAAATGATAATTACTGCTGGTATTCTGGGTATTTCTTTAATCTTCTTTTCTGAGGACAACATTGCTTGGTTATTTTAGATCGGTGGGCATGTGTTTCTCAAGTATTCTACAAGAATTTCATAGATCACACTCTACAAGATTTTCATATTTCTTTAGCAAATAAATAAATTGATTTATGAGGGGGAAAATACAAATGTTTGTTTACAGTCTCGTATCAGCTGAATCTTTGATTTTATCACTAAAGTTCCAAGGACGGAATAATACTCTTAGGAGAAGAACTCGCCCAATGATAAACATGAGTAGAAGCATTAGTTGTTATCGACCATTCATGTCACTTTACAATTCATTAGAAGATCAAATAAATGAAAAAACGTTTATGATTAAAATTACTTCAGAGCACCAAAGTATGTGTATTTGAGACGATTGATTTCGAATTTAAAGAGGAACTGCTGAGGTGGGAAATTAAAATTTGAAGTCAGCATGCCGAAAATCTGAATAGGAATTGCTCCAATATCTGCTTCCTTACAGTTATCTGCCAACCCATCCAACAGAGCTTTAACTCTGGCCTATTTATAACAAAAAAATACTTAAAAACTGATTTACTTAGTTAACCTATTTTACCTTGATATTATCGATCCTTTTTCTCATCTCTTTGTCTGATAATTTCTTAGTGATATCCAGTGTAGCCTTAGTATCTGCAAGCTATTAAAAATGCGAACAGTTCAGAAATTAACTTAAATATCTTAAATCTTACAAGTTGAAGACCTCTGCTACAGACTTTTTGCACCCATTATTGGACGTACTTCAAAGAAAATCAAAGTTAACAAACATCACCAAAAGCGTATTTTACTTCAAATAAGAGAGCTATGTCTTCATTCATCTTCTTGTACTACTCCGTCTTCTTCTGCTGAATTTAGAATTTAACGGTATTGAAGTACATGATCGGGAACAATGCTCGCATGACCACAAGACGGAACCTTTTCTTTAATTTGGCTCTAGAAAAGTTAAGCAAAGTAGTAAGCACTCTTTATCCTGCAAAACAATTAAAAGGAATATCCTGCTTACATTCTCTCTGCTTTTGCTTTCTTAGCCTCTTCTTCTTCCCTTTTCTTCTTCTCTTCTTCAGTCTCGACAGGAGGTGGAGGAGGCAAATCAGGAACATCTTCTTCTTCATCGTCATCATCGTAATATTCACTGTCGTCGTAGTCTTCGCTATCATAATAATCGTCGTCAAAGTCTTCCTCTTCGTCGTCGTCATCGTCTGGTTCAGCGATGCTGTTCTTCTTGGTTTTTTTCTTCTTTGATTTCTTCTTCTTTTTCTTTTTCTCAACTTTCACAGGTTTGCCTTATCCTCTAAGCAATTCATTTTCCAGTGCAAGTTTTCTCATCAACATTGCCATTTTGACAGTCTCAACTTGGTGGATGAAACAGAATGTTAATTCATTTTGTCTGCCCAATTTATAATAATTTTACTTTTATGGCGATTGTCTTCTTTTGGTGCCATTTATGCTTACAGCAATAGCTACAAAGGCATCAACAGAGGGTTATTTAAATAATCATTAGGTGGCTAACGATAAGGATCGTAGTAAGGCTATGAGGGATTTGGTTAACCATAAGGAAAGTTAGGTCTAGGTTAATTATATTAATTAGGAGGTATCTTGCTGGTTTCATACTCATCTTGAAGTAGTTGCAGCTTTTGTTTCTACTCAAATTGGTTAAGTTTCTTTTTCAAACGCTTGTATTCATGTTTTTCTTGTTTATCTGTTTCTTTCTCAATCCCAGTTGAAATCGATTCCATCAACTAACCTTGCTTTATGAGCAGCTCTACTAAGGGATCTTGCTAAGGTGGAATGTTACTAATAGTAGATTTTTACTGAGGCATTGGGCTCTGTCTAGGATTGATCGAGACACTTTGGTTTTGCAAATAAGGTGATTTTGGTTCTATTTATTGAATAACTGGAGGAGGGTATTACACAGATGCGTTAGGGTTTAAAATCTAAGAAGAATTTCTCAAAAATACACTTTATGAAAGTGGCTGCTGTTGAGGTTACTATTGAGGTGGGAGATAACTATTTGTGTAAGAGTATTACTATTGTTATTGTGGTGGATATCCGCTTGGTTGAGAAATAGGATTATTTGTTCTTGAGGGCGGCTTATTAAAAGGAGCTAAACTGGTTCCTTTAAGCTGAGGATCTTCCCAAAACATCTCTCCAAATCCTCCAAACACTTCATTTCGATATCTCTGCTAAGGATGCAAAGCCTGCTAGCCATTCTTGTATCCTTACTAGTTTGGTTATCCATAGTTGAATTAAGCTCCACCTGGATTAAAAAATTATCCAACTCTTGCATTTCTCCCTTGGGTATTGTAGGATTGATCGCCGTAATACAGTCTAGTATTCGCTAGAGTATCATCAAAGGCATTCAACATCATTAGATTCTCTAAATCCTTTTCCCTATCGAAGCTAACAACAAAAGATCAAATTTGAGCACACAATGAAGAAAAGTTAATAAAATACGCCTTGCTATTCATCGACCCCGATCCAGCAGCTCCAACTATTCCTCCTTTTCCATCCTTCATCTTTTTAACTTCGTTCATCAGACTGTTGATTTTATTGTCTTGCATTTCGAGGAGCATTTGATTATGGTTGACTGCTTGCTAACATAAACATTTAGTTACAATCAACAAAGCAACAGTTGAAGTACCTGATTGTATGAGTTCACATTCGTCATTTGGTCGTTGATTTACATTAAATTTTACTCGAAATAATTCCTGTCTGCGGGTGGATATTATCCTGCCAAATTGAAATACAAATTAACTCAACATTTTCTTCATGAATGCTATCTATCGTTCATTACTCTGTTGAGGAATATATTAAGGTCCAGGAGGCATATTTTATTGCGCATTAGCATTATCACCTGCACCATACCCAGGAGGATCAACGAGAGGATTATAGCTGAAGTTCTAAGTGATCACTTGTTATCGCTGCAGAAAATGAAATGACCAATTAGTAAGATATATTTTGTAAAAAATCAATTATCCTAAGTCTACTCCATTATTTTTTGTGCTAGTCTACGACATCATCGTTGGTTGCCTTCTATCTCCCATTTGTCTTTATCTGCTTTGAGATAACGATATCTCTTAGGATTATCAGACTAAAATCGTATCCTTTTCTTTCTCTTTTCTGGACAATCAGACACTGGAAATACTGAAAATAATTAAGTATTATATTAATTAAGTACTGAATGATACTTTCGTTTCACAATACAAAAAAAAAAGAAGAATAGCTTTCTATTTCTGCATCCAGTACAAAATCAATTCTCCGTTGATGAAGTTCCACAAAATAATATCAGAATATCATTTATTCACAAAATAAACATTTTACTAATTCATATTTTAATTCTTATTAGCATGCTGCATGTCTGTCTTTTATTTTAATTTTCATTAAAACTCAAAAACAATATCACTGAAGACTAAACTTAGGATTCTCCTCTAAACTATTTTGGAGAGCATGACTATCATCGATACTACTTGCTTTTTCTAATCTAAAAAACGGGAAAACAAACAAAAAATTTGTAATCTTTTCTTTCAAAAGTTTAAGCCTTACTCTCGTTCATATGTGAATCCATTGAAATCATTTTTCTTTGAGAATCTCGTTTGGCTGTTCTGTTCTGATGGAGTGTCGGTGCTTTCCATTTTTAAGAAATTCTGAAAAGAAAAACAAATAGATAATCACTCATCCATAGCACTCAACAGGCATATACCTAATCGATATTTTATAAATCAAGAGGGTTAGTTATTTTTGGGATAAAAGGTGGCTCTGACTTCATCTTTTCAAACATGCCCCAGTCAACTGTTGCAAAAAATGGATGTTCACGGATTTCAAGACTTCCCTAGGAACCACATCCTAGACGTAACGATCGCTTGTTAAGCCAAACAGAATTTAAGTCAGTTGGTGTTGATATTTTAAAAATATTTTGTACGTTTCTGGTAAGGAGTCCTCTGAGAAGAGATTAACATTCGATAGTGTATTTGTTTTTGATAATAACGTCTTCTGTTACGATACGAGACATCATTCTTTCTTTGTTTTTCTCATAAAATGGTGGTGCTCCATTCAGCATCTCATACAAAACAGCTCCCTTCAAATATTTCAAGCAGTTAATAATGAAATTGGATGTTAGTTGTTTTTACGAAACTCCACCAATCGCTAGTGGTGTTGTGTCCATTTTTTGTAATAATCTCAGGAGCCATGTACTCAGCAGTTCCGCAGAAAGAATATGTCAAAGTGTTTCCTAGATTAAAAATGATATTATCAAGTATGTTAGAGAAAGTTCAAAATTAACTTGTCGAAAGTCTCTTAGAAAGCCCGAAATCTGCAAGTTTAATATGTCCAGAAGCAGTCATAAGTATGTTTTCAGGCTTGAGATCTCGATAAACAATATTTTCCTTATGGAGTTTTTCCAATGCTAAGAAGATTTCGGCTGCGTAAAATTTGATTTTATTCTCAGGGAAGAAAGGGTTCTTCACCATATGGCCGAATATATCGCCTTTAAAAACAAGAATAAGTAACTACTTTATTTTAAAAAAAATGCAGTTTTTATTACCTCCTTAGCAGAACTCCATGACGATATATAACTTAGAAGGATTCTAGAATGCGTACATGAGCTGAACAATGAAGGGCGAATCTACATTTTCAAGAATGAAACGCTCTGTGCGAGTCTAAGAAATTTGAGTCTTGCTCTTGATTGAGTCTTTTTTCAGGATCTTCATGGCATATAACTCATCTATTGCATTAAGAAATGTATTAAAGAAAAAGAGAAGTACTTGCATTTTCAATGCTTACTATTCTCATTCTTCTGAACGAGAAACACTTTGCCGAAAGAGCCTGTTCCAATGCACTAAAGCAAATAATAACCAGCTATGAAACACAGTATTTCATTTGAAAAGAGTTATTTGAATAATTGGATACCAACCTTAATGAACTTAAAGTGTTCTAACGATATGTGCTCATGGGGATCGCGGATAGTAGATCCCTTTATGTCAATTTCTACAACTTCATTAGGTTTGATTTCCTCTTGTGGTTTCACACAAATATTTCCCATTTAAGACAGCTTTTAGCTGAGTGTATTCAATATTGTCTTATTTACTGCAGTAAATCAAAATTATTTCTGCTTTGCAGACTCCTTAGACTATGGCCTGAGAGCTGAGTTACTTCTCTCTTCCCTTTCAATTTGCAAGTTTGGTAGGATAGTGTTGAGTCGATTAATTTGTGTTAAGCAAAGAAATATCCAAACTAATAAATCAAATCTTCTTCTTTTCTTCTTTGTTGGCACAAATTAAGTCAAAATAGGCAAACAATCATCTTAAATTCTTTTTTTAATGAATAATATGCATTCTCACACTTAATTATTTATTAAAGCGTTTCCTTCTTTGACTTATTTATCTATCCTCTCGAGTATTTAGAATTCTTTTTAGCTAGAAGTTTATTGCCTTCTTAGCCCTTAGCCAAAAATGAAGATATCTTTTTTGAAAAGGTAAGTTCTATTTTTAGCAATGCTGAAAATATTTTGTTATTTTGATATTTGTGTAGTGTGTGTTCTTTTCATTCACTGTTTATTAACTTTTCTTTTATTGTCAATATTTTCATTTTTTTTATGACTGAGAAATAGAGATATTCTGCATTTAAGCAGATATATTAAAGTAGAGTAAGTTAGTGGATATGTTTACTTTCGAGTGAAGGTTGTTGTTGTTTAAATATGTCTTTTGAAGAAAAGAATTCGATGAAGCTGATTCATAGCAGCGAATGAAATTTTGAAAATGAATTAAGATGTTCGGGACAATTTAACTTATTGAAGTCTATGAGAATTTCTTTAGAAAGTTTTTGGAGAGGTAGTCGAGTTTCATAAAAAACATTCTCTCTTCTGCTTATTCTCATATCCTTATGTATTGCAGTGATTCAATGCAATATAGGGGATCTGTTGGTTCTCCGTTTTGCCATTATTCCACGATGAGGTACTAGAAATTAAAAACAGGAATTCTGGCAGCACAGAGAACCTTAATGGTTCACACAGAACTAAGCAAAATAAGGAGGATAATGTGAGGTTTTCATTATCCATGTCGTTTAAAAACAACTTTGCTTTTTATTAGGTGTGAACCAGATAAGTCGCGGAAATTTAAAGCAGTTTAATTATCTAAAAGGATTTGGCGGAATAATTAGGGGGAAGTCATAGAAGTTCTTGGTGATATTGGCTGTTAGAAATTAAGAGTAAAATTTATTACAGAATTTAAGATTTTTGTGGGAGAAATTATTAATGTTTGACTTACATTCAAAGATCTATTAGAAGAAGGTATTCAGAAATTCATAAAGGTATGAGGCAGCTGTTTAGTCTTCAAGATGAATGAGCCTCTGATAGTTAGCTTTAAGAAATACCTTTATTATTATAAAATCATAATTACTAATAAAAGCTAGTTTACTTTGAGAATAATTAGTTTTCTTATCTAGTATTGTGATATCTCTCTTACTTTCAGATGGAAACTTTCATCGTTTAGTAATAGCTAAAGCGTTTTGAGTGAAGACAACACTCTTAATTTTCCATGTTTTTTAAATGAAATCTCATCATACGAGTCACATGAGAATACTGAAACAATCAATAATCTCATTCATGCAGAAACTAATAGCAGCAGTTAGACTAATAAGCTAATTTCCTATCACGTGGGGAGGACTGCATATTTAATTAAGTTTAGTGATAAAGTTTTATTTTAAATTTGAATTTGTTTGTTGTTTTGAAAGATTATTTGTATGTATTTCTGTTGTGAAATGATTTAATTAATTAAAATTTATTGCCTTAATTTAAGAAAGAGAGAAATTGCGAGATTTCCCTGCACGAGCAAATGCAGAAAAATAAATGAAACTATATGAATGTATTTTTTTTTAAAAAACTGCCTTCTATTTTGTAATTGTCGAAAACTGATTGGACTGATCCAGATTTGAGCATGTATTGAGTTAAGAGTAGGTTTCTATCTGTAGAGCTTCAAGTCAAGCCTACGGAGATATACACTTGTCAATGTAAAGGGCATTGGGTGCTTCTAGGATATTCTGGGGAGGTTATCCTATTGGCTTGAAAAACTAAAATATTTCATTGACAACCTAAAAACTTCTCACGAAATAGTTAAAAACTTAGCTGATAGTTGTTCTAGAATAGATAAAAATTATCCACTCCCTACTCTGGCTATGGAGGAGCATTACGAAGATCTCCAGGTGGGCATGTTTCAGAGAAAAAGAGAGATATAAATGAGGTGGCTTGCAGAACTGAATGAGAGTGACTTTAAAGAGAGTTAAATGTACAGCAATCATTCTTAATGTTAAGCAAGACAATCTCATATTATACTGTCCTTCCTCTTATACATTGAATCTAATTCGTAACAGCGGTTCCTCGCAAAGCCAATATCTTTAATTTGTTTATTAATTATTATATTTTCCCTTTTTCTTCCTTTTTAAATATGTATTTTGGCTCCTTAAAACTATCATTTCAAACCCTGTAAAACACAGTGCGCATTCCCCAGAGTTAATAATATTCAATTCCATTTAATTCTTAAAACAACGCAATTTTTCTTAATTTTTATAGCACTCACATAAAAATCAAGAGATTTTATGCAATCTCCCCGATAGATGGCTTGAAATATTCCTTGTCATTTGGTTTTTCCTTTGTTGCCTTTTTCCTCCTGAAAAGCGGGTAGCTTGATATTATTCATGTCATCCAATTAAATATTGAATAGGTATTTTTTGACAAATCCAAAAGTCAATTCTTTGTCTTATGAAAGTACTGAAAACTGTACCTAGTGTAAATTAATACAAGGTTATTATTAAAAATAGCAGTAATAAGGTTGTATTATTTGAAGACAATAGCATTTTTTATTATTATTCACATATTTTACCCTTTCTGGAGATATTTTTTAAATCTATTTTTGGATGATATCATTCAGGAAAACAATTTTATGTTCCAACCTGGGCTATTCAATTACTGTTTTTTAGATATCTGCCGATATTCTTAGTAATTTTAAGAAATGTTGCAGAAACACAAAGAACTAATTCGATATTTCTGCATTTGATATGTGAAGATCCACGAAATCTTGTATCTCAGTTATTGTGCATGTATTTGTCTCTCTCGAGTTTAATATTTTCTCGATTTCCAAGATGCTGACTTGAAAATCAATTTCCCTAAGGTCAAGTGAAGCTAAATCGTTGAATATGACATTCCATTTCTTAACCAAATACCAAAACCTTTGAGTTTATACGAGAAACCTATTTTTTATTTGAAAGAAAAGTATGAATTATTATTCCTTTGGAGTTATTCTTTGCTTACACAATATGGTTTTCGTAGAATGACAAATTCAGATGCAGATGCTATTCAATCTCAAGTTATTCTTGAGTAGCTTGGATATGCTTCTTAAGCCCTTCAATCTCTTCCATTTGTGGTTTTAGTTCATTGTCTAGGCGCTGCAATATAAAGTTAGCATCTTACAAATCTCGTTGCATCATCAGAAAATTCATATTTTTCGTTTCAAAGGTTTTAACGATGTTCTTAAATTTCAAAGTAGTCTTATCCAAGGTTATTTTATATTTAAACAAAATGCTGTCCATATCTAGCATGATTTCATCCATTTTTGTTGTTAATTCTTCATAAGAGTAAGTCACTTAAATCAACTATTAAGCAAAACAAAGTTTAGAACATCAAATCATTCAAAAAGACTGAATAATTTTACAAGTTATTTGAGAGAGCTAGACAAGATAATTTTTTTTTGTTGGCAGACTGTTTCTAATTAAGTTATTCGAATCATTTGTTTTCTGTCCGTTTCTCTTTCTTTTTCAAGAATGTAATATTTAGAAAGAAAGACATAATATTGTTCGATTGTCTCCGGATTTGTAACAATGTACTTTCTTTTTTCGCTTAGATTTTCGAAGAAGAGTTATGCTATTTAGGTTATTTTTTCTTCGATTGCAAGGAATGAGTTCTTGTAGAATAGCCTTAGTTACTGCTTAACTGACTCGATTATATCTTAGTGATTCAAAGAAAAAATACCAATGTCACTATTCACTTCTATCTCCATCAGAAGTTTCTTATCGACTAAGAACATATCGAAGAGTTCAGAGAATTCCTATGCCTCGTATTTCTCTAATTCACTGAATTGATGGGTTACAAAACAATAAAAATAAACTCAAAGAGATGATTACTTTGATTGAATAGGCTAATATTTGGTGTAAAGACCACGGATTTTCTAAATAATAGTGCTTTTCTCTTTGACTTTCATGTAATTCTCTGATAACTTAACATCAAAGGAGCCAAGATAAAGGAAAAATAAAGTAACAATATTTAGTTTACCACTTCTTGTAGTTCTTTGAAGTTTTTCTTGAAAACTAATGAAGAAGAAATGTCAAATATCATTTGTTTTTTGAGAGAATCCACGCTCAAAGAATTTGAGTTGTCATAGATTATGAATTCAGATAGATTTTTGTCTAAAATGAAATAATAATGTTCATCAATACAAATAGAAAAACCTTTGTGAACAATTTCTTCAAATGTTGAAACCAATTGATCCAAAGGGGGATCGAGATGATCTTTATCTTTTCTGGTAGGCACTAAGGATCCGTTTATCTTGATGATCCCTCCTAATTCCCTACCTGAATTCATGTTATCAATCATTTTGACAATAGAATCTATTCCACAGTTCAAAAGAAGAGCTTTAGAATTAGCATGGAAGAAATCAACAAGACGTATGAAACTTGTCCACTGCTATTTTTCAAAAGTTAGAATAGCTCGTTAAGTGTAAGAAGCTTCAGCTAGTGAAGGTATTGTATGAACATTCAGAAATGCGGTCAGAGAATTCTAGCATGCTAACAAAGCGATCTGCCTAATTTTCTAACTCAATTATTGAATCTTCTTCTAAAACGAAGTTGTTAAGTATTAATGTTATGTATTGAGAAAGCGGTGAATATCTTTGCTGGAGAGATTCTGCCTCCTAAAAATATTGACAATCGATACTTCAGATATTTCCAGACATACTTTTCTGATTTTCAAAATGCTCTTTCGGAATTAAGGGTTGAGGATAAGGAGCTTTTGTTCAATTTGTTTTCGCCTTTCTACCATCTTCTATTTCTGAAGCAGTCGCTTCCATGCTTAGAAGGATTTCCACTCCCAGAATTAAGCAAAAAAAGGGTTTTTCTTAATTTTGTAAAAATCCTTTTTTTCCTTCTCAAACCTAGCAATGCTCATCAGTTACTTGTCTCCTTGATTGTATTGTAGCACTCCCTTTACAAAAAAGATATTAGGCTTATTATCAAT
>Ga0302271_10004819_pt1 | contig 10581 bp, 8 predicted proteins | sample III_Bog_N1_1_FD_198767 | JGI IMG/M metagenome (GOLD analysis project Ga0302271, IMG submission 198767) | Peat permafrost microbial communities from Stordalen Mire near Abisko, Sweden - III_Bog_N1_1 | ecosystem: Environmental > Terrestrial > Soil > Wetlands > Peat | place: Sweden: Abisko... | reverse complement strand
GAGAGGTTGGGGTTTGACAGCTCTTCATCTTTCGACATTGCCCAGAAGCCGTCACGCAGGTAATCATGATCAATGCTGCTGTGTGCCTGTATCGAACCGTATCCACAATGATGATTTGTGAGGACAAGCCCTTGCGAGGAAACAATTTCTGCAGTACATCCGCCGCCAAAAATGACAATGGCATCTTTTACACAAACCTTGTTTAAGCTGTATATATCTTCAGCAGAGAGTTTCAGACCAAGCTCAGTCATCTTACCCATGTTTAGTTTTTCGATAAGAGGCAGGAGCCACATACCCTCATCAGCTTTAGCTTTGAATCCAAAACTGACAAAAAGGATTAATAGTATTGCAAATAACTTTTTCATAAATTATAGCTTAATAAGATTGATTTTAAATGAGTCGTAAAGATAATTTTTATACATTATAATCAATATGATATATGAAATCTTAACAAATATTAAGCTATTTCCTTCAGATGCTTATGAATGAGATATATAGCTAAAAATAAATCACATTTACTTTAGTGGCCCCTATCTCTTTTCAGAATTCAAATTTCAGCTGGGAATCGAAAAGGTTAAAAGATCTTCTGTGATAGGGGGTTATTCCATATTTCATAATAGCTGCCCTGTGGAAAGATGTGGGATATCCTTTGTTCTTCTTCCAGTCATATTCCGGATACTCGATATGAATTTTTTCCATGAATTCATCACGGAATGTCTTGGCTAGAACTGATGCCGCTGCTATAGAAAAAAAGAGTCCGTCACCCTTTATAATTGTTTTATAATTTATGTCTTTATAAGCATAAAACCTGTTCCCGTCAATAAGAAGGAATTGAGGAACCTTTTCAAGACCTTCAATTGCAATATGCATTGCTTTTATGGATGCCCTGAGGATATTCATTTCATCTATTTCGTTATTATCCACGAATGCCACTTTCCATGCTATGGCGGAATTTATTATTTCATCTTTCAGGATAGCTCTTTGTTTAGATGAAAGCTTTTTGGAATCATTCAGAACAGAATGTTTATAGTTTTTCGGAAGGATGACTGCTGCGGCCACGACTGGTCCGGCAAGGCAACCTCTTCCGGCTTCATCACAGCCGGCTTCTGTAAGATTATGATAAAGGAAGGATTTTAACATTATACAATACATTGTAAAAGTCTGAAAAAAGAAAAAATCAACTATAAATATGGGGAGAGGCTCTTAATATAAGATAAAATATTAACCTGACTGGTAATTTATTTACTGAGTTATTAACATATTTATCAACAAAAGTTATTGCTTTTTCAAAAATACGTTTATATTTGATCTTCCAGAATAAATATGACATGATAAAGGGACCTAAGGTTTTAATACTGCTATTACTGTTCTCCGGGACGGCCGGATTTTCGCAGCAATTATCACATCAGGTACTAGTTCCGGCTGCAGGGCTCATAACCAGCGGGTCAATAAATTATTCACAAACTATCGGAGAAACAGCAGTTGAGATCATAAGTGGTTCAGGATTTGTACTGACCCAGGGTTTTCAGCAGCCTGGCATGAAGGTTATTGATACCCCGACTGCAGGCACAGGGGTCGATGTATATCCTAATCCGGCAACAGACTATATTAATGTTAAATTGTTTGGCACTGTTGCCAGAAAATTCAGGATTGAGATAATCAATATCGCAGGTACAATAGTCAGTTCTACGACTATGGATTTTATCACCAGCTACAATATTGTGCAACCAATTGATATCACCCGTCTGACATTCGGCTTTTACTTTGTGAGGGTAGCCAGTGATGATGCAAAAATAAACAGGGTATTTAAGATAGAGAAAATGTAATGCGGAAGACTATGACATTAGAAGGTTTCAAAAGGTACTATGTGCTGTTAATAGCTTTACTGGCAGGATTCGTTTCAATTGGGCAGAATGTTCCCCTTGGAATCTCATACCAGGCAGTGGCAAGAGACAATTACGGGAAGGAACTTATTAACAAAAGCATAGATGTTAAATTTTCAATTATTTCCGGGAATCCGCTCGGTACAGTTGTTTACCAGGAACTACATGCCAAGGTTATAACTACCAAATTTGGAGTTTTTTCATTGATTATAGGAACCGGAACGCCAACAGGAGGCACTTTCGGTGAATTATCGCAGATACAATGGGGTTCTGCTCCTCATTATCTCAGAGTAGAAGTAAAATTTGATAATGATTTTATTGATATGGGTACAATGCCTTTCCTTTCTGTCCCATATGCGCTTTATGCCCAGAAATCTCTTGAATCAGGACCGGCGGGACCGAAAGGCGATCCTGGACCAAAAGGTGACCCGGCAACAGATGATCAGACACTCTCTTTTAATGGCAATAATCTTTCAATTTCAGGCGGGAATACTGTTAACCTTTCCACTCTAAATATTCCTCATCAGCTTACACTGCTTGGAGATACTCTGTCAATATTAGGAGGCAACAAGGTAGGTCTGACAAATCAGATACAGGATCTGGTGCTCGATGTCAACAATAAGCTCAAAATAACCAAGAACGTTTCAGCAACAGCAATTGATCTGTCAAAATTTACTCAGACTCTAAGTTTTAATCAGGATAATTATCAATTGTCATTATCTAATGGCGGAGGAACAGCTAGCCTTGGACAGATAATTGCTTTCAGAGCGGGAATTGCATCTACAGTCAACCTTCCGAACAATACGCCTGTTAATATAGTTTTTAATCAAGTTACAGGAGTTTATTATACAGACGGGATATATTACAATTCTTCTTCGGGTAGTTTTACTGCTCCTTTCAATGGGATTTATTCTTTTAGTGTTTTCATAAATTTACCAATTGGCAGCTCTGTCATCATTAATTTGTTTGGAGATCCTTATGAAACTATAATTGGTCCAACAAATTCAATTGGAAGTTTCAGAGGAACTCTTACTATGAAGCTAAATAAGGGGGATGAGGTAAATGCATCTGTACTGCAAAATAATGGATACACTATCCCATTTAGTTTTACAGGTTCTTTTTCTGGCTATAAGGTTTATTAATGAAACTCCTCCGGGGTTCTTTATTCTTAATTCTGTTACGACCCGTTGGGATTCCTCATTCCTCCCGCTGCGCGGGATCCATTCGGAATGACATTTCATTATGGAAGGTAAGGGGGAAGAAGTGGCGATTCGCAACACTAGTTCTTTTTTTTAAAGGATCCATTTGCTAATCGCCACTTCTTCCCCCTAATAACCAACTACTTGCGATGTCATTCCGAGCGACAGCGAGGAATCTCATGTATAAAGGTCTAAAATTAATTATTCTACTTTCATTCTTTGCTGCCTTAGTTCTTAAATCTTTGCGACCTATCCCGAGCCTGACGAGATGTGCGTTTAATGGATTTATTTTTTATTTTTCTTGAATTATCTTTTCCTTTATTGATCTGAATAAAATTACTGTAAACACTGTTGCCACGAGTATCCCGGTTACATTACTCATGATATCATTTATATTATATGACCTTCCGGGAATAAGCTTCTGATGCAACTCATCAAGAATTGCAAAGAGAATCAGACTCACTGCTGTAAGTCCGATCTTCTTGAAATTGATCTTAAATTCTTTCCCGGAAAAAGAAAGAAACGCAATAAACGTCAATACTCCATATTCACAAAAATGCATCAGATAATCTAGCCTGATCTCAGCTCTTGCAGTATGAATCTTCAGGGTAGGTATATTGGGTATAGACGATAAAATGATTATCGTTAAAAGCCAGGCAATTAATAAATACCTGGCAACAGGACGGAGATATATAATCAGTTTCTGCATACTTATTCTTGAGAATGCCAAAATTAAATGTTTATGCCATATAGTTCTACGATAAAAGAGTAAATTTGTCCAAAAATTCAGAAATGATAACAAACGAACAGATAAAAGCATTGGCGGGGCGCCGCGATGCTTTAAGGAGGTATCTTTGACATCGAAGGCAAACTCGAACTCATTGCAGAAAAAGAAAGCCTGTCACAACAGCCTGGTCTGTGGAATGATCCAAAAAAAGCGGAAGACCTCCTGAAAGGCATTGCTCAATTGAAAAGCTGGACAACAGCATTTGATAAAATCAATTCAGCCATTGATGATATAAGTGTCATAAATGATTTTTTCAGGGAAGGAGAAGCTACTGAAGAAGAGGTAGATAATCAGTATCAAACCTGTCTCTCTCTGATCGAAGACCTCGAGGTCCGGAATATGCTTCAGAAAGAGGAGGACCAGCTTGGGGCAATATTGAAAATAAACTCTGGCGCCGGAGGTACTGAAAGCAACGACTGGGCTGCAATGCTTATGAGGATGTATCTCCGATGGGCAGAAAGAAACAATTACAAAGTTAAAGAACTTGATTATCAGGCCGGTGATGAGGTTGGAATTAAATCTGTTACACTCGAGATTGATGGCGAAAGGGCCTATGGCTACCTCAAAAGTGAAAATGGCGTCCACCGACTGGTAAGGATCTCCCCTTTCAATGCTCAGGGAAAACGTCAGACTACTTTTGCTTCAGTATTTATATCCCCGCTGGTTGATAACAATATCGAAATCGAAATTAATCCTGCCGATATTACCTGGGATACATTCCGCTCGAGCGGTGCAGGGGGACAGAACGTCAATAAAGTTGAAACTGCAGTAAGGTTAAGACATAAGCCTTCCGGATTGATAATCGAAAACCAGGAGACACGTTCACAGCTTAATAATAAAGAGAATGCAATGAGGATTCTTAAATCGCAGCTTTATGAACTGGAACTGAGGAAACAACAGGAGGAACAGGCAAAGGTTGAAGGTGAAAAGAAGAAGATTGAATGGGGTTCACAGATAAGATCCTATGTACTTCATCCTTATAAAATGATAAAAGACTTACGTACAAACCATGAGACAGGAAATGTTCAGGCAGTTCTCGATGGCGACCTTAATCCGTTTATAAAGTCTTTTCTGATGGAATTTGCCGGGAAATAGTTAAACATTCAACACTCAATCCGGTATGATAAATTTCATAAAAACTATGATCGTTGATTCGTTTAATTTGTGTTTTTAATTACAACTGAAAGAAGAATAATGCAAATGAAAAAATTATTTGATCAGTTTCCTCCTGTGACCACAAAAGAGTGGAAGGATAAGATCAATAGTGACCTGAAGGGAGCTGACTTTAATAAAAAGCTTGTCTGGAGAACAAATGAAGGGTTTGATGTTCAACCTTTTTACCGGATGGAAGATATTGACAATCTTATGTATATAAATTCCCTGCCCGGGGAATTTCCATATTTAAGAGGAACAAAGGTTGAAAATAATAACTGGCTTGTCAGGCAAAATATTGAAGTAACCAATTATTCAATTGCGAATCGTAAAGCATTGACGATCATGATGAAAGGGATTGATTCGCTTGGTTTTATTATTGATGACCCTGAATCAATTAATGAACGGAATTTTGATTTTCTCCTCGAAAGAATCTTCCTTGGAGGAGTCGAGATGAATTTTCAATCAAATGGCAAAGCAAAGGAGATAATAGATTTACTGATAAATTATGTAAAAAAATCCCATTCCGATCCAGGTAAAATCAGAGGAGCCATTGAAGCTGATCCATTGAGCAGACTTATGGTGAATGGAACTTTATGCATTCCTCATGAACAGGGATTTGATTATCTGGCCACAGTCGTAAAATCTTCAGCATCTCTTCCACTCTTCCGGGCTATAAATATTAATGCAACAAATTTTAAAAACGCCGGCGCTGATATTGTTGAGGAACTGGCTTTCGCAGTTTCAATGGGAAGTGAATACCTGTCCCAGCTTACCCGGAGGAGACTCAGTAGTGCTACAGCAGCCTCTAAAATAAGATTTAGTTTCGGAACCGGATCAAACTATTTCCCCGAGATAGCCAAACTAAGGGCAGCCCGTCTTCTCTGGTCTGTAGTGACTAATGGTTTTAATCCGGGAAATAGTGGTAACATTAAAATGGATATACATTGTGTTACAAGCAAGTGGAACAAATCAATATACGATCCTTATGTGAATCTTCTAAGAACACAGACTGAAGCTATGTCAGCCATTCTGGGAGGAACGGATTCACTTACAGTAGAACCTTATGACATTGTTTTCAGAAATCCTGATGAGTTTTCAGAAAGGATTGCGAGGAACCAGCAACTGATTCTTAAAGAAGAAGCATATTTTGATAAGGTGGCTGATCCTGGGGCAGGTTCGTATTATATTGAAAACCTCACAAACCAAATTGCTGAAAATAGCTGGAAATTATTTCTTGAAATTGAGGATAAAGGCGGGTTTCTTTCATGTCTGGAGTCAGGATGGATTCAAAGAAAATTATCGGAATCTGCATCCGGCAGAATATCGGATATTAGAAGTGGTAAAGAGATCCTGCTAGGAACCAACAGATTTCCCGACTTAAATGAAAAAGCCCCTTCAGGAATTGATTTAGCAAGAGCTTTTAAATCACCGGTATTGCAAAGCGGCCTTGAAATTGAGCCGATTAAACTCTTCAGAGGATCAGAGGAATATGAAAAACTACGATTACGGACTGACGAAGGAGTAAAAATTTAGATCATGAGACCAAAATTCAAATATAGTGACCTTAAAAATTTACCTGTCACCGGAAAAGACCCACGCGAGTGGGAAAAGATTAATAACATAAAAAAAGATTGGGTAACTCCGGAAATGATTCCAATCAAGAGCTTTTATACAAAAGAGGATCTGGCAGGAATGGAGCATCTTCATTATGCAGCAGGGCTGCCTCCCTTTTTACAAGGACCATATTCCGGCATGTATGCAATGCTCCCCTGGACTATCAGACAATACGCGGGATTCTCTACAGCTGAAGAATCAAATGCATTTTACAGACGTAATCTTGCGGCAGGACAGAAAGGTTTATCTGTAGCCTTCGATCTCGCTACCCACAGAGGGTACGATTCGGATCACGAAAGGGTTACAGGAGATGTTGGTAAAGCAGGTGTAGCAGTAGATTCAATTCTTGATATGAAATTGCTTTTCGACCAGATACCGCTTAATAAAATGTCTGTGTCAATGACTATGAATGGTGCAGTTCTTCCGATCATGGCTTTTTATATAGTTTCAGCACTTGAGCAGGGAGCCAGACTCGATGAATTATGCGGGACAATCCAGAATGATATTCTGAAAGAATTCATGGTGAGAAACACATATATTTATCCTCCTGAATTCTCGATGAGAATAATTGCTGATATTTTCAGGTATACCTCTGAAAAAATGCCAAAGTTCAATTCTATCAGCATTTCAGGATATCATATGCAGGAAGCCGGGGCAACATGTGATATTGAACTTGCCTATACTCTTGCTGACGGACTTGAGTATCTGAGGACCGGTATTAAAGCAGGACTTGATATTGATGCTTTTGCTCCTCGCTTATCATTCTTCTGGGCGATAGGTATGAATCATTTCATGGAAATTGCCAAGATGAGGGCAGCAAGAATGTTGTGGTCAAAAATTGTAAGTGAATTCAATCCTAAAAATTCCAAATCGCTGGCTCTCAGAACTCATTGTCAGACTTCCGGCTGGAGTCTTACTGAGCAGGATCCTTATAATAATGTGGGCAGGACCTGTATCGAAGCAATGGCAGCCGTATTGGGACATACACAGAGTCTTCATACAAATGCTCTTGATGAGGCTATAGCATTGCCAACTGATTTTTCGGCACGTATTGCCAGAAATACTCAAATATATATTCAGGATGAAACCCAGGTTTGCAGGGCAATTGACCCATGGGCAGGATCATATTATATTGAAACACTGACATATGAGATTGCTCATAGAGCCTGGGAGCATATTAGGGAAGTCGAAAGTCTGGGAGGCATGGCTAAAGCTGTTGAATCGGGTGTTCCAAAGATGAGGATTGAAGAAGCTGCTGCAAGGGCTCAGGCCAAGATTGATTCGGGAGTACAGACAATAGTTGGTACAAACAGGTACAGACTTGAAAAGGAGGACCCTATTGAAACACTTGAGGTTGATAATTCTGCTGTACGCGAATCGCAGATATTAAGGCTCGCCAAGCTAAGGGCAGAAAGGAATGAGACCGAGTGTCAGGCTGCCCTTGATGCAATAACTAAATGTGTTCAGACCGGAGAAGGCAACCTGCTTGAATTAGCTGTCGAGGCAGCTTCTAAACGGGCTAGCCTGGGCGAAATATCTTATGCATGTGAAAAAATTGTAGGGAGGTACAAAGCTGTGATACGAACAATATCGGGTGTTTATTCATCGGAGTACAAATCAGATGATGATTTTAAGGAAGCGAGGGCACTTGTTGCCAGGTTCGCTGAAAAAGAGGGCCGCCAGCCCAGGATAATGATCGCCAAGATGGGCCAGGATGGTCACGATCGGGGTGCAAAAGTTGTATCCACAGGATATGCCGATATTGGTTTTGATGTTGATATCGGGCCCCTCTTCCAGACACCGGCTGAGGCTGCAAAACAGGCAGTTGAGAATGATGTGCATATTTTGGGTGTTTCGAGTCTTGCTGCCGGCCATAAAACACTTGTTCCCCAGGTAATAAATGAATTGAAGAAACTGGGCAGGGAAGATATACTCGTAATTGCGGGAGGAGTAATTCCTCACCAGGATTATCAGTTCCTGTACGATTCAGGTGTAGCAGCAATATTCGGTCCTGGTACCTCAGTATCAAAAGCTGCCAAACAGATACTGGAGATATTATTGGAGCTATATCATTAGTAAAAGGTACTCTTTGAAGGAGAAAATTCCTGGATAAAAAATTGAGACAAACTTTCTGCAAACCATCAGTTTGCGGGAAAAGAATTAACATATAAATGGATCGGGAATAGATAATAACTTATAACTTTGAGTTAAAATTAAAACTCAAGCATTATGAAAAATTTAAAACACATTGTATTAATAGGAGTTCTGTTCGCTTTTGGAATTTCCTTAACTTCTTTTGGGCAGAAGTCTAAACCCTGGGACGTTCCGGCTAATTTCAAATCAATGAGCAACCCTGTTAAGTCGGATGATGCAAGTCTTCTGGCCGGGAAAGATCTTTTCAACAAGACTTGCGCAGCATGTCATGGGAAAACCGGTTTAGGCGATGGCCCGAAATCAAAAGGATTGAAAACACCAGTAGCCAGTTTTTTGACAGCAGAATGTCTGAAGCAGACTGATGGGGAGCTGTTCTATAAATCAAAAAACGGACGCGGAGATATGCCCAAATATGATGGTAAAATTGATGATACCGGTCTCTGGCAGACTGTTAACTATATAAGATCTTTAAAGAAATAGCATAAAAGCATCCCTTAAAAAAAAGCCGCTCATTTTTAGAACGGCTTTTTTTTGTCAAATAGTTTATCAATATTGATCTGATGTTATGATTCTATATAAACATCAAAAAGTTTTTTTCTCTTACATGGCTATGGGGACTTCCTTCACCCTGTCTTCACTCTTCTTTGAATTCAGAGTATTAATGCTGTAATCTTCGAATACGATTGCAATTGCTATTTTACTCAGGAATGTAAAAAGTAAAAATCCGCCTGAAAATATCATTACTGCCGTTCTGACTTCTGTAATGGAAGGAGTATAAACATATATTTGTCCCAATGTGTCAGGAGTAAATCCGGGAACTATCAGAGCTATTCCTTTTTCAATATAGACACTTCCATAAATCAGCACGGCACCAATATTAAGAGTAATGAAATTTTTCCGTGTGCCGGGAATCAGAAACAATAGAAATGCAATGCTCCCCATTATAATCGATGACCAGCTATATATAACAATTTCATGATTTTTCCCGATCCCGAACAATAAGTATTTCCAGTATAATATATTTTCAGTTCCTGAGTAAAATTCTTTAAAAAGTTCAGCTACGGTGAAGAAGAGATATATAAACATTGCATAGACCATTAACTCGGCAATTGTCCAAATTGCCTCATCTTTTATTTCAAATTTTGTTATTTTACGTAAGATCTGAAACAGTATCAGGAGTATAGCGGGCCCTGAACAAAAAGCAGAAGCCAAAAACCTGGGAGCCAGCAAAGCGCTGTTCCAGAAAGGTCTTCCTGGCAAGGCATTAAATAAAAAGGCTGTAACAGTGTGAATTCCGATCGCCAGAGGAATGCTGAATAAGACAAGAGGCACTACAAACGATACTTTATATTCTTTTTTGTAAAAATGACAATACAACAAATAAACCACAATAATTAAATTGAGTATAAAATAGGAATTAAGAACAAAGAAGTCCCATGATAAAAGTGATGACGGAAAGTTCAGTATGCCGATTCCTGGAAGCATATGCCAGAATCTTAATGGGCTGCCGATATCAACTACAATAAAACAAAGACACATTATTACAGCACAAATGGCTAATAATTCCCCAAAAATCACGATTTCTTTGATTGGTTTCCAATGATAAACGTATGCCGGAATAACCAACATTACTGATGCAGCAGCAACTCCGACCAGAAAGGTGAAATTTCCAATATAAAATGCCCATGAGACTGAATCACGCATATGCGTTACTATCAATCCATGAGCCAATTGATGAGAATAACCAAATCCACCCCAGACGATTAATAAAATCAGAAAAGTCACCCAG
>Ga0302271_10004816_pt1 | contig 10587 bp, 6 predicted proteins | sample III_Bog_N1_1_FD_198767 | JGI IMG/M metagenome (GOLD analysis project Ga0302271, IMG submission 198767) | Peat permafrost microbial communities from Stordalen Mire near Abisko, Sweden - III_Bog_N1_1 | ecosystem: Environmental > Terrestrial > Soil > Wetlands > Peat | place: Sweden: Abisko... | reverse complement strand
AAATAGCCTATCCTTAACCTTCGATTGGTTTATTTTTATTTGGAAATTAATAAAAAAATCTCATTTAATTGAGATTCATTAGCCGTTTGGGATTGTTCTTTCTGAGAAGACTGAATTCGCTGAGATCATTACCATTTAATATGCTTATTATTGAAATAAGTAATACTATCTATCATTCTTTTGACAAAAATAATTGTACTTTTATTTAAGCAACAATTCATTTTTTATTTCAATGATTTCCAGAGAAAATAAGATAAAACAGACACAAGTGAGTTCAGACACAAGAAGAATTTGTTTTTATCTTTCAGTTTAAAGTATTATGAGTACAATAATTGTTGAGTATTTTAAAACAGATTGTGGTGAGATTTTGCTCTTGTTTGTAGAGAATTCGTTTTATCTACATATTTTTGTATTAGTAACTAATCAATCACTGTAGTGAATTTAAACTTTAGAAATGAAAGGGTTAATACACCATTTTTTAGTTTTCTTTGTTTTTTGTGCTTATTGCATGATGAAAATGCATCTCAAATAGGTTTGCAATGTATTATTAAAGCTTGCTGAAAACTGTTTCTAATTAATATGTTGAAAAGAAATGTTAAGAAAAAACCAAAACTACATCAAAGATAGATTCAAAAATGGCAGCTAATCTGCTCAGCTGAATAGCTAAATAACAGAAAATTTTCAAGAAATAAACTTGATGAGCCTGGCTGCAACTGGACAGCTCCAAACATTTTCCAAATGCAAGTTTAAGTTAAAAAAAAATGAAGGCAACAAGCAAAAAGACATCTTCTGAATTAAAAGACAGAGAAAAATAAAGAAATACAAAACAAAATCTTGATTAAATAAAACAATTTTTAATTTTTAGTTTTTTTTTTAAATAATATTATTATTATTATTAGAAAGAAAATATTTGTAATCCCTAACTGGAATAAGGCAATACAGGCCTTGAGATTCGTATTCGTATTCTCAATAAAAGAGTCTCTTTAAGGATACTGATAATTGGCTTTTTTCATATCCCCTGTATTTATCTTTGCAATTCTTATTATTTACAGTAATGAAATACTACATTTACAATTTCTCTCTCTCCCTCTCTCTCTGTTTTTTCTTCTCAATCCCATTATCAAAACCACTCAAATTCATTTCGTATGCGATTTTTTCAGATATTAAGATGAAGAAACACACATGCACTAAAACAATATCAGTAGTAATAGTAACTTTTTGGATCTTCTTTGTATTCAATGCTTGATGGTTCTTTCCTTTCATCTCAATTCTACTATTCCGGTGTGACTTAGATGAATGTGCCACCTGTGACATCAGCTAATGTCTACAGCAACTTTGTAGCTTTCTGTCACTATCATTCTCACTTCCACCGCATAAGAATGAAACAGTATTGATCCTAACTTTTACAGATCGTAAGCTATTACTGCTATCGATTAGCTTAACAAAATCATTCACATCCTTTGTGCCTTGTGTGATAATTCCATCTGACCAAATGTACACATCTGAAAGCTAATCAATCGGTTTAGATAGCAGCTACTACAACTGCGAGTACATATTCGCTTCGCCGCTACCATATTATCCATTCTACACAGCCATATTAAACCCTCTATTTTAATCTTACCCTCCAGTGGCGCATAACTCACATGCGTAATCAGTTGTGTTTCCCATAAAAGCCAAAGAAAATGCTGGGAAGTTTTAGAAAATATCATATCGAGTCCAAAAGAATTATTTGAGCATATCGTATCGCGTGACATTCGTGCCATCTGTTTTGGTATATGCAATCGTTTTCATAGTGTCTGATTAGTCGATTAAGAACCCAACGTGCTTGCCTGAGAAAGTAATTAAAAAATTGTACTAGAAACTCTTTGTGGATTGTGGGATGATAAGTAAATTTCTGGTCTATAAGCCTCCTTAACGGTTAATATACATTGTTAAGTTATTCAGATTCTCAGTGCTTCCACTTAAGTCGTAGATTTAAGAGACTAACACACCTGAACCGATTCCATCTGACCCATCGAACATTTGTAGAATTTAAATAGCTTCGTTTGTGTTGAGAGGCGAGATGTATGGATTCATGATGAGGATGGCATTTTCTCTTGGTGGAACTTACCCAGAACCATAGGAAACAGTGGAATTCACTACCATGAGGATTTTCATGATGGAGTTTGCGTTGAAGAATTTGCGTTATTGCAACATGAAAGATTTAAGAATTTGCATCTAGGTTGAGGTAGACTACCCAGATAGTTGCAGCTATAGATTATCGATGAGAGAATCGTCAAGGAAGGTAATATAAGAACTTACTGAGGTTGCTTAAAGGTTATCGTCAGTTTTTGAAGTCAAGTAATAGCTAGCAGTGAAGGTAATTGATGCGATTAGCGCTGCTAGGAGGAGATTAGGTAAGAGGGTTTTCATATTTAGAAATTATTAGCTAATATTTGGGTTGTATTTTTTTTATTTATTTTTGATTTATTGAATTGCCGTCTTTTCTGGAATTTAAAGCTGACAAAGTCTGCAATAATCGAATAAACTATATAGGAGGGTTTAGGATAATAAATCACATCAGAGATAAGATATCTCAAAAAATACTAATAAAAAATTCCTTTTCTATTAATGAATCCTTTGGGGGAGGGATTGCGCATATCATTAGATATTTCTAATTATGAAAGCGAAAAAGGAGTGGATAAGAATAACCTTTACTGAGTAATTAAAAGAGATTAAGATTCAAAATACATTTTCTCAATCATATTATCAAAGAGTTTGTGATATTTTGGGTGTTATTGGCATATGTTTACAAGGGTATGTATTTTTAAACAGCACAATGAGAAAGGACAAAAATAACAAAAAATCATAAAAATAAATATTTATAAAAAAAATGATCACATCTTCTCTTCAAACAAGAGAAAAAAGAAGGCTGAGAGAGGAGGGTAAGGATACTCACAGTAATAAAGAAATATCTAATACAAAGCACAACAGGATTTTAGTCTCCAGAAATCTTGTATTTTCTTGTCTTCTCTGATCTCAGCAGAATTCTCTCTCTCTCTCTTTCTTTCATTTCCATTTCACTTATGGTTAGTGAATCTGATCTGCAACCCTGAATTGCAGTTCCCTGCGATTTAGTTATTGATTTACCAATTCATCGGTCCAAGAAGTCTTCGTTGAACATCAAAGCCACTTCGGTTGTTATTACTGAAAAATTCCTTGCTTTATTAACTGAACAAAAAAATCAAATTTACAATCAAATAACCCAAATATCCTCCTTCATATTTCCTTATTCTTTTAATCTTACCTCGTTGCACTTTCACTTGGCTACATCATTCTGTCCTCACTTAGTGTATATGATTTCGTTGACGAGCATCCATTTTCAGATAAATCTGCGAACTTATGCTACGATCGTTCATGGCATTATTATTAATAATCTTAAAGAACTTCGATCACACCAGTTCCAGCTGTTCTCGTATCGTAATCGTTAAGTAATTGTGCTTTCTCTTCACGTAATGTTTGCACAGAACTAAACCCAACGGAAAAGATATTCTTCAGTGCTCCTTAATCGCTTATGACTCGTCTTTGGAAATCAAGCTAGATAAATAGGGAACAACACATGAAGATAAATATGTAAATTCGCTGAATTTACTTTAAGGTAATTCTGTGAGTCTCGTTGCAGTGTGATTTTTTCTCCTTATATTCCTCTGATCTCAAGCTCTGGACTGGAATACCCTGAAGCATCAATCACAGCGTAGCTTGATTCAATTAGTTCTTTGATCTTCTCTTCATTTTGAGTTTAACAAAGGGATATTCTCTTCTCTTTTCCATGGATTATCTAAATCAAACAAAAACGAATTATGGCTAGTGTCAAATATGCATTCTATCCTACGAAATCAAAAATATCTTACATCTTTGTAGAGTTGTTTCGCTCCCGCTTTGAGTCCTAGCACAGAATGCACATAAATCTATTCGTTTTGTTCTTCTTTCGTGCAATCAAGTGATATCGGACTACGATGTAGTATCACGATTTCGCCTTCTTGAATATTCAGCAGCGTTGTTTTTGTTTATTGGCAAGAATACGCATGCGGTTTGATCGATCCTAAGCATAAGCATTCCGATTACTCCCCATCCCCGGAATCCATCCCATCAGCAGTAGGGTACCCATTCCGATAATGATTGATTCCTTGGAAGACGCTTGACGCTGATCCTCTGTCACTGATGTTATTATTGCTGAAATTATGGAAACTTTTGTTGTTATTGAAGTTGCTGTAGTCATTTGCGAAATGATTATCGTTAGTGTTGTTGTTGCTACTGCTGAAAAAGCTACTATTGTTATTATTATTATTACTGGTTCTATTGTTATTCAATAATTGATTGTATTATTAAGATTTTTACTAATAATATTAATATCTGTTTTACTCTTTGGGTTGGATTTAGAACTATTCTTCATGCTACCCAATGGATAACCTAGTCCTTGATTGCATTCCTAGGTTACTGCTGGGCTGATTTAGCACAGAAATACCGATTTAGCTGAGACCATGACGTTTTTGTAAATATTATTATCCATTCAGTAATGATGAAGGAGCTGCAGCTGAAGCTCTTGTGTATTTTTATAATCCCTCACGGTAATCACCTGAGTGACCTAAGGATAATAATAATGAATCCTAGCAGCTAGCATTGTTGTTATTGTTTTAGCTAATATGATTGGGGAGTATCGCAGCAGATGCCCTGTTTCTTTATTATAACATCTAGCATCTAGTACAGGTTCCATTGCCTAATAAGGTAAAAACACAATCCAAAATTGTGTGACTTCCTTTTGAAATTATTCATTTATTTTTTACTTATTCCATCAGTGTTTCTCTTGGAAATGAACGAACTGAGTACATCTATGCTGTTACTGCTGTTATTGATGGAGTTCTTCCCATTATATGCGATTTCTCCTTGGCTGTAGACTTATGGTCCTCTGAGCAGCAAGACAGCACACACAAAAGCACTATGCGCTCCTCCGATGATCAGAATCCTTTTCTTCTTCTTTTCTAGTGCTAACTGCTTCCTGGCAATTTGCATCAGTGCCAATGCCTTTGTGAATCCTTTATCGGAGAGAAATGTATCACTTGTTAAGCGCAAATCCCTGTGGATCTCAGTGAAATATTATAAACGAGTGTTCGTAAAGTTAGACAATTAAGCTGAGCCGATGGAAAGAACGATCACACGGCATTTGATTGTCTTGTAGAGATTTTTAGATTAAGTTGATGAAGTTGTTGCAGGTTGATTGAATGATTCAGGAGCTTTCAGAGAGAGAAGCTATTCATTGAAATAGTTTGAATCACTGACTTTCACTCGGAGATTCATTTGCCCGTCGTGCTGCATTGATATACTTTACACCTACAAAATACAAAACAGAGAAATTAACCAAAATCTCCTACAAAAATGGCAATTTTTATGTTATTTTACTTCATGATATGGTCTGAAGATGAACTACCCTCGAAGACTCTTAACTAATTTAAGGAAATAATGCCCTACTACTCGAAGGTAGTATCCATACGCTGATAACGGTGGATTAGTGAGACCATAATTCTTCAGTTGGGCATAGACAGTCGTCGCCATAACCTCCTTGAATCCAGTTAGGATGTTCTTCTACATGAAATCATCTAATAGATTCATGTCGATGCGCCTTTAGTTATTAGAATCCACAGAAATGCAAGAACTAAAAGCATCCTGTAGGTTGTGATATTAGATAAAAAACGAGTTAATTCAAAAAAAGAAGATATTAAGAGAAATAATATTAAGCGTATATTAATATTCCCTCTCTCCCCAAATGATCTCTCAATGAGAGAGCTAAAATAAGATTAATTAACAATCATACTCCCTATCTCGTTGTAATACCTACAAAACAAACGGTTTTTTTTTCTATATATTCATTCCACAGTTAAATTGTTTGAGAATTGTTATTATTATTTAATATTTTTACTCTGTTGGCTGAAAATGGATGCTTTAGGATCAATCGGAATAAATCTAAACCTGTGGAGTAACCTATCACCACTTTTGATCAAATAATAAAAGAACTATTAAGCAATAAATACATAGAAGGTTGAATGAACATATAATTTAATGTCTTTCTTTCTAGAAGCTTCAATATTTTTCTCAACAATAATTGAATGATTTTTTTTTTTTTTTAAAAACCTTACGATATTGTTCAAGATGACCACTGCCAAAATATCGACCTGATTCAAGGATCGTCACTCCTTTGTCCTTCAGCACAGCTAGCAACCTTCAAAACATGAATAAATGGCTTGAATTATGTTAACTCTTTTTATTGTTTTTCACTTACCTGCCTTATCTAACTAAATCCAAGAAAAATAGCAGCGCTGAAGGTCCTCCTCCTACAACTACTAAATCACTCACTAACTATTCCTCCGCCATCTATTCTTGTTTGGCTCTTTTTACCCTTATTATTCCTTTGATATCCAATGACTATTACTATTGTTTTTTATCTAAATGTTTTTCTAAACTTTACTGTATTTTTTTAATTTTAATTAATTAAAATAAGATAATCCCTCAGTTGGCTCACTTTCGCTCTTTTTTATCTTTTCTCCCTCCTTTTATTAGGTTGATAGTTTGATTTCTTTTACTAGATATGTCTTTCTTTCTTTCTTTCTTGCTGGTGGTGCATTCAAGAAGATAAAAAGCTCTTAATAATTTTTTTTCTTTCAGTGTAAATGGGTGTATTTAATCAAGGATAGATTGATTTCGACAGACATTGTTAAAGAATACAGTAATTCAATTAATTTTACGGATATCTTTGAAGTTTTTCGTTATTTGAGGAGAAGAACAAAAAATACAGAAAATGATTAAAAGTATTAATTTGCTTTTTGAAATTCAATTTGAAGTTTAATTTAAAGTGTCGATTTGGTTTGAATTATCAACATATACCTGGGTGTAAATACTTAGATTGATATTGTAAGCAGCTTTTAGATGGGATCATTTGCTTATTTTATTAATTTAAAGAGCATATTGTTTAAGAGCATGCATATAGGCAGATTAACTCAATTTTTCCAAAGCAAAATTTTGAAAATGATAATATTTTATTAGTTTCTTAATAAAAATGATCTTGAAGAAGCAAGTTCTCAGTAAACCATCTGATCTTGGTATCTCAGTCATTTTTTTACTTTTCAATGACACTTTGAATCTCATTATTCCCAATATTATCTTCATTTTTCTTTTATTTCTTATTGCTAGATTTTGTTTCATCTTTAATTATCTTTGCATTGACTATTTCCTAAAGCTTTCCTCTTAACTCTTCTCTAGCTGCTTGAACGCACCCTTGAAGATGCTAAAACTGCTCTTGGAACCCCTCGTGGTTAATGATACTCGCAACACTCACTCTTGGACCAAACTTTCCTGTGAAGGCCTTCCCTAGAAAAATAAAACAAGACCGTTTGGCACAACATAAATACCAACCATCAATTCAATAGCGACACACTATCTCTCCCTCTAACTCTTTCTCCGTTCGTTTTTCTTCTTTTTTTTTCTTGAAAATCACTTTTTAGTACCTAACTTCGATCTCGTCGATGCGTGAATCACAGGTATTTGCTTGGTTTCAGCTAGTGTAAGTATCTCTAAAACAGCCTAATCTGTCCCATGTTCTAGAGGACTCTGCTGTAGATTTAAAGCCACAATAATGCACTTGCTCATCCTCTCTTTACCAGTGGCCTTTAAGGATCCCAATACCTCCTTGAATCCAGCTACAATACGTTTTTTTGCTTTCTTCGGCTGGTTGAGTTTCTTCATCGCTTGAGAATATGATAGCCCATTGATTAGCTCAAGTGTCATGTCCTCAATGGAGGAGTTTGGAAGGTGATCTACCCAACTTGGAAAATACAAGAAGGGAAATAATAAAATGGAAAAATGATGTTATAATTTATTGGTTTGCTTACTCTCTAAGTATCATATTATTATATTTGACTCCTCCAAGATTAAGTTTTTCATCTATGTAAGTAGGCAACTTGTGGATGACCACTTCGGTGCTCTGTTCTTACACTTACGATTGAAGAATAGCATCTTCTTCGTATATTTATTATTATTTCTGCTCTAGACTGTTAGAATTTCTAGCCTCCTCAATCTCCTCATTCTCCTCATCTTCCTCGTTGATTGTCTCATAACAATCCTCAGTTAAATCATCTTCTCCTTCTGGTTATCCTTACTTGTTCTTTTTCTAATTCTCTAATCCTCTTTCCTTATCTTTCTTGCTGAGATAAGCCATTAACGCATTCTTGATTCTCGATATTTTCTTCTTTTTCTTCACAATCAGCTCAAAATCAAGCTAGCCAGCTGGTACCTGAGACAACAACAATAACAAGCACTCAAACACAAACAACCCAAACTATTTAGACTTCTTCATACAGCTTTATACTTGGTGACTTTGAGTAATTTCGGATTTGGTATGCCTCTTGCTTGCTTTGCCTAAATGAGAATCTTTGAAATATTCACTAAATGACCTAATCTCTACTTTTTCTTCTCCAATCTTTTTCTCTCTCGTTACTCTCTTTAGATCCTCTCTTCTTCGATCTTCTTGATCTAAGCTGCTTAGCTCTTAGCCATCTCATCTTTCAGTTATCTTAACCTACCTTCCTTAGCCTTAATATCTTGATCTCTCATTTTCAGCTACTCCTCCGTTAATATCTCCTAATCCCAACCTGCTGCGATTACATTTTTGCTTTCTTTGATCACATTCAATGAATTTTCCAGTTCATTTATCTTCACTAGATTATTATCTGCTTTTCCTGTAGATATTTCAACTATTTTATCCATTTTATCTTTGTCTTTGGATGCTCTAGTCTTTGCTCTTCTGTTGTTCTTCTTCTTTTTCTTTGTTAAAGCATTCCCTGTTGGAGAACCATCTTCATATTCTTTTTCTAATCCATTGCTAACTTTACCATTTTATCCTTCATCTTTCTCATCTTTATCCTTATCTTACTGCTATTACCCTTATTCTTTCGTTTGTTATTCTTAGTTTTAACCCTACTTCTTCTTATTGCTATTATTAATACTACCTTTAGCATACACTTAACTTTCAATATCCTTTTATAATTTAGCATTGCTAGCTGCTTCGATCTTAATAGAAAGTGTCTTATTCTGAATGATTTCACTTAAATTATAATTGATTTTTGTATAAAACCCAGCTTCACGCAGTCTCTCTTTCTCATTTAATGGTTTTTTCTCTTTTTTCTTGTCTTTTATATTATCACCTTTGTGTTTGTTCTAATTCAATTGCTTCTACTGCAATTACGAATTCGATTGATTACCAGTTATTTTTCCATCCTCCCCTTCTTTCAGCGCATCAATAGAGTTACTCGTTCTTCCTTGGCTGCTCTTTCTGTTTGACAGAGGATTAGTATCTTATTCTATTATTGATCTATCTTTGGAGTCTTCGATTTTTTGTTTTAAATCTCTGGATAATATCCTTAGGAAAATAATATGTTTTCATAAGATTAGAGTCAAATAAGATAGAAAATAATCGAGATCAGACTTTTAAACTAAACGATTACTTCATGCTTAATTTTGATTATTTTTGTTTGCCTGTTTCATTCGTCTTTTGTTCCTTTGGTAGTATCTGCGCATGCTTATTATGATCATCCTTAGAATCTCCTTAATTTTCTTCATTTGCTATTCTATTTCCAGGAAGATCCTGCTATTTTTCTTCTTGTGGTTTCACGTAAATGAAAATCTAATTGGAGTACTTCATTTTCTTCTAATACAATCAAATAATCATAACATAAGTACAATGAAATCTCCTGTGTTGTTCTGTTTTCATCTTAAATCCACCAATTGATTCCTTCTGTTATTCTAGATATTATTGTTTGTTTACCTTTTTGATGAGACTATCCAGTGACATCAGATTCTACTACTTTTCTTCATTTTGCATGGATTCTTTCACTTCAGCGCCATTAGATATTATATCAACTTTCTGTTCAAAAGAAGAAGCATTCGGCTAAGCTGCTTTTGCTATAGGTTCCTAGATTGTGCTTGACTCCTCGAGCATTCAATCTAAAAAAAGCTATTTTTTCAATATTTTCTAAAATGTGTTCTCTTATTCGAACAATTTGTTGGTTTTTGGGTGAAAAAAATCAGAAATTTAATCAGTCATTCCCTTTTTTTTTCTTTGATTTTAATTCATGTCAAACTAACTAAGGATTTTCCTTAAATTTAATTCATTCGATTTCTGTCTCTTCTGAACTTAAACGAATCAAATTAGGTGATTTTTTCTATCAGCAAACAAGTCATATCAGGAATTAATTCTAGTTTGAATTAGAAATGAATATACCGTTTTCAAAGTTCAAAATGATCTACAACAAAGAATGCAAAAGCAGATTAGATTCTTCAAGCAATACAAAAAATGAGACAATAAAAAAAGAAAGGGAATTTCATAAAGATATTTTAAGTTTGTGGTAAACAAAGACTATGTGGCATAAACAACATCTCTCTGTTCCAGAAGAGACTAAAAAGTATTTCAGCTACTAACTCACAGGCAACACAGGGAGTTAAGTTAATAGTGAAATTGCTTCAATTTACAAGTATCCTTCATCCAAGCTTGATAAGCTTGTT
>Ga0302271_10004813_pt1 | contig 10591 bp, 4 predicted proteins | sample III_Bog_N1_1_FD_198767 | JGI IMG/M metagenome (GOLD analysis project Ga0302271, IMG submission 198767) | Peat permafrost microbial communities from Stordalen Mire near Abisko, Sweden - III_Bog_N1_1 | ecosystem: Environmental > Terrestrial > Soil > Wetlands > Peat | place: Sweden: Abisko... | reverse complement strand
CCACACCCCCACCCCCCCCCCCCCCCCCCCCCCCCCCCCCCCCCCCCCCCCCCCCCCCCCCCCCCCCCCCCCCCCCCCCCCCCCCCCCCCCCCCCCCCCCCCCCATCAAGAAATCTCTTCAAATTGGAAATAACCGATTATCAAAAATAAGATTGTTGAATTTCTCTCAACTATTTTTTTGTAATTTATTGTTAGCTTTCTCTTTATGTTTATTGCAAATTACATGCTAAGACTAACTTTGCAAAACAATTTATTTTGTAGACTGACAAAGTTGATGATTGACTTTAATTCTCGTAAAATATGCTATTTAAAGATATCAAAAGCTAGTCAAAAAATATCCTAAGGTTCTTACTTACTACCATTGTGATTATTTAAAAATTAGGTTTTAAATTGATAAAAAGAATATCATAGAAAACAAGAATACTTTTGTTGAGATCTACATTTAATAACTTTTAAGGTAGATTTAAAACTCATTTATTAGATTAATTGTTATTTTTGCATTGAATAACTCTAAAGAAGAATATTATTAAATAATAATAAGTGTCTCAGATATTACAACGATACTTCTTGGTGAATTGATTTGTGTAATTATCTTTCCAGAACAAAGATTATTTTTCTTGGATTGCATTATGTTAATTAACTTTGAGCTTTTCTTCAAATTTAAGGTTGAACCTGACTTTTTTAAGTTAGTCATGGAAAAGAAATCTGTAGTTCTTTCTTGTTACTTATTATTTAGCTTTAACCATAATATCCCTCAGTCTTCTCGATCCGATTTAAACCCAATATAAACTCATCATTTAAATGGGAAGAAACAATCAAAAAAAGAGAGTGGACACAAACACATGCAATTTTTATTAATGATGTTTTCTTTGGTTAATCATTTGCTAATTTAAATAATTTCAACGGATTAAAGATTACTTCCTCCTTCATTCTTTCCCTTCTCTCAGAAATTTAAATCATCCTAAAAGGGAAATATAAAGGAAATCTATGTTCGTTAAATAAGGAATGATGTTTAATAGCAGAGAAAATTATGCAAAATCCAAAGAAGCATTATATCAAAATTGGCATTGCTTAACCTGCTTAATAGAGCACCATATTAAACTATGGAATTTAAATGAAGTAGAACTACAGAAATAATCATTATTTTAATTGAGAAACTTTTTAACAGACCCTGGATTCTGAAAAAATTCATCTAATTTTTTATTTTCTGAGATTAATCGGAAGTTCTACTTTCTTCCATACCTCCTCTCCAGTTACTTGTTAAACTGCTTTTTTAATTAAAAATTACAAAGAGCCTGCTCTGATTCTACCAGACTAAAGTAATAAAACTGTTAAAGTTATGCTAGAACAATTTTCATAGTTTTATTAATTTATTTTAGCTATTTTGGTGTAAAACTTGTATTTTCTCTATTTCTGCCTTCATCAACTTTAAATCCATAATGGTTGAACAAAAATCGATAAAATTTGTTTGATCAACTAATGTTTTAGTAGACCCAAAGGCATTAACAAATTCCTCCCTAATAGATTGATTAATTAATAATATTGATATGGACTGAGATGAGAAACCTTTCAATCAAACAATCCTATATTAATATTACTTTTCAGAGTTTTCTCTAGCTTGAATTAATTTCTTTTATTTCGTAAAATCAATCAAAAATGTCTTTTTGAACCCTTTCATCCTTTTCCATATTTTAGTCATTTAATTCAATAAATAACAAGAATTTAATTATTAAAATATTATTATTTATTTGATCAATTGTTTTTATGCATGAATAGTTAACACATAAAAACATTCAAAAAAGTATAACTGAGTCACAATAACTCATCATGGACTACAAGCATACTTATCCTTGTAACCTTTTTTGCAATTCCATATACAACAAGGATACTTGTCTGAAGGGTTGCAGGATTAATGCTTACCACCGCAAGATAATCCTAAGGTTGAGCCAGTCTTTTTCATGGTAGTCGTGGAGGATAATTCAGCAGCAGAAGCTGAGACGAGAAGAACGACTAGTAAGAAAGCAAAGAAGCTTTTGAAGTTCATTTTTTAAACAATTATTCCTTTTGATTTCTTTTTATTATTAAACATTTACTGTGATCATCCTCCCCCATTGCAGTTTTAACCCAATATAATTGTAAAATCGCACTGAAGAAGGAATCAATACGATATGAGAAGTTGACACAGACTCTCAATATTTATTAAAGCTATTTCATTGGGTTAATAATCTAACTTATTTTTAATTCTTTAGATTACAGTTTGCTTGCTCTAGATAGTAATTTTTGAAATCACATTAAAAATTCAAGCTTAAAAAGAGATTTGAACAAAATATACTATTCTTCTGATTTTTAAAAATTTATTATTCTAGATGAAAGTATTAAAAAAATCTACTCATTTTGCGCAAATAAAATGTGGGAATACTGATATTTTTAAAAGAAAAGGTATTGATAATTACTTATTGAGTTCTTTTCTAAATTCCTACTTTGAATCCTATCGATCATCTTTCTTCCTTTAAATAGGTCTGAGTTCCAGAAAAGATTATTTGAACTTAATCTTTGATGCTTAAAATAAAAAAATCTTCTGTTTTTTCTTTGATAATGACACTGAATTGAAAATTGGGGAAACAACGCAAGAAATATTTCAAATTAATTTTAATAAATAATTCAATTATTTGAAGAGTTGTCAAACTCAACAGAAAATTATCAATTCATGGATTTTGTTAAAAATGGGTTCTTGTTCTTTGAAATTGGTATTAGTATTCTAAACACCTTATTGAATTCAACGTACTAAATTTTCATTGATATCGATAACAAACTTGAAGGCAAAAAATATTTTGCTTTGAGACACCTCCTGACAGATTTTAACTTAAAGTTTATTGTGAGAATTAAAAATATTAACATAGATAGATAACTTTCTCAAAAACAAACGTTTTTGACTCTATTTGTGTTTTAGTTGTGAGCCTGATAATCAAAGTCATTGAACACATTCTATTTCATTCATTAATTTATGTTAGCAAGATTACAAATAAAATGTATCTATTTTTACCTCTTCTCCATGAATCTTTGAAATCTTCTTCTCCCTGTATGTTATTCTCAAATTCTGAAATTGAAGGTGATTATATTTTGTTGGAAATTTTTTTTAATCAATTTTTAAAAAAAAGGATCTCTTTTAAGTTGCTCTCTGTCACTTGCACCAAGTCTTATTTTCGGATTTGTATCTAGTAATTCTTTAAAGTAAAGACATCATATTCAAAAAACAACTCAATTTTTCATTTTAAAAATCTGAAGAAGAATCAACAAGATTTATTTTAATTTTTTAAAGATATCTTATTTTTCTTTTTCTTGTTTATTTTGATGATATTTCTTGCTTTGCTGCTGACATAGAAGAAAAGGTAAGATTTCCTTCTTTAACTGTATTATTGATAGATCTTAGCAATCAATTTCAATTCTTATTAAAGGGATCTGGCTAAGAAAAAAAACAACTTTCGAATCCTTCAAAACCCCAAGAATAAAAACAAAAAATATCCTAATAGTTCCAAGATATCAGAAACTAATACAATAATTTCTCAAAGTCACTCACAAAACCTTCCAGAATTGTGTAAAACTGCTTGGATCACATCAATTTAGCTCATAATGCTTCTTCATAAATGTTTCCTAACTCTCCAGTAAACTCAGCTCACAGAGTTGTTTCCATCAAGAAATAAAAGGCAGAATCCTTTAAGGTGAAAATACCCACAATTAACTCTGTATCACAGTTCTGCAAGTCATTTGTTCAATAGCTTTATGGTGTTTTTACCAGCTTATTTGAAGATAAAACTTGTTTAAAAAGGGCTAGACAGAATTTAAATTTAAATTTCGTATCAAGAAAGGTTGGTGTTGAGTGAGTTACAATTGTTTATTTTTGAGAATGACTTGGATGAAAAAATAGTAATTTCTTAGGTAGATTTACTTTAAAATAAAACCACAAATTAAATGAAAAGAAAAATGAGAGACATAATGCAAACAAAAAAGTATTAACAATGACAAATATTTAAAAATTCTTTTATTATTGCCAATAATTTAAATGAACTAATCACTAGTGTTTTTCCCGATTTTCAACTTGATTAGAAAGCTATTAAATAAAGATAATATGCCATTTATAAATAGGAGTTAGTAAAAATGAAAAAAAAATAGTGATAAACGAGAATACTATCCTTTGAGATAGTTCTGCTTTTTAGAATCTAAAAGTTAAAAAAAATTATTTGTTTGAATAAGTCTTTTATGTATTTATAAATTATACATAAGAACATTATTAAAAAAGATATCTGAGGCACAACTAACTCATCACGGTGCGCAAACATACTAATTTTTGTAATTTTTTTTACAACTCCATATGCAACAAGGATACTTGTCTTAAGGATTGCATGAATTCCATTTAGTACCACAAGATAAACCCAAGGTTGAACCAGTCTTTTTCATGGTAGTTTTGGAGGATAGTTCAGTAGCAGAAGCTGAGACGAGAAGAATGACTAGTAAGAAAGCAAAGAAGCTTCTGAAGTTCATTTTCTTAGAAAATTTTTACTTTGATTTCTTTTTTTTATTAATTATTTTCATTTAATCATCATCCCCTATGCAGTTTTAACCCAATTTTATTGTAAAATCTAACTGAAGAAGAAAGCATTTTATATGGGGAGTGGATACAAACTCACACTTTTTTTAAGTTTATTTCATTAAGCAAATCTTTCTTATTTTTAATTCATTAAATTACAGTTTACTCTCATAAAAAGTTATTATTTTTGGGATCGCGTTTATGAAAATAAAATGTGGGAATACTGACATTTTTAAACGAACAAATATTAATAACTACTTATGGAGTCCCTCACTTCTTTTCTAAATTTCTTCTCAGAATCAGATAGATCACCTTTCACCCTTTAAATTAGCCTGAGGTCCAAAAAAATTTCTTTGAGCTTAATCTTTGATGTTTGAAATAAAAAAATCTTCTGTTTTTTCTGGGATAATACATCAAATTAGGGAAATAAACTTGAAAAAAATAATGCAAAACATTTGAAAAATTCAATTATTTGAAGAGTTGTCAAACTCAACAGAAATTATTGAATATTAATGAATCCAACCTCTCACGGAAGCAAAAGTTACATTTAATACAAAAATCCATAAAATCAATGAATCGATGATACATAGTCAATGCATTTTTCTTAGTTTTTCAAATAAAACTGACAGAGTTGATTACAAGGTTATATTAAGAAAGGTTGGTTTCTTGTTCTTTAAAATTGCATGATTTTCTAAAAGCCATATCGAATTTCACAGATTAAACCTTAAAAGATTTTCATAAGAAAATCAAAGAAAATAAGATTTTGCTGTGAGACACAACTAGGACTAATTCTTCAATGTAAAACTTTTTCTTCTTCTTTGAATCTTCTTTAATATGCTAAATAAGAGGAAATATCACCCTCACTTAAATAATCTAACACTAAAAAATGATACTTCTAGGTCTAAAGCCAACAAAAATATCAAAAGTATTTAAATGTCTTAATATCAGCAAGTAAAAAAATAATTTTGTTTATTTATCTGTAATGCGAAATGCAATCCAAGAACGAATAGATGGCTACACATTTTTAGTCAGTTTATTTCAGTTACAGTAGCTTTTCTTACCTTTTGAATTGGAATAAAAAAAATCAGTGTTATTTATTTGAGTAATTCTTTCGTATGCATTAATAGATAATACATAACAACATTACTAAAAATAGATATCTGGGGTACAAATAGCGTATCATGGAATGCAAAAATACTTATTCTTGTAACCTTTTTAACGATTTAATATGCAACAAGGATAACTAATATTTAGGATTGCCTGAATTCCACTTCGTGCCACAAGATAAATCTAAGGTTAAATAAGTCTTTTTCATGGTAGTTTTGGAGGATAATTCAGCTACAAGAAGCTGAGACGACTAGTAAGAAAGCAAAGCAACTTCTGAAGTTCATTTTATTTCGATAATTTTTCCTTAGATTTTTTTAATAAATTATTACACTTTACCTCCATTCCGATATAGTTTAAATCCAATTATTTTGTAAAATTTAATTGAAAAAGAAATTATTCAATATGGGGAATGGATACAAACTCACACTTTATATAAAAGCTATTTGATTAAGTTAATCTTTCTTATATTTACAAATCCTTAAAATCACTGAACCGATGATAAATGGTCAATGAATTTTTCTTAGTTTTTTAAATAAAAATGATAGAGTTAATGACAGGGATTTAATAAAGAATCGTTTCTTGTTCTTTGAAATTACTATTAGTGTTCTAAAAGTCATATCGAATTCAACAGATTAAACCTTTATAGATTTCTATAACAAACTCGAAGAAAAAACATATTTTGCTCTGAGACACCACCTGACAGATTGTGCCTTAAAGTTTGTTGTGATAATTAAAAATATTACCATAGATCACTTTCTGACGAAACTAAAGTTTTTGACTCTATTTGTGTTCTAGTTGTGAGCCTGATAATCGAAGTCATTGAATACATTCTGTTTTATTGATAGGTTTTGTTAGCAAGTTATCTAATAAAATGTATATATTTTACCTTTTCTGTCGGATCTTCGAAATCTTCTTCTTCCTATTCGATATTCTCAAATTCTGTGATTGGAGGCGTGTATTGTTTGTTGTAAAGTTTTTCCCAATCAATTTTTTCAAAAAAAGGATCTCTTTTAAGTTACTCTCTGTCGCTTGCACCCAATCTTGTCTTCGGATTTCTATCCAGCAGTCCCTTGAAAGTAATGACATCATATTTAAAAAATAACCCAATTTTTCATTTTCAAAGTCTGAAGAAGAATCAGCATGATTTATTTTTAAAAAAATGAAAAAAATAAGTCTTATTTTTCTTTTCTCTTGTTTACATTGATGATATTTCTTGCTTTGCTGCTGACATAAGAAGGAAAGGTAAGATTTCCTTCTTTAATTTTTTTATACATCGTTGGGATATCATCATTGTAATATGGTGGATCTCCTGTGAGCATCTCATACAGTACAGCTCCAATACCATATAAATCTGATGCTTTTGTTGCTCCTTTATTGTTGAGCATCTCAGGTGATAAATAAGCAGGTGTCCCACAGAACGATTTAGTCTTAGATTGGTCTGTCACATTATCCTTAGATAATCCAAAATCAGCCAGTTTTATGTGCCCATCTCCAGCGATTAAGATATTCTCAGGTTTTAAATCCCTGTAGACAACATCTTTCTCATGAATATATTGAATTGCTAGGACTAATTCTGCAATGTAAAATACTGTCTCTTCTTCTTTGAATCTTCTTTTGTATGCTAAATGAGAAGAAATATCGCCCCCACTGCAATAATCTAACACTAAGTAGAGGTAATTTGGGGTCTAACGAGAACAAAAATATAAAAAAAATTCATCATTAAATGTTTTAAAATCCGACAATAAAAAAATTAATTTTGTTTATTTACCTGTAAAGCGAAATGCAATCCAAGAACGAAAGGATGGCTGCACATTTTGAGTACGTTTGCTTCAGTTACAGCATATCTGAGTTATCGTTTTATAATCAGTGGCCGTTTTTTTAGTGCTTTAATAGCATAAACATTCTATGTGTCTTTTTTCTTCGCCAAGAATACTTTACCGAAGGAACCTGCACCAAGAACTTTCATGATTTAAAACGACTCAAAGGTTACTTTTTCATCTGAGAGACTACTTAAATCAGGAAAAGCATCTTCTTAAGGGAGTTGTTATGGCTGATCTCTTTGAGAATTTCTCTTATTACCATTTTCAGATGAGCTATTCTTAAAGGTAATACTTGTTTCAGAAGATGAATGTACTGGAGCTGCTGTTTCTGCTTTTGAAGGGCTAGTTGATTTCTTCTAAGGAATTGCTTATTGTTATTATTTTTATTATTGATTGTTGGCTGAAGTATTTTATGGAGAAAGAGATCTTTATTACGATTATTACTATTAATTGCTACTTTTTTTATTATTTTAATTACTATCCTTTTAAGGGCTAGAATTATTAGAATTCATAGCATTGCTGCTATTGCTGTTACCATCATTTTACCCTTATTGATTATTCAAATTATTTTTATTTTTTTTCAATGCAATTTCAAATGCTTTTACAGCGTCTCTGATATTTCCTCCTAGCTATCCAACACACGGTTATTGATTTGGACTATCAACTAGATCAACAACAGTATTATCTTAAATCTAAGACACACTGAATTCATTTCTGGATTCTGTGTATGATGAATAAACTGATGCCATAAATAGGTATTCAATCCATTTTTTCACAGCTTAGTTATTTCTACAAGCTAAAACCTACCTTCTAGGGAAGTTAATCTCAAAGTAAAAATAGTCACTGGACATAAACCAAGATTTTTGAATCTCTTGGATCACTGTGATGTCCTTGAGTGGGATGACTTCTAATGGCTTTAATGGATAATGTTAGCGTTATTTATATCTAATAAGTGTCCCTTCATCTGGGTTTAAAACGAAATATCTCTCACGGATATTGAATAATAATGCCCCCATTTTGTAGAATATCCCTCGGACAATAGGGGGTTTAGGAGGAAATAATAGGACTGGTTGGGAGATAATTGGTGCAGTGGTAGTTTAGTCTTAGACTATTGTGATTTATTTTTTGTCTTAAACATTGCGAATATGTGTTTTGAGTAAACTGAGACAATCGTCAGTCTTACAGAGCTCTAAATATGGTTCTAGTCTATTGGAATAAGAAAATAATAAGGGAAAATGAAACAAAATTAAGAAGTTTTTTATTTGAGAAACTGGAAACACAGGATTTACTCGAAAGTTGGATTTTTTTCAAGGAGCAATGGGATAATTTATGCCTTTGAGAATTAACAAGCGATAGTGAGAGCAGTTCCAATCTGAGATACGTATTGTATGTCAAATGTCTGTGATTCCAGCAGTAATTTTAAAACTAATTGAAAAAACAATCAAATTATTCACCAACATTATCCCCTTTTTTTCCTAATTAATTTTTACTCAATAAATCTTCCTTATGAATTGCAATCTACACACTAGTCCACCCTTGGATATTCGGAATATTCACATTTGCTCCATGATTAAGCAGTTCCTAAACTATTTACACATTCTTCTATTACACAGCCCTATGTAATGGATTAAAACCATCTTTCCCAAGTTCATTTATGACTTTCTATCTTTCTACCATTAATTCAGACAGTTATTATGGGGCAATCTTCATTGGAGTATCACTAAATAGCTTCCTAACTTCCTCTAAACGATTGCTCTTACATTCTTAAATCAATGCTTCTAAGTAATTTTCTAGGATTTTCTTAATATCAATATTTTTAGGCTACCCGTCATCTTCATCTGAAGAACTACCCGAACGCTAGCTGTTCTTTTTCCAACTACCAAACTACAGTGAATTTTACTATGACTAAGTATCTCTAAATTTTCTAAACGAAGTGTTATTAGTGCTATTAGTGTTATTGTCTTAATCATTATTATTATCTTCATCATTTTCTTCTTCTTCATAGTCCTTAATCACACTCAATATCTTCTCTTCTTTGTTAAATCCAAGCTTTTAGAGATATCGGCTGTTTAATGCACTACTTTTTCGTCTCTAAATTTTTCAAAGAAACAAATCAAGATAAAAATGCTAATCAACTCAAAAGTTCAAATTCACTTTCAAAAAGAATCTAAAAATAATCATTATCCATGAAGGCATCTCAGTTTAACTCAAAAAATTCATTTATTCCTTCCTTACAATAAGTTCATTTCTAATAATATTTTTATTTAAATTTTAGTAACTAAATCTTAAATTAATTTTGAACTTTTTTTCATCCACAAAACACTTCTCAAAAAAATCTAATATTTTTATCTTCTAGCTGATAAGAAAGAAAAAAAGCACCCTTTCTTTTTCTAAATCGTTAAATTTTAGGAATTCTTTCTTTACACTTGACTCATCTGCTTCGCCATCTTTAAGTTCAACGTTCACACATGCTTTATCTTTTAGTTCATAGAACCAAAGTGGCCATCCAGCAATGATTCTCACCTGTTAGGAAACAAATCAAAAAAAACCCATTATCATTAGCTGTTTGAAGTTGTATTTTTTTCGTTGCTATTTTTGTTAATATTTGTTACAGAAATATTATCCTTTTTGACTGTGGCAACTATCTCATGTAATGGTCTATCAACTTTCACTGAAATAGCTCTGAGGAGCACTAATGTATCTTGATTTTCATCTTCTAGATCTATAGCCGCTGTTTTTTTCCTCAAGAAGTCGTAGTAGAACTGAATAATAACACGGATCTAAGATCCTCCTTATGTTCCTTGGGCTTCCATATTTTTAAGTAAATTAACCTTATTAGAATTAGTTTTCACTTTTGAACTAATATTAAGTAACAAATCCTTTGAATCTTTCAAGGCTTAAGGTGTTTTCAATGACTTGATTTTTTAGTTATTGTTTGAGTCTTTTGAGCGAAGACTTTCCTCTGGAATTATTAATTGACTTCTCTTTTTCTTCTTCTGGTAAAATTTAATTCCCTCCTCTCATTCTAGCTTATATCCCTCTTATTTATCAAGCAATTTAAAGAATCTAATTAGGGGGG
>Ga0302271_10004808_pt1 | contig 10597 bp, 7 predicted proteins | sample III_Bog_N1_1_FD_198767 | JGI IMG/M metagenome (GOLD analysis project Ga0302271, IMG submission 198767) | Peat permafrost microbial communities from Stordalen Mire near Abisko, Sweden - III_Bog_N1_1 | ecosystem: Environmental > Terrestrial > Soil > Wetlands > Peat | place: Sweden: Abisko... | reverse complement strand
ACAAGGGGAAAAGCAGATGCTCTGAATAATAATTTATCTGAATCAAGCTGCAATCGTTTGCCTGGAGATGAATGTCTAAATTTTTGAGCCTTCCTCTGATCAAAATTATATGAGTTTATTTATGATAACTATACATGCTTTATTTCTCTCTTCGCAAAACTAATGCAAGCTAATGATTCAAGTCATGTTGCTTAGCATTATAAGATATTTAACAAAAAATATTTGAAATTCCTTTAACTATTTCGAATCAAATATGTAAAGAATAACATAATTTATCCAAGTCTACATGAATAATATAAATTGTTAAAAGATATTAATGAATATTAATAAGTTCATCTATTTATTTTTAATGCTTATATTCTCTCTCTTTTTTTCATGCAGTTAAGGAGTAAGTTGATACAAAGAACACAACTGCTCCTAGACCTAGTTAGCAATATGGGAAGATCTCCGATTTAATCACCGTTACATATCTGTTAAGTTTGTAGTTGATATTGAATTTTTTCCTGAGAATATTTCTACCTGAAATAACGAAAAGCGGTGGAATCACAAGTAATATTAAAACTCCAATAGTTCCTGCTATGAAATTGAGAACGACTTGAATATTTGAAGCTAATGCTGCGATAATGGCGATTATTGCTATGATTCCAGCAGTGAATGAAAATGTGTGTATTGTGATGTCACTTGATACAAGTGGAATTCTGTGCGGGACAACGAGTTTCATAAGTGTATTTCTACAGGTGATTGTCATAATAGGGAAGGCTGTTACAATCAAGAAGATGTATACTCCTGCAAGGTAAGCTAATAATGGCTGCCTAGGAAGAAAGCTCTCGGACATGAATTTGACTTCCCCGAAAGTTATTATGTCTGTTCCGAATGCGGCTATCGATCCAAGGCAAAGACATAAAACTAGGAGAAATGAGAATCCAAATGTTACTTGCTACACCCATCTTGCGTCTTTCTAAGGCGTAATAGGCTTCACAAAGGCTGGGATGGAGTGATGAAATAAAAATGCCATCACACCATTACTGAACATACTCTAGATATGGCTGAGATTTACTAATGGATAATCAGGAGAAAATGACAATCCCTTGAACCCTGAAACATAAATCTCATAAGCTATTCCTAAAAGCAACGTATAAAGCACACAGATCCTGATTAGAGCAGCATATTCTTGCATCCAAGCCATGTGGGAGACGTTTCGAAATGAAAAACTAGCAGAGAATAGAAAAATCAATCCGAGCCAGCAGAGAGATTATTCGAGAATAAAAATACCCGTGAACATATGACTGATAACTCTAGCCATAGCCATACTCTTTGCGATTGTCATACCCATCAAGAACATCACAATCGCCATGGACATCAATGCTTGAGCTTCTTTTCCATAGAGCTACCCAGCAATTTCACTGAGCTCGAATTTTTAGAGCATTCTGAATCCTTTTTTGATTCTCTTGATTTCACGTACTGTCTTCTTCACTTTAGTTGGGCTCTTGCCATCATTTGGGTGATTATCTTGTTGGTTGTTATTATCCTGGATGTTTTGTTCGGTCATTAAATTGAAAGATTGTGGAGAATTTATGAAATTGCATATTCCTATGACCTCAACGATGTACTCGCTTGAGATGTAAGAGAAAAATGTCACGATGAATAAGAAAACTGTGCTGAATAATACACCTCCTTGCAGAAACGAGTTAGGCAGAATAAGTGGACCCATCCCAAGAGCTAAGTTGCTGGCTACAAAGAGCGCTTGATATTTATTCATGGAATCTTAGAGAACTGGGTACTCATCTGAGATTGACTAAGAAGACATTGACATCATTCCCTTTTTAGCTTCCCAACCAGACCTACCAGGGATAACTCCTTCCACTACACTGTGAGCCTGATAGATCTCACTACTATAATTATATTAGCTGTCTTCTTCAAACTTAACTACACTTGTATCGTTTTAGGACTCTTTTTTGTTCATGATTACTAAAATTCCACCAAGATTTCTCTCTTGAATTGATTGGCTTTTTTCGATAAATAATATCCCCTCTTCCCTACCCACTAGAAAGGGTATTATCTCAGTTTACTTGATTCATTTCCAAATTTACGCAAGGGCTGGCTGAAATTGATAAAAAATATGAACTATCCTTGCTTTTTTTGAGATTAAATAAATGCCAAATAAAATGAAATTTTTTTGATTATTTGCAAGGTTTACTTTCCCTAAATTTAAACAAAAATCATTGATAAATTAAACTATTTGGTACTAGAAATACGCTGGAGATTAAGGAAGTCTTAAACAATGTAAACATACATAGATAAAACAAAATACAAAACTCTTAGAAATATCTTTGACATGCTCTCTAATGAAGTTCTTGAGAACGATGCTGCAAGTTGGAAATACTTCATAAAATCTAAATTCAATAAATTGCAATATTATTTATTGCTTTTTTGATAAAAAATAAAAAACAAAAAGTAACTAACAGCAAAGCATATCAAAAACGTCAATGATGGGATGGAAAATATGTAATCTCTCAAACTTCAAATAAATTCAGCTCAACAATCAAAGCATCTTAAAGATAGAAAGCCAATAACTGATGCGAAGAATACAATCGAATACATGAATACATACATAACATGCAACAGCTATTTTCTTTTCACGTTTTTCAAATTTAATAATTTCTGGATCATTTTTTTCTGTAGATTTGTATTTCCATTTGTTTGAAGTATCTTTTTCCTTCATCGTCTATGAGGATGAGATTGAGGAAGTACTTGACTTAGAATTTACTCGAAAGGGCTTCAGAGTATGAAGGAGTAAGATCAACACCACTTAAGTAGAGTCTAATAGGGATTACTTCACCTTTTCTAGGACATCCATCCATGATTTCATAGTCAACCAGCACTTCGGTATCCTTATTCACTGTTCCGTTATCTAAAAAAAATTATGGATAATTAGTTAATTTAAATTGTGTTTTTTATGGATTTTTGAAGGATAAATTCTGTTTCTCTTGAAAGTCACCACCTATATTAGTTTGTATTTCTTTTTATTTGTAATTTTTAGAATATTTTTTACTGAATGTGGATTCGTTTCTGATGATTTAAAGTTGCATGTGTTTGATGCGAATCTTCACAAGCACGAAATGCACCTTTCCGATAAGGCATTCTTTCAAATGGTATCTATTCTTGGAGAACTCAAACTCAATGTGCAGACATTCTTGAATACCAACCTGAAAGATAAACAAACATACAATAAATCTTGCCTCCTTTTCTACTTATTCTTTTCCTTCCTTCTTGCTTATCCTCCCAAGCAAATATTCTCTTTTTATCTCTTACATCTAACTTGACTGGTGTGAGTTCAGCCTTTTCTAGATCTGGGTTCGGCAATATGACAGCGAAATCTAGTGTCTGAATGATTTTCTAAGCATACTGCCTGTTGATGGTGACTCTCAAGAAATATCGCACTTTTGCAGATTTGCCATAGTAAGTTTCTAAAGTCTTCTCAAATTTTGGGAAGAGGAACTTAAATGTTTTGTCTTCAAACATTGTGCCAGCTGGTTCTAACTCACGAGCCATACTCATGAAGTCACTGCTTAGTTTCGAATCGTATGTTACCTCTGTTGTGAAGAAAATTATCAAATTGTGAAAATGGTTTTTATTTGTTATCCTTAAAAGCTTAGTTCCTTACCAATATAACCAACAAGCTCAACTCTAATCCCGAGATGTTCCAGCTTTTTACCCTTGATTTTGACTTCGATCTGGCCACTAATATCGTCATCTCCCTTTGAAAATTGTAAATTGTTTATTCTCAATATCAATAATCCTCATTTCAAACAAAAAAGCAGTGACCCTTCTTGAAACTAATTGTATTGTTAACACCACATTCTCCGTTCAATAATGAAATAGTGGTTATCTCTGCTGCTTTTATTCTTAAAAATTAGCTACTAATCCTAAGTTATTATTTTACTGAGTAGACAGGTAGTTTGAATGGCTCTTGATCTTTTGGCCGAACAGTTGTTTTTTTTCTTTTCTCTAAATCATCGAGATTGATGTTGATGTTAGCTCCTGAAGATCCGAATCCAAATAATGACTAAAATAGCAATCAATAGGTAAATATAATCAATATCTCTCTCTCAAAATAAATAACTTTACCATTTACTTGACCCTTTTAACCCTTTAGCTTTGACTTTTTCTTTCCTTTTTCAAAAAATGCGAGATATGCTCAATCTTATTATTCTTTTTTGTTTTTATTTGCCCCACCTCTGAGAAATAAATACTAAAAAGCTATTCGCCCACGACATTCTGTTTTTCTAGCGAAATGCAATTTTTCAAATGAGAAACAATCAATAAAGTGCTTGGAATAACCACAATTATTAACTTATGAATATGTAAATTCTAAAAACTAATAAGAGGAAGTCTGGGCTTTTGAAGGCATTCCTCATTATGTCCTTGACTCTATCTTCAAGATCAAACATCTAAAAGAAGAGAAGAAGAAAAATTAATAGAAATCTAATTATTCCTATTCCCAATCTGTTTAAAATTTGGATTTGACACAGAATCAGAATTTAATGTACGTTGATTATCTCTATCTGTTCTAAATTATTCACAATTTTCCTCAGCTGGATGAGATTTTGAATATATTTTAAACAAATCAAGATAATATTTCGAAGTAGAAGAGAACAGATTGAAATAGCATTAATTGCATAACGCTGAATTGGGTCTGTTTGTATTTGAATTCACAATAAGAAATAAAAGGAGTTAACAGCAGATTGATTTGATAATTTTGAAGAAAGAAAAAAAGATAAAAAAAAGTGAGCCTGTAGCCAGATTCGAACTGGCGACCTTCTGCTTACAAGGCAGATGCACTAACCACTGTGCTATACAGGCTTTGTTGCAAGTTAACAAACTATTTTTGGAGTTATTTAGATCTCCCACAAATGTGTTTGTATGAAGCTGAAATTGAAATGCTCCTTTGTATGAACTATATACTTGCCAAAAGATATTTTAAAAAAATATTGCAAGAAAATGACATATTCAAAAAAGAGATAATATGGAATAGGATTTAGCTAACTTTAAGATTATTTTTTTGAAATGAGAAAGATTTAAAAATATTGCTCTGAAACTAACTATTGACTTGTGAATAAAGTAAATTCTATCAACAGAGATCTCTCAGAATAACAACGTATTCTTTTATACTTTTTTGCTGTTGAATGTCTACAATTATTTTGATTTCTTTAGTTTGCTTCTTCCTTCAAATATGCAACTCAAGGCATATTCACACGAAATTGTTCCTAACATTTGCCAAGAACCCATTACAAAAATCAATCTCATATAAATATCCATCAATATTTAAACAATAAACCCTAAGATTAGAAAATAATGAGTTTGGGAAACAAGTGGCTTGAAGCATTTGTAATATTTTATTCCTTTCAAATAGCTTTATTTTTGAAACCCACAGAAAAACATCTAAAATTTTCTTAAAAAAATAACTAAACAAATTTTAAAACTCAAGGTATTTTATCTCATAACTTAAATAAAAATGATAGAAACTTAGAACAAACTAGTTCAGCATCCAGATTTAAACATATGACCCTTCATCTTAAAAGACAGACTCACAACCTTATTGAATTGCCAGCTTATTTACTAAGGATCTTTGGTTTAAATTATTCTTGAGCATCTTTTTATTCTTCTTTCCTGATATTTTTCTGCTTTGATTTGGCGCTTTTTCAAATTCCCAAAGAAATCTTCACAAAATTGAAATTAAAATGCTATTTTGTTTTGTGAGACAGAAATAATTGCTAAATATTTCTAACTGTTTATGTAGATGATAACCTTTTGAATCCTTCAAACCCTAAGAATATAACATCATTTTGCAGTTGATATTGTGAAAAAGAATATTAAGATAGAGACTATCAAAAGGATTTTGTAAAAATATTGATTGTTTTGTATTAGCTGGTTGATCAAGCTTAAAATATTGAGAGATCAAGAGATTTTCGGAGAAGTTGAAGTGCTAATCTTTATTTAAGGTCATTTTGTATTTATAACAAGAAAATCAGTTTTTTTAATACAAATCATTTAGATAGTTTCTCAAACATTCTCAAATGAAGGAATGAAAAAACAATAAAAATTTGAGAAAACTCTTTTATTGATTTTTTCTTCTTCTAGTTAATCAATTGAATTGTTGCAATCTAACACGATTCTCCTTTTAGACAATTCCCTTCTCCAAAATTATTATTTGACTTTTACTAATTTCCTTTTTTTTTAAATCTAAACATATCCCATTTCTTCTATTTTGATTGAATTTAAAATTATCAATAAAACTCTTAAGATTCTGTTGTGTCAAGTTAATCATAGTAACCGACACCATCAGACTTACTAATATGTAACAGCGTTCAAATATTTATTAAATGAAAGTGAAATAAAAAGTGTAAAGACCAAGAGAGAGTATAGAACTCGTCGGAAGATATCAGTGATCTTTGTTGAAAAAGGGGGGAAAAAATTAACATTTAAATTATTAGAAAGAAGAATCTTCCAAAAAAGGAGGTAGGGTGGGGGGGTAAGTTTGATCAAACAATTTCGTGAAACTATGAGCTATTTTCATTTCTCCATCATCTTTGGGGTGAATTCTCCGGATAGCTTGTGATATTCAGTTTAAAAGTTATAAAAATATCAGTATGATCAGAAAAGTGAAATTGCCTTGAATGAATATGATCTTTTCTACCAAATAACACCAATGAAAATTCTTCTGAATATCCCTTCCCGTCTGAGCTGGTTAATATCCCCAAGAAAGTGAGTCAATAACAACCAAAGTTATTTTTCTCAAAAAAAGAAAAAGATAATTTTACGCTCCCCAAATGTTAAGCAATTGTTAATTTTAGATTAAACGTGACGATATTTTGATATCCAAACATAAGGAACATTAGGCTGTAGATATCTATGCTGGATAGCAGTTGAAGAAATGTAGATTGTTTCAGAACGGGCGAGTTATTTGGTCTCATAAATATCATGAATAGCATGGACATATTGGTTTCTAGTAAATTTATCTTGAAGCTAAGTATTTCGTATGGTTTATGCACCTACCCAATATTGCGTCGATTATTGCATAAAAATAATGAAATTAAGACACAGTGACGATAGATCGATGTGACGTGTGATTTGTCTGGAAATGACAGAACCTTTCTTCTGGCTAGGAGAGAATGTTTAATAATATCTGGGGGAATGCATCCCAAATTGCAATTATGTGCTGACTATCACATATTTCATCATAATTCTTAGGTTCATACAGTTCCGGGGATAGTTAGTACTCATTATCAATCGGTATAGATTAGACGTGCAAAGTATCTTAGCAAATTTCAATGACGGAGTTTACCATATGCCTGCATTTCCCCCAAGATTTGCCGTCTTTAAATCCTCCGCTATGTCGAAGGATTAGAGTTATAATCATATAAAAGTATTATCATATTTAACTGCTAAAATATACAAATCGAATCGATCTTTTCAAGATTTCTTCAGATTTTTTAAAAAAACATCCCCTTAAGACATATCATTCATAAATATGATCATTGATAACAAAATCGTCTACACTGTTCCAGTGTCAAGCCCTAAGCTCGGAGAAACAGCTGCGTATCGTCATCCCATCGCAGTGAATGGATTCAAACATTTACCCGATCCAGAGACGAGGACAATTCAAGATGTCATCGAAAGAGGACTGCTGAAATATGCTGACAAAGAATTCATTGGATCGTTGAATGCTGCTACTGGTGAATATGAGTACAAGACATACAGATAGATCTATGAGACAGGAAAGCACATTGGAGCTGGACTCATTCATCTTGGACTTGTTAATCATGTCGAGGAATATCTCGATTATAAACTCGATGTCATCGGTAAAGAGATTTTAAAATACAAAAAGTGACTATTTCTTACGAATATACAGCTAATTCACAACAATATTCAAACATAGCACGTTTATCCGATTGACTAACTGACTGTTAATTTTGCGCTTTAGGTATCTACGCTCCGAACATGGAGGAATGGACAATCTGCGACATGGCAAATGCAATGTATGGTTTCACAATGATTCCTCTTTATGACACTCTTGGTCCAGATTCGATTACCTTCGTACTCGGCGACTCAAACATGACTTCATGCTATGTCACAGCTAAAACCATTATCAGCATTCTCAACGTGTAAACTACATAAAACCTTACAAAAACATACAACATACTTTTCCAATACAAAAGTATAATATTATCCCCACCCCCCTTTTAGATCTTTTTGTTGGATTCTACCAGCACTTATTCCATAGTTATGTATTTCCTTGATTAACCCTCATAACGACGATATCGTCACCTATTTTGCGCTTAAATGCCCACCCCACTTTTTCTCTAAGAATTTCAAATCATCAAATTCAATACAACCCCCCTCTTTTCATCTGAGAATAAGAATAAATCGATACGCGAGATTACTTCTATTACCATAATTCATAGATTCCTTGGGGATTTAAACACTCTTATTTAATTAATTCTTGACGTGGGAGGCTAATTACTTATTTATTTTCCCCTTGACCCAAAGATATTACTTCTGGTTTGTTTCTCTTTGAAATATAATAAGCATAACAAAAATAGCACCTCACAATAATAGCCTTTTTGATTTTCTTGACATGCCATTTGTTTTCTTAGAGTTGACTTAAAAAAGCTGAAGAACGTGATCTGCTTCGAATCAGTTTCAGATGATGTGAGAAGATAAGTCAGAGAAAAAGGATTAAATTTCTTTGAACTCCCTGAGATCGTCTAAATTGGAAAAAATCATCCCCATGCCAAACGCACTGTTCTCCCATCTTCTTGCTTCACATTCTCTTATACCTCAGGCACAACAGGTGAGTTGATATCTCCTTAGCTTTAAATCAATTTATTTATCACTTATGTTTGCTGTTATTCTTAGGTAATCCAAAGGGAGTGATGATCAGCCATAAGAATGTTGTTGCGTCGATCACAACACAATAGCTAAGTGATTTCGCGTACTATCCCACTGATACTCATCTTTCATATCTTCCTCTACCTCATATTTTCGAGAGATTCGTCAACTGCACTTGCTGGTATGCTGGAACAAGAATTGCATTCTTCAACGGAAATGTGCAAGAATTACTGTCAGACATCTAAGCAGCTTAGCCTACAGTGTTCATCTCTGTGCCTAGATTATTCAATAAATATTTTGACTACTCCATGATGCATCTTCGAGAGAGATTCTCCTAAGCTGAAATTGACAGTGCAATTAATACCAAACTGCAAGGAATCATGAGCAATTTTAACTATTCTCATCCAGCTCTTGATTAGTAAGAAAATATTTAGAAACGATTTCTTGAATGAAAGAGTGAAAACAATATTAATTGCTAATTATTTTTTTTGTTTTGAAGATTAATGTTCGATGATTTAAAGAAGATCTTTGGTGGAAAAATTCGTATTTGCTTGAGTAGTTCAGCTCCTATTTCTCGCAAGGTACTCGAATTCTACAAGGTGATACTTTCATGCCCAGTCTTAGAAGGTTATGGCTAGACAGAGGCTACTGGAGTTAAATCGCTTACAATCGCACTTGACCCTGAATCAGGACATGTTGGAGGAATATTGCCAAGCTTAGAAATGAAACTCATGGATGTTCCAGAAATGAGCTACTTCGCTACAGATGTGGACGCAAAAGGAAATCCAACACCAAGAGGAGAAATATGCACAAGAGGAGAGAGTATTTTCCAATCGTACTACAAGCAACCTGAGAAAACTAAAGAAACAATCGATGAAGATGGCTGGATGCACTCTGGTGACGTCGGCGTCATGCTACCAAACGGCGGATTTAAAGTTATCGATAGAAAGAAAAATATTTTCAAACTCAGCTAGGGAGAGTACATTGCTCCAGAGAAAGTCGAAAATATTTATGTCAGATGCAGAGGTGTCGCAGAAGCATTCTTATACGGTGAATCCTTGAAGGATTATTGCGTAGGTATCATTGTTCCAAATCCAGTTGAAATACGAAATATTGGAAATGCTCTTGGACTCTCTGCAAATCTAACTCTTGAATAACTATGCAAGAGCTAGCCAGTTATTGATTTCTATAAAAAGAGCGTCTAGTAGCATGGAAAGAAAGAAGGTTTATTGTCGTTTGAGCAAGCAAAGCAAGTGTATCTGGAGCCTTTGAGCCTTTAAGCACATGGCTGCCTCACAAGTAGCATGAAAATGTAAAGACATATTGCTAACAAACACTTTAAGCCTGTGATTGATATGCTGTATAGTATTCCAGTGCCAGTAAAGATTCCTAAGCCTGGCAAGGTTAAGAAAGCCAAGAAGCCAACTCCTAAGCTGTGATCAGAGAATATGATGATGCATGCATTTATTGTCTTTTTTTTGTAGCCATTAATTATTCACTGAAGAATTATTATAAACTCTAGTAAATCGAGCAGGCAATTAATAACAAAAAAATGATTAATTATTTAGGATAATAATGTGATATTATATGAAGGTCGTTTTGAACGATCCTTCTAATAGCATAATAATAAAATAAATTTAAAAGATATTTAAGTGAGTTAAAAAGAATGTTGTTTTAACATTTTTATTGTAATAGGTAAAATGTA
>Ga0302271_10004805_pt1 | contig 10609 bp, 6 predicted proteins | sample III_Bog_N1_1_FD_198767 | JGI IMG/M metagenome (GOLD analysis project Ga0302271, IMG submission 198767) | Peat permafrost microbial communities from Stordalen Mire near Abisko, Sweden - III_Bog_N1_1 | ecosystem: Environmental > Terrestrial > Soil > Wetlands > Peat | place: Sweden: Abisko... | reverse complement strand
GATCTTGAAATCAGAGCCTCATAAATCATTTGAAAAATTATTATCCCATCAAACTCAAGAATCTCCAAACAAAATAAGCTTGTTTCTTTTAAAATTAGAAATCTGCTTCTTAGGGTTTGAATTATGAAGAATCCATTAAAGAAAATCTATTTGAAACTAGGGATTTAAGTTAATATTTTTTCAGAAGAGCTTTACTATTATGGTTCTCAAGGGGATAAGCAATCTAAGCATTTCACGAATTTATTCCTTTATCATTAAAATCAAGCAACAATCTATGATTTAGTATCTTAGATTATTCAAATATGGTAAGAAAACAGCTATTGTCCCAGTACAATATGTGGACTATTCATTTAGCGAAAAGTAAAATATCTTTTATCTTATCAAAGAACAGTATTGACATTCAAAAATAAGTTAATAATAGGTCTTTCTCTTTTTTTCATAATATGTTGATAGTTTTCGAGGAAAATCAGTAAATTGCTTCATATAATCTTTAGAAAATGCATCTAGACTAATTCAAGTAATTAATTTTATTATTTCATGACCATGTACAAATACATTCAAGCGACTGAACCTATGTGTCCTATCCTTATATTGTCGATCTCACTCGTCTTCTACTTCCATTTTCCTAGAATAATTAGAAGAAAAAAATAACAAAATAAGACATCTGATTGTGTTCTAATGATTGTTATATATTACTGATGATGCTTAATGAATGCTCCTTCATTGTAATGTTCCTTTCTCTTCTTGTTAAAAGCTTCCTCTAAACAACAACAATAGTAACAGAAATTAAATCGCAATTATCCAATCAGTAATAATAACAATTAAACAATAAAAATATTTGTAATTTAATATTTTACTCTTTTTGCGCTGTATTTCATTCTCTTCATCTGAATCGAGAGCCATTTCTTTTCGTCTAATATTATTCAAATAATCGTTATTTTTTCTAAGACTAAATTCCTTCTAATTGTTACTCTCTATCAAGATCATCTTTTAGCAGTTCATTTAGTTTGCCTAGATCCAGCTTTCCTTATTATTATTGAGCCTTATATCATGAAAACAATATCAATGTTTACATTATTCTTTAAAGCTAAATATCTATCAAATTCTGTTTTACTTCATAAGCTAATCTATTTTCCTCAGCTTAGTGAAGGTGATCGTTCTCGCTGTCTTTAGTAAGCTCATTCTTATCCTAATTTTCAAAGATGTCAGTAATTATTTTTGATCCTAAACATCTCAATTCTGCAATCTATCAAAAATCCATACAAACTCTGGATTGTAAGGAGTCTTAGGCTCAGTGATCTTCATAGTCTTGCCTCTTTCTTTATCATGCTCTCTTCAATCACACACAAAAGAGTTGCTTCGTTAATAATCTAAGTTTATGTCTTTAAAATAAACACTCACTCGATAGCCTTCTCATCCCATGTTAGATCCTTCTTCCTATCAAAACCATCAATAAATTCATTGCAAATACCAAAAACCCATCCTCTTGATCTTATTTTATCTCTCTTTCTCATAAAAATCTCCTTTTCAATCAATGTCATAACATATCCATACTCCTCAATTTTCTTGTGGTTAAGTATCCCCTTATGTGGCACTTGCTTATTATCTTTGTGATGATCCATTCTATTACCTCCTGTAACTTAGTAAATTCTTGATTTATTCCTTCTTTTTTCTTTGATGTTTCTTCAATGAATTGTTTTGTTATTTTAATTCTTTATTAACTTTTTTTCTTAAATCTGAAAGGTTGTTTGTTAATGCATCTTCAAATCCGATTTTGTAAGCATCGTGTGACACACAAGAATAAACTTATTTCTGATGAACAATTTCCATAATCTCTATTGTTGTTGTAGCAGTCATGGAAGACTTCTTGGAAATAACAATAACATTGACTTAGTTGTTTAGTTTAAGAAATGCTAAAAGATTCTAAAATGATCTCAATTATTGTTTCAATTCGATTCTACACACTCTAAAGTGTCATAATTCGATATTATATTTATCAATTACCATATAAAACTCCTTGAAACTACATAATCTACAAAATATTAAATTGATTTACATAAGAAGAATTCAGATTCAAAACCAAAAAATGAAAATACATTTTTACATTTGTCAATAAACTATAACAATAAATTGTATAATACTTAACTGATTCACTCAAATCATTAGTAAATCTCTCTTTCTTTTCTTGATCACCTCCTCAAAAATAATTATTTTTTTATCTTTAGTTAAATCTATTATTAATCTATTCCGTTTTTCTGCTGTGCTCTGATGAATACTAACTACTGTAATTATCATCAATAGCATTAAAGTTATTTTACTACTATTTATTTTTCTTAACACTGCTGTTTCTTTTCCTATTATTATGGGTTACCTCTTCACCATTATCATTAAAGTCATCCATAACCCTTCTGACTCCTCGGATTTAAGAATTAAATCGAGTATTCTCGAAAAGAAGGTTTCTATGCATTTACATAAATTCAATATTCCCTCTCTCACTCTCAGGTAAATTATGAGGCTTGATGAATTTCTAGCGGTACTTTGAACCTGACTGGTAAAGATCATATTGTTTAGGTTGCTCTGCCTCACGCTTTGCTTGAAGGTATTTTTCATATTATTCTTGTTAGGAGATCGGCTGAACATCTTCATAATAACCTTCTTCTTGAAGTTCATTGTGTGCATGCGTGTTTGCCCTTTTACTAATACTAGGATTGAATTCTTATTGATATTGTTATCTGCTTTTGCTAGGCTAATTCCTCGATTGAAAGTTATTATTGATCTATTATTGATCTGACAAAAATCTATTTTATTTTTCAACATCTCTAATAGTAGTAATACTGGAAGAAGGATTATTGTATTGATTTGAGTAGTTCCTTTAATACTACTGGTTGTTATTGTTACTTCTGTAATATTCATCTTATTCCTCATCATTATCGTTCATTTCTTGCTGCTGATTGTTGCTTCTCTTGTAATATCCATCTTATTCTCGATCGTTTTCATAGTTGTAATCTGCATAATTATTATTACTTTTCCTGTGATTATTTTGATATGATTGTTAGTTAAATGTAAAATTTTAAGAAGGAAAATAAGCTGTATTTATTGTGTTATCCCTACTATTATTGCAGTACTAAGGATAATCTTATTATTATTATTATTATCTTCTATTACTATTCTGCTCTTTTATCTAATTTCTTTAGTTATATTCCTGCTACTCTCTTGCTTGATACATACCTTATACTTTCATATTTCCTAGATTTTATGAATTATTATAATTCTTGTGATTATGGCTATTTTACAGGGGATAATCCAGAATCTTCTGCCTATTATTTTGCCTTATCTACATCTAGGTATTATTTTTATGATAATTATCCTAGGGCTATTTTTCTCCTGAATCAAGGCTATCAATACTACTACTGCTGCTAATACTACTGTTGCTATCGTTTTAGTATGGACTAAATCCTAGCCTTCTAGGTTATCTAGACGATTACTTGATTCCTTAGAGATAGCTCAGTTCAACAGACTCATCTTAACCATAATTATTGCTGTCTTCTTGACCGTTTTAGTCAAATATATTGTCATTTTCTTCATAGGATTCTTCTTCACTATTATTATCCTCCTCATCTCGTCTCTTCTTATGATAAGTTTGTTCAGAACATACATTGTTAGACTTCTTATTGTAGTTAATTTCTTGATTTTGCCCTTAAAAATGGTTACTTTAATCTTGATGTTATTAACGATCATTATTATTATTCTAGCTCTTATTTTTCATCACATTAGTTGCTAAATAAGAGAGATTTGTAATAAGCTCATATCCTTCATTATCCCTTCTTGGAATACCCTTATTTTAATAATCTGTTTCTTCTTTCTACTCTTCTTCTTCCTTCTCCACTTACTACACAATCTTCTTCTTCTACTATTTTCTCTCTTTTTCTTTTCTCTACCATTCTTTAAAAGCTTCTTCCTTCAACCCTTCATACCCATCATCATCTTCTCTTAGAATTTCCTTCGGTCTGTCAGGACAATCCAATTCCTCGTGTCTTTTTTGAATTGTTTTTTCAATAATGTGCAAATAGTTATGCTTGCAAGAAGTAAACCTATCCTTAATTTCCTAGGGCACATTGCACTTGTCCATGTGATTCAGTAACTTAGATCGTACGATCCTGTGGTTTCTATTGTAAGGACAAAGCACCACATCACTCATGTTAGCAGTAGTAGTAGCAGTCAATAAATATGAAATGTGTATTTTGCTAGTTTATTTGTTTAAGTAATATGATATATTCCTTCTTTTATTTTTATCTTTGAATAATATATATTCATATATTATATTTTTTTTCATTCGATCAACTGATATGATCAACGAATAATGTCTCACATTATTGTCAAGGATCAGCCAAATATAAAATTACTTGCAACTCCACTTGCTTGAATGCTGTTAATTATTTATTTCCCATCAATTTCATCAGAAAATATGATTAATTTAGTCTATTCTTCAATTAAGTCCCATCTCAAGATAATTAAGCTAAAATAAAATCTGAAAAACAATAATACGAAATGAATATGCCATATATCGTGGGTTTGACCTTAATATTATAATAAATCTTATGAGAACAAATAGCATTAATATAAATTGTGTTAATACTATTAAAATCATTTTGTGATCCTCGATAGCTTAGAAGGTTTGAATTACTAAGCAAATGGCTAGCTCTACTCAAAAATGAACATGCTATTTGTCGATTAATTCGCAATGGGATATAGCTCTTCAGGGAATACTGTATGGACAATTGTTCTATCTTTTGGAGCTGAATTTGCAGCATTCCTTTTCAAAAACGGCTACTTAAAAGATTATGTTTTTATCGGTGTGACCAATTCCAGTGATGGGAGAACAGACTCCTTTAGCTTTATGCTATCTTTATTGATATTCTTGCTGTTATTAGCACTTTACGCCATATCGCTGTTGCTGATGATTGTGGAATCATAGCAATGGATAATTTATTTATGCGGTGTTTGCCCACTAATCGACGAACTATTTAGATTATTATAGAATGTACTAGCCCTATAGTATGGCTTTTAAGCTGACTTGATTGCAGCTACTTTAGCTGTATTCAACATTAATTACTCTTGTCTGTTTCGCTTCGCATGGAATGAAGATATCTAATTCTATAAGAAATTCGCATTCGAAGCTAGCACCCTTTCTATTCCCAATGCAGATGTTGTATTCTCTTTAACCATTTCTGCTCTTTCTCTTACATTATCAGCTAATAGCTACTTTCTATGCTCTTCGATGATTATTTCACCTTCCCTAGCCTTTTTTAATTGCTCCCTAGCGATTCTTATACTCGCAGCTTTAGTATCTCTCCTTTCGTGTAATATCATAAGAGCCAACTCTCTGCGCTCTTCGCCCTCTGCTTTCATCTCTTCTACCTTCCATTTCTTCTCAGATAACTCTTTTTACTTGATTTCCTCGAGGTTCTGATTTTCTCCTTGCTCTGATGGGGTCTTACTGTTGCTGTTCCTGTTACTGTTTTTACCAGTTTGACTTTTGTTGTGGTTAATAGAATAATTATTCGTTTCATTATACGCTAAGTAATCTACAAATGAGCGATGCTTTCTTTGAGATGTACCTTCCTATGACAGTTCTCGCTGATGATAAAGCATAAACGAACTATTTTTGGATCTCTTGCTGAAAGAAGATCGCATTTTATCATCACCTGAGATATTTAACAGAAGAGGTTTTCCAGTTTCATTGAAGGAATAAATGTAATCTTTATAATTTTATTTGTTGTTTATCATTGAGTTTGCTGTGTTCTTAGCAGTCTCTTGCTTCTAAGAATGGTCTATTTATTCAATAAACTCGATGTTCTTTTGTTGATTATCATTTTGATCGTTTGCTTCTTAGAAGCTAAGATTCTGCTAGCGGATGATCGCCTATTTAAAGCTACTTGATCTCTTTCTGTTTTGCCGTTAAGAGGTGTTATTTTTGTTATTTTTAGAACTCCCATCTTGGGTATGCATTCCGATATCAGATACATTTGGAGATTAATCACTATTGCTGTGCTAACCTGCATTGGGAGTTAGCATTCCTTGGTTGTTTAATGGATTCAATTTTGTTTTCTGACTGAAATTATCATTAGTATAATTTGTCAGGTAATCGATTCTCGGTGTGGTATCGCATACTTCTGATTGATTAAATACACTATTCGCATGATCCTATTGCTACTTTTGATGATTTCGATAAATCGCAGGTGCAAATGATATTGTAATATTCCCTGAGATCTTCACTGATTTGGATGCTTAACTTCCATCATGCAAAGTGTACATGTGAACTTCTTTTGTGGAAGATAATACTTATCCTTTTAAACCATCAAAATAGGTTTCATGCTAATTGTTTTTGAACACAGATAACGGATTAGAGATAAACAGCGAGGCCATATTGTTGATCGAGCGAAGTGGAGTAGCTGATCTGTTTAACACATCTTCTTCTTGCAGCTGTATTCCTAAAATAATAAGGAGAATATCAATATATTAAAGAATAAACTAGACTTTGAAACTTCCCTAACCCCCCCCCCCACAATGTTTACTTAGCGCTTGAGATAGTTTGATTTCATATGGAAGCAAGAGAGGCATGTCAAGAATCTAGTGTTCCGTCAGTAGTGCAATGTATTTCCCATTACATCTGAAACTATAACTCTTTACAGCTGTCTTGATGCAAAACAAAGGTTATTAGGAAATATTTAATTGATTAGATATGCTAATTGCTTACCTAAGGCAGCCATTCTGTAGAAGGCTTCCAAATAGGAATCGAAATCAAACCGAATGTATCGCATTTAGTTAATCTCATGCCTACTCACTTTGCTGTTCGTGTGCAAAATATGATAGACATCTCCTAAATGGGTACATGATTCTTAGGATTCTATTTGTTTTTCCTGCAGAAGAGTTCTAAGGCATAAAGGGAAAACTGACATGGATTTCTAATTTGATTATTTGTTCTTCAGGAAAATCTTGGATTAAGTGCTGTTCAAACAAATCTCAGAGTTCATTGCAGGAAAAGAAAAAAGGCTAGAAAAGTTAGTGTTGTTGTGATTATTGGGAGTATTATTTCTCTTATTTTATGTGAATCTAGGTAGTTCTAAATACAACTTCTCATGTAAGAATAGCTGTTTAGTTTAAGGATACGTTGCTAATCTCAAGCACAGGGAGTTCATAAAGCATTGCTTATGCTGGAATGATAAGCCCCGTAGCCAAAATTAGATTCGTTTGATTGCATGGTTCTCAAGGATTCTTCTGAATACTTCTATTTTCTCAGATATTGCTGCTTTTCGGATGAAATACATTCTCCAAACTTATTAGATTTTTATCACTGCGGACACTCGATCTAATTCACTCTCAAAATACACAATCACCTTTTGTTTTTTAGCAGAAACTTAGTGGCCCTAGTTCTCTTCAAATTACTTCTAAGATTTTGTTTATTCTTGGTGCTGAGAAGAAGATCCATATAAATTTTGCATTTAACTCCCTCCGATTGAATCTACATCTTGATTCACATGTATGACAGTTCTCAGAAAGTAGCTTAAGATCTTATCATGCGGGAAAGGAAGCTCTAACAGCTACCTCGCTTAGCATTCCTGAAACTCCTTGATTTTAATGACTTTCTTTCTCATAGATTCTTTGTCTTTTTCACTGAAAATGATCTTTCTGAGATTTTTTTCTTTTATTGAGATTTCTTGTTTGTATTTCAACAAAAACGGATGCAATTTCAGCTAATTCCATAGGAATACTCCCTCTTTGCAACTGATTTCATTAGTAATTGTCCTCCTAATGACTTTGGCATTCTGGCTTGGTGCAAGCAGCTATTAAAGTGGATTCGTTGGTATTGTCATGCTGCTGCTATCAGGCAATCTAAAAACTTAATATGATCTTTATTATTTCGTTAACGTTTAGATTTCAGAAAAGAACTTGATTGCTACAGGCTTTAACTCAACTGAGTCACTTGAAAAGCAAGTGAATGCATTCTTGAATTCTTCTGACGCAAAAAGATGTAGTTGATCAGCTCTGATGAGAAGTTTCTTGGGCATTTACTGCAGCAAAGATATTTTGAAATATTCCTCGAATGCAAAGAAGAATACATGCTTTCCGCACATAGCTCGAAGCATCACTCTCGCAGCTCTCTCTTGTCTTTTGCGTATGCGCAGCTTCTGCAGGTAAGTTTTCGTGATTTCAGAGAATAACTGCAGGGCTTTAGCATTTTTGTAGGAATTTCCAGCTTGAAGGAGATATTTTTTCTTGCGTTCGTCTAAAAGTTCGCGGAGTTTAATTTTTCTTTAAACATATGATTTCCATTTCTACGCATATTTGACGGCTAATTTAGGTAATTCTGCTTGCTCTTTGATATGTTTTCTGCATAAATGCCCTTTTGCATGCCTCTGAATAGTGAGAATAAAGCTACAACGTTTGTGAAGGCGAGAAACAGTTTGGATTTCTGAGTGAAGAATCGAAAGATATTGATTTTCACTGAGAGATTATTCGCTTGGATAAGTTGCAATCGGCCATGGAATTCGCTGCTTTTTTGCAAAGAAATTATGCGTTTCTTCACTTGAGGAGATCAGTGAACTACACCGCTCTTCATCAAGGACTAAGTCGAAATCTAAGCATTAAAGATGAGGCATTGAATTGACTACGTAATGCCTAAGTGACGCTAAATCTGACAAGGGATTGCGAAATAATGTCAAGCAACTTAAATTCGGACATTTGAATATCTATGAAAGACTGTTTACATCGCTTAATCGATTATTGTGCACATACAACAAGCGCAACTGCTCGAGTTTACTTATCTATCCAAGATTTACTAACCCATTTGAGGAAATATCTAATTTCAGCAGATTCTTACATTAACATATTTCTTTCATTTCAGATAGCCGCAAACCAGTCCCTGCTACTATTAGAAGCCGGAGATGAAATGGATCCTTAATAAGATGAGACAGCTCTTCTCTTGGGACATTCTCATTAGTGGAGCCTTCTTCTTAACTGGTCATGATTAGGATTAAGATTCTGTTTTAATTAGGTGTTTTCTTAATTCTAAGGAAAGACTTTCTGCTTGAAAGGGAAAAATAAATTAATATGAATAAGAGATCTAGTTGTCTTGTAAGTTTGAATCCCACAGAAATGAAGAATGTTGTTGGTTGGTTAATAATCTTTCTTAACGAATGGTTGCTTTCCCCTAGTTATCACAAACTGGCAATCAAATAGTTTTCAAATAACTTTCTTTTCAGCTTGTAGACAACTCAATATGACTCATTATTTTAATATACAGATGCTTGTGATTTCTTTCGTACTTGGGTTTTTGAGACAAAGAGAATATTAATTATTATTAATTATCCGATAAACATTGAGTGAATTTGATTGATTCTTTATGCTCAGACTGTTCAACGGAGAGATACAAAGAGTCAATTTAGTCATAAACTAAATTTAATGAGAAAAATAATTATTTTAAGCAGCTGTGAGACAACTAAACTGGGGGATCTTTTTTGCTTTGATTAAAGATTTCATCTTAACTCTCTCAAATCATAGACTATACTCTATGTTTTTTGTAGAAGTTAGCTTAGAAAATTCGAAGGACTATTGAGAAAAGAGGGGGGAGGAATAGTATTGTCTTGATTCTAAATAACAAGCACTTGAAATAAGAAAAAACTAAAAGAGCAAAAAATGAGCGATTTAACAGTGACTCCAGTGATCTGTTGGGAAGAATGGGCTGCTATTTTCCATTCCCTCTTCAAAAGACGCAGTAATTTAAGAGAGGGTGTTGTAAATAAGCCAACATACTTAAAAGGCTTAGATTACTTGCAGAGCGTCTTGTAGAGAGATAAATATAAAAACAATCTTTCTTTAGGATATACTGTAGATTTCCTTAAACATTACTCCAGACTCAACGAGCAAAAACGACTAGGGCGATACTCCGAAGAAAATGAAGTTATCCGTGTAATAGGCTTAGATATTGTAAGATTCTCAAGTTAAATGGCTGATATGTGCTAAAAGAAAAACGTCAAATCGATTAGTGCCGCATTATCCGAAATGGGCATGCAAGAATTTGACTTCATTGCTGAAGTCAGACATGCTCTTACTCATAAACAGCTACCAAGTTAACTACTTATTGAGAAAGCGCTTGTTTATCTGATTGAGTTTATCTATGAAAAGTATTGGCTGGAATAATACTCCTAACTAGCAAAAAGTGATTAAATCGATTTTGTAGCTTTAGAAAAGTATTTAGGTTTAGTCCTAGGCGATGAGAATGAAGCGAGTAAAGTCATCGGAGCGAATAGACTAATCGAAGCTTCTTGCAGCAAAAAAATGAGCAACATAATTGCTGACAATATTCAGACTTTTAGAAGACGTTTAGGTGGAATTTCAATTGGATTTGCGAAGAACTACGATGGGGAACAGGATCTCGCGTAGATTGATAATCTGAAGAAGAAAAAATAACATTTGGCATATTTTATCAGTGAAATGCTCCGAATTATTCTGAAAATAGTATTTTATTCCCGACACTCAGTTTCGAGAGATGATAGGGAGCTTATTCTAAGTAGGATCGCAAGCATGTTCAGTGATATGGCTTAAGATA